>Ga0123355_10011310_pt1 | contig 13746 bp, 8 predicted proteins | sample TergutEmb28metaG_3_FD_89872 | JGI IMG/M metagenome (GOLD analysis project Ga0123355, IMG submission 89872) | Embiratermes neotenicus P1 segment gut microbial communities from Petit-Saut dam, French Guiana - Emb289 P1 | ecosystem: Host-associated > Arthropoda: Insects > Digestive system > Gut ... | reverse complement strand
TTGGAAGTTCGCCACCACGTCCATGCCAGGAGGCAACACGCGCACCGTCCTGTTTTTCGATCCGTTTCCTCTCTGCATGGAACGGGCCGAAGAAGCGATGCTTTTCGATGTCGACGGTCACCGGTATGACGATCTGCTGGGTGAGTACAGTGCTGGCATATATGGTCACTCGCACCCGGTAATAAGAGAGGCGATCACTGCTGCGCTGGGTAGCGGACTTACTTTGTCGGCTCACAATCAGCTCGAGGCCGAGCTGGCTCGGCTGATTTGCACCCGCTTTACTTCAATCGAGCTCTTGCGCTTCACTAACTCCGGCACGGAGGCGAACGTCATGGCGCTGGCGACCGCTGTGGCGGTCACAGGTCGCAAGCGCATCTTGGTATTCGAGGGTGCGTATCACGGCAGCGTCCTCAGCTTCGCCGTACCGCCCTCAGTGACAAATCTTCCCTACGACTTCGTTATCGCGCCTTACAACGATACGGACCGCGTCCGCGCATTGCTCGGCACGATTGGCAATCAGCTGGCTGCGGTCCTGGTCGAGCCGATGCTCGGCGCCGGCGGCTGCACACCTGCCGACCCGGCTTTCCTTGCCATGCTCGAAGCTGAGACGAAGCGAGCCGGGGCACTGCTCATATTTGACGAGATCCAAACGTCCCGTCTCTCACCGGGAGGCCGACAGCAGCTACTCGGGAGAAATCCGGATCTGACGACCCTCGGAAAGTACTTTGGCGGCGGACTGGCGTTCGGCGCTTTCGGTGGCCGGCGAGAGCTCATGAGCCACTATGATCCGCGGCACCCGAATCACTTCAGCCACCCGGGCACGTTCAACAACAACGTGTTGTCGATGGCCGCCGGCGTTGCCGGCCTTTCTCAGGTTCTTACGGCCGAAGCCCTCGGGGAACTCAACTCGCGCGGTGATGGTTTGCGCGACGCGTTGAACAAGGAGTTCACCCTCCTCGATGCGAATCTCTACGTGACGGGTCTTGGCTCCATTATGAACGTGCATGTGCGAGCGCATCGCCAGGATGCTCGGGTTGCGCGCGAGCTTCTCTTCTTCAGCCTTTTGGAGCGCGGCTTTTACACAGCAAATCGCGGGCTGATCACGCTGTCGCTTCCCGTAACCGACAGGATGACCAGCTCGTTCATCGCGGCGGTTCGCGATGTCGTCGAGACGCACCGCGAGGTGTTTTGCTCCTGAAGGATTCGCTACGAACGCGCCGGCAGCATTTCCTGCGTGCTGCCCGCCCGCAGGCTACTCAAGGCAATCGCGACGGGATCGGGTCGTCAGGGACGTGGATCCAGGCGTAATACCTTCGGATCGTTGCCCTCGTATAGCTGCTCGACCAGGTGAGCGCGCCTGGCAAGCACCGCCCTCTGATTGATATAGCCCTTGTCGGTGATCTCTCCCGCGTCGATCGACGGTGGCTCTTCCATGAGTAACACCCTCTCCGGGTGCATGGATGAGGCCGGCCACTCCTCTCGAAACTCCCGCAAGGCCTGCAGTACCCATCGGGTGACTGCCGAATCTGCCAAGACCTGCCCAGCGTCAGCCTGTTCGGAAAGAGCGCTGGTCAGCTCACGGCAGCGTGCTAGATTGGGGAAAATCATCAAGCCGATGTACTCGCGATCGTGCCCGGTAACGACCACATCCTGAGCGATGGGGCTCAGCGCTGTGACGCAGCGCAGTCGCAGACCCCCGACGTTCACCCACGTTCCACTGCTCAATTTGAAGTCCTCGGAGATACGCCCGTCGAAGAGCAGCCCTCGCTCGGGCGCGTGCTCATCGAAAAATCTGACTGCGTCTCCGACCTTGTAGAACCCCTCCTCATCGAAATGCTCAGTGGATCTTCCCGGGTGTCCCCAATACCCGGGCGTGACGAAGGGCCCGCACACGCGAACTTCGTACTTATCTGCGGTGGGTATGAGTTTCAGCTGACAACCCGGCACCGGAATGCCGATGTTTCCGGGCGTTTCCGACTCGAAGTAACAGGACGTCGCAAGGGGAGCCGTTTCCGTTGCACCCCATGCCGCGACCAGTGGCAGGGGACGGCCCAACTCCTGTCGCGCGAGTTGGCGCAGCGCGTGCCACAGATGTCGGGGCATCGCAGCTGCCGAGCAGAACATCAGCTGCAGGCGGCTGAAGAAGTGGCCCCGCAGCTTTGAGTTGGACTGGAGCTGTTCCAGTAGCATTTCAAAGCCGCGCGGCACGTTGAAGTACACCGTCGGTGCAATCTCGCACAGGTTGGATACGGTGTGGTGGAAGTGCGTCGGGGTGGGTCGCCCACTATCGATGTAAAGCGTCCCCCCATTTCGTAGCACTAGATTGAAATTGTGATTGCTGCCAAAGGTGTGGTTCCAGGGTAACCAATCGACAATCACCGGTGGCACGGACTCCAGGAAAGGCCAGACCTGCGCCAGCGCCTGCTGATTCGCCGCGAGCATACCTTGTGTGTTGATGACGCCCTTCGGCTCCCCCGTGGATCCAGAAGTGAACAGGACCTTTGCGATCGCCTCTGAGGTCAGCGCGGAAAAGGCATTTTCGACCACGGCGACGGGAACACCTCCGTCGAGACTGTCGTATCGGACGACTTCGGCGCCCTTCGGGGGGTTGAATCCGCTGGCGATGGTCCCGGTTCGGCTGTGCAGGAGGAGCACCCCATCGTGCAGCGACTGAATTGCCTGAAGCGCAGCTTCGAAGCGCTGTGGTTCCTCGACAAATATCACGGCCGGCTGCGTCCGCTGGATGATCGATCGCAGCTTTGAAAAGTCCTTGGACTGTAATGAGTACGCGGGTGATATCGGAACGACCGGCAGGCCCACCTGCATCGCCGCGAGCATGAGCACGCCCTGGGCGACTCCGTTCTCCGAAAGAATGGCGACCGTCCGTTCTGGCCCCCATCCACGTCCAAGGAGCCAACGAGCAACCCTCAGCACTTCATTCTGGGCTTGCTCGTAAGTCACTCCGGCCCATTCGCCCCCTGGTATCCGCTCCAACAGAAACGCCCGACGTGGCGCCTCACGGGCCCAGCGCTGCAGATGCAGCCCGATATGCCGCGGGTATGTTGCGAGTGGCATCCCCGAGCGCAGCAGCAGGCTCCCGTCCTGCCGGCGTTCCAGCTCGACCGACGGCTCGGCAAATACTCTCTTATCCTCAAAGGACACAGTCGTCGCGCTGCGAGAAGCACTGCGACGGCGAGAGCGAGATCCGGGGCTATGCATGCGTGCTCTGCAGCGACTGGAACTGCGCGGGACACATAGCAAGGAACCGAGGGCGGGAGCGTGGTGACATGCGCGTCAGGCTGTTACGCACCCGCGCGGGGGCTTACTTTCACCACGACGGCCATCGCCGAGTCGCCGGCGGCACACCCGGTGAACAGGCCGTATCCGCCCCCACGCAGCGTCAACTCCTCGATCAACTCGATGACCGATCGCAACGCGGTCGGAGCGTTTGGGTGGCCCCAAACAAGAGAACACCCGTAATTGTTCATGCCGTCCCATGCGCTCTCCAAGGCTCTGGACAGCACGATGTCGTTCACGGCGAAAGGATTGTGAGTCTTGATCGCGGCAAGTTCCTTGACGCCGATCCCTGCGCGCTGCAGCGCCATACGCGCAGCCGGAATTGTTGCCTCAGGCATATGGGCCAGCTCGACGCGGGCCTGTCCGAAACCCAGCAGTTCGATGCGGATCGTTCGATCCCGGCTCAGTTCCGCGGCGCGAGTGCCATCCGTCAGAAGCACAGCGGCGTTTCCGTCGGCAGGATGCGTCTGCCCGCCGTAGGTAACCGTACCTCCAGGCAGCACGGGCTTCAGTCGCCCCAGTCCTTCGGCGGTCGAGTCGAAAATACCCTCATCACCTTCGAGCGACGCTTGGGTTTTCTTGAAGTCTGACCGCGGTACTTCGAAGGGCAGCGTCATGAAGCGGCGCTGAAATGCATGATCATTCGAGGTCGCCTCTTGGTATTGCTCCAGGCGCCGCAGCACCACCTCGTGTTGCTCCTGCGTCGTAATCGAATGCTTACGTGCGACGTTCTCCGCGGTTTGCAACATGCTGTGATTCCCGAGCGGGTCATAGTTGAAGGCATCCAGTAGCCAGTCTTCATGCGCTCCGGTGCCGCCAGGGCCACCCGGGTTCGGGTAGTAGACGTGGGCACTGTTCGAGCAGCGGTCCGCTGCCACAAGCAAAGAGACACTCGCTAGCTCGCTCGTGATCTCCTGAACCCCCGAAAGTAGTAGCCGGGTGCCCGTTGCGCAGGCCTGCGAGAGCGTGGGGCCAGTCACATGCGTGAGTCCGGCGAGGCCGCTCATCCACGGGAGGCCGTAAAACCCGTGCTGTTGAATGACTGTGGTTCCAAGGATCGCGTGGTCGATCAGGCGTGCATCAATCGAGCGGCGCTTAAGTTCATTGCGAGACACCCACGCCGCGAACTCGATGCTGTGAAGATGCTGAAGGGAACCCTGCCACCTCACAAATGGCGTGCTCCAATAGCAGCCGTAGGGAATCTCGATCCGAGCGCTCATGTGTACTCCCGGCCTGCCACTTTGCTTGGCGGCGCTGCCTGGCGTCGCCGCTGCCGTGTCATCACCCACGCCACCGAGACGACCGCCGCCGTCAGGAGGCTACAATAGAGCTGACTGGCCAGTTTCGGATTGAGCGCCATGGCTCCGAGCACTGCAACCATGGCCACAATGGTCAGGATGCTCAGCCAAGGGAAAAGCCACACTCTGACCTGCAACGCTCGCTGCTCGGCGGGCCGCATGCCCCGTCTCAGGCGAATGTGCGCGCAGCAGATAAGACCATAAACAATCAAGACGAGCACGCCCGAGGCGTTGACCAGGAACGCGAACAATCCGTCAGGTGAAATCACCGCAAGGATGACGGCAAGAAATCCAAACGAACTACTGATCAGAATGGCCCGCGCAGGGACCTTCCTCTTGTTGACTGCAACAGCGGCCTGCGGGGCATCGCCCTTCGCAGCCAGAGCAAACAGCACACGCGACGCCGCATATAGCCCGGAATTGAGACACGACAGCACTGCCGTGAGCACGATGACGTTCATGATCGTACCTGCGTGAGGCACGCGGGTGTGGGCGAGCGCAGTCGCAAACGGGGAGGTCCCTGACCGGATTTCTGTCCACGGAACAACACAGACGATCAGAAATGCCGAGAGCACGTAAAACAGGATAATCCTCGTGATGATCATGGTCGTCATGCGCGCGATCACCCGTCTCGACTCGCTAGATTCTGCCGCAGCGACCGTTGCAATCTCAGCACCGGTTAGCGAGAAGACCACCGTCGTAATGCCACCGAGGATCGCTACTTTCCCGAAGGGCGCAAACCCTCCATGAGCGACTAAGTTGTGGAATGTCGGTCCCGCGTGTGAAGTGAGCCCGAGCGCGAACGCGCCAGCTATCGCGATGAAGGCAATGATCGCCGCAACCTTTATAGAAGAGAACCAGAACTCGAACTCGCCATAGGTGCGGGTGGAGCACAGGTTCACTCCCGTGAGGAGCGTCATCAATACAAAAACCAGTTGCCACTGCTTCAGGGGTAGCCACAGGGTGAGCAGGTTGGCCCCGGCGATCGCCTCGATGGCTACCACGACGACCCACGTGTACCAATATAGCCAGCCGCTTATGAAGCCGGCGGCCGGCCCCAGGCCCAGACGGATGTATTCGGTAAATGGCCCCAAGCCCGGCCGAGCCGCCGCCATCTCGCTGAGCGCCCGCATGACCACCAGTACCAGGAGCCCGGCGAGCAAGTAACTGATCGAGACCGCGGGGCCGACGGAGGCAATCGCTGCGCTACTGCCGACGAAGAGTCCCGCGCCGATGATCCCGCCGATCGAGATCATCGATACATGTCGCGAGAGCAAGGTCTGGGCGAGACTTCCGACCCCAGGGGCTGCGGCGCTGACATCTGTCGTTTGCCCGCTCACGCGGGCAGTCCCTGGCAGTTCTTTCACGTGGGGCACCCGTATGACCTTACTCGATTGACGCCCGCCCGACGCATCTGCGCAGTCCGAGCGCGTTGTGCAGCCCAGCCGCAGTGCCCGGCTCCCAAGCAGCCCCGGGGCAGCGCACTTGCCGGCCAGCTGACGCTTGAATGATTGCACTATCCCGAAACTAATAATCGCTTGTTCAGCGTATAATACTTTAGCGGCAGCTACAAGAAACGATGCAGTGACCGCGTTGCGCGTCGGACATTGGCCACGCTCGGCGAGCTGATGCGCCACATAGCACCGTCCTCGCTGACTAGAACTCGGCGCCGCCAGTGAGGTTCGACTGGCGAGCTAATACACCGGCAACCAAGGAGACCTCTGAGTGACGCTGACAACATTGCTTGCCGCCTTGGCGGTGCTACTTGCTTTACCTCTCGGCGCCGCGGCGGCGCCGGCGCGCGACCAACTCTTGGCCTGGAAGGGTGAGGAGCAGATCTTCGGTTACTCCCACATGAGTAAGATCTTCTCCACCAAGTTGATTAAGCGCGGCCCGGACATTCAGAACTTGCCGTCGGGAACCCCGCTGATGGTGCGCTATGAGTTGGGTAGCGAGTCCGGGTCCATAGAGGACTTTATGGCGCGGAATCACGTCGCTGCGCTGCTCGTTGCCAGCCATGGAAAGCTTGTCATCGAGCGCTATGGGCTTGGGCAAACGGCCGCAACCCGCTGGACGTCGTTTTCGGTGGCGAAGTCACTCACCTCGACACTAATCGGTGTGGCAATCAAAGAGGGGCATATTGGCAGCATCAATGACCCCATCTCGCGATACATCGGTGAGCTAAAGAATACGGCCTATGAGCCGGTCACAATCGCTCAACTGATGGAAATGCGCACCGGCGTCGAATGGAATGAAGACTATTCCGATCGAAATTCGGACGCCTGGTGGCTGGCCCGCGAGTTCGCTTCTGATCGCGGCCGGCTCGTTTCCTACATGGCGAAGAAGAAGCGCATCGCCCCACCCGGGAGCGTCTTCAACTACAACACCGGTGAGACGAATTTGGCGGGAATTCTGGTGTCGCGCGCGGTGGGCGAGCCGATAAGCCAGTACCTGTCCGAGCGGATCTGGTCCAGGATCGGGACAGAGAGCGACGCTTATTGGGTCGCAACCGGTGGGCTGGAGGTAGGCGGTTGCTGTATCAGCATGCGCCCGCGGGACTATCTGCGCTTCGCCCTGTTCTTTCTGCACGAAGGAAGCATCGAAGGAAAGCCAATTCTGCCTCCGAACTGGCGGGAGCAAGCCACAACGGCATATACCCAGCACGCCTTTGGCTCGGTAGGCTACGGCTGGTTCTGGTGGCCCCGGGCGGATGCTTCATACGAAGCGATCGGCATTTTCGGCCAATCGGTCCAGACCGACCCAAAGGCCGAACTCGTTGTCGTGACGCTCAGCGCGTGGCCCGATGCGGATTGGCAAGAAGGCTACGCCCGCCAGGAGGCATTCTTCACAGCCGTGCGCGCGGCCGTGCCCGCGTCATCCCCTGAGCCGCCCTAGCGGCTGTCCCGCGTGTTGCATTCACCGATACCGGTGTGACGCGGACCGCCCTGCCATCCACACCATTGCGCCTCGCTCATCTTCCCCCTTGTCGGGATCACGTGTAGGTACCCCTCCCGAGTGGCGTAGGCGATGTCGGCTTCTCCCGTGCCTCCCAAGTCGCCAACCGCCGGAGACCAGGTGATCCAGCCACCGGTGAACTTTGGCCAGGCTGACTTCTCGCCTCCATTCGTGGTGAACGCGTGCAGCGTCATGCTGTCAGTTCCTTGGATGACGTAAACCTCATTCTCGGGGGCGACCGGGGCCACGACTGGCGCGCCGTAATCAAATCCGCCGCCCTGTGTGACAGCCGGGAATCCGGCGAGCATCGCACCAGTGGAGAGGTTCCACCCTTGCATCGCGTTGATCTGCGGTGTTCCGACTTGGTCCGTTAGCAGCGATTCGAGGACGAACCCGCGGGCGAAGTAGCTGGGGCCTGACTTGGAGTAGAGGACAGCACCGGCGGTGGTGAACTGGACCACCGTCCCGGAGTGAGCCGGGCCGGTGGACGCCAGCGTGCGCACGATCTGCCCGCTGCCGTTGACCACGGTCGGGTTGCCTATGTTCGCGGCCGCGATGACATCGAGCGGGCCGTGGCCTTTGCTGGGTGAGGTTCCATTAAGGTCAACGAGTTGGGGGGAGACCACCCCTTCTCCGAGGAAGTCGAACGAGTCTGCATGGAAAGCGAGCGGGTCCTTCAACATCGCCGGCCACCCCCGCAGGAACGCCCCACCAGGATGACTGTTGCCATCCGCCGCGATCGCGTAGAGCGGATGCAAGCCGCCGCCATCCTTTTTCGGGGAGACGAACAGCTCCTGGCTGCCGACGACGACGGCCGGATGCCCCTCTCCCGTGATGTCGCCAACCGCGGGCGGCGAGATGAGACGCTGGTCGTTGTAGTAGACGAAGCCCTGCGACTTGAGTCTCGCCGAGACCGCGGCTGGAACGTTCGGGTGCACAGGCCATCCGGCCTGATCGCTCCCATCCGGTCGGATTGCATAGAGCCAACCGTCCCAGGAGCTCTGGAGGATCTCGAGCTGCCCGTGGCCGTCGAGGTCGGCCAGCACCGGGGCCGAGTACGTACCGCGCTGGTTCGTACGCCCGTTGAGAATCCGGGTAGGCACTGGATACGTGAGGACGTGCCGAGCCACCGACACGGGAAAGCCGGGTAGCAGCTTTCCACCGCTCGACCACGCGTAAATGTTCCCATCAGCGCTCGTCACCACGACCTCGAGCTTGCCGTCGCCGAAGAGATCGCCGACCGCCGCCGGGACCAACACGGGCTCGCGCGGACCGGTGATGCGTCGGTAGGCCGGCGCATTCCTGTACTCGTTGATTTTGGTTGAGGGCTGCGTATGCACGGGCCAACCGGGCAGCCTGCGACCGTGCCGGTCGTACGCGTAGACGTCCCCGTCGGCATCCCCGACGATGATTTCCGAGCCGGGATCACCCGTCAGATTGGCGATCACGGGCTGAGCCTCGCCACCGGATGGCAGACGGATGGGGAACCCTGGGGCTTCCGTCGATTGTTTAAAGAGGTACACCGCCCGGCGGTCGATTCCAACAGCGCCCCGGTTGTCCTTGACCACGACGCGAAGCGTCAGCGCGTACTGTTCAGGTGCCCGGTTCGCGCTGGCCGCGGTACGAGTCAGTTCACCGTTCGTGAACGGGGCGTTGTAGAAGCTCGCCGGGATCTTGGACAGGTCCACGGTTGCGAGCTGCCCGGTGTACGAGCCGTGGATGACGTCCCTTGAGGGCGGCAGGTCACGCCAGGCGTTATCGGCAGGCTCTGGTCCCAGCGCATATTGCACCCTGTAGGTCGCGGACTGCGCACGCTCAGCCGACACTGTCCCGTAGATTGGCAGTGAACTTTGGCTTACGGGATCGACCAACTGATACCACGTTGGGGAGTTGATTGTGGCAACCGGAGGGATGCGGTGTTTGGTGATCAGGTCGAGAGCCTTGGCCGCGTTGGGGCGCCCATAGCCGTACATGAGGCTCCACGTCGCATCGCTCGGCGGCCGCCACTTCAGCGACTGATTGGTGATCGGAGAGGCGGAGGCGATGAGGAGCTGGCGAATCTCAGCAGCCGAAAGAGGACCGTTGAGTGTGCCGGGGTCCGCCGACGGCTCAGTCGCTTGCTGCTTGCCGTAGGCGGCAATCAGAGCAGCCAACCCCCCCAGCACGGGATCTGAGCTGGACGATGAACCGTCAGAGCCGCTCGGGACCGGAAGCATCGAGTGAGTACCCCACGAGGTGAGGTTCGAGCCCTCTTCGAACGTTGTCGGGTTTTTCTCACTGTTTGGGACAATTCCCTGGCCGGGCAGCACATTGGGCCAGAACATTCCCTCGGTGTGGCTGGTCGAGTCGAAGTCGCTCGAATCCATCACGACCACGACGCCATGCTGCTCTGCGTAGTCGAGCGCGGCGCGCTGGAAGGAGCTGAAGCCGAGTGCCCCACCCTGCTCGCTCACGATCACCTTCGCGCCTGCATCGACGGCATAGAGAATCCCCTCGCCGTCCTCCACGGGCAATGACACGTCCTCCTTGGCTGCGCGGATGTAGAGAACACGGCAATCGGAGCAGACGCCGGCCCCTAGAAAGCCATTGTTGGTGACCGCAGCGGCTCGCCGCGCCTGCTGGTTGGCATGCGAGTATCCCTGCTCCTCATCCTGCGTGTCGTTGGTGTTCTCGACGAAGTTCCAGCCTGCGACGTCGTTGGCGTATCCGTTGCCGTCGTTGTCGAATTGATCGGCATCCGGGCACCCGGCGGCCCCCGTGTGCGCGCCGGGGAGCGGGATGATCTGGTGCGTGCTGGCATCGAGTTTGCAATGGCCGAAAGCGACCACCAGATCCTCGGGAGTAATCGACGAGCCGTTTAAGTAGGGCCGGTGGATCCGCGGATCCTGCACGTATTGCTCGACGTTGATGTGACCCGATCCGTTCAAGTTGTAGGTGCCGTGGTCGCGCCCGGTGGCGTCCTGCGGGTAGGGAAGCTCGCCAACGTTGATGTACGCACTGTCGATGAGATCGCGCGCATCGTCTTTCTTCCAGTTGACCCCGTTCTCGAGGTACGCGATCACCGTCCCTGCGCCCCTCGTCTTCTTCCACGCGAGGTCGACGGAAAGACCGGCGGCCTTCTCCGGATCGGTGGCACTCGGAAAGCAGCTCGGGATGAACGACCACAGGTAGAACTGATTCTTGCTGGTCGAGCACGAACCGGGTGTTGCGCCCCCCGGCCCATAAGAAGGATCGTTCGGGAATGTTTGCGAAATCGCAGGTACGGTTAGCGTCACTCCAAACAAGGCGAACGCTGCGATAGCAACGCCGCACGAGCGACGCAAGCGACCCCAGCCGCAGACAACCTTGCCCGTAAACACCTGTTGTGACATGTGCTCCCCCGTAACCACGAGCAACGCTCGGCGCCGATGCATTAGTTCTCTAAGCGGGACTTACAGGCCGGGACCTTCCAGAGCTATTGACCCGCTGCCTTTTTCTGCTATACGATGAATAACTCACTTCTTATACATTCGTGCGGCGACCTTTGCAATCGATCCAAGGTCGACACAGCTACAAGAAAAGCTCTTTGATGTCTTTTCACCGGGTAAGTTCTCGATACCCAGGTAGAGTGATCACGGTGCTGGTCGCTCAATTCAGCAGTGCTAGTGTCCACAGCGCCGGTGAAGAAGAGAACAGCGATATCAGGGCGACGGCGCTTCAATTCATCGCGACCTTTAACAAGAACGATCTGAAAGCCATGGAGGCGATGTGCACCCAGGACGCCGTGATAATCGACGACATCCCGCCGTATATCTGGCAAGGGGCGCAGTCATGTCGAAGATTCGCTGATGCCTATCAGGCGGCCCGAAGAACCCTCGGCGTCATAAAGGCTCATTGGCAGGCTCTGGAGGGCTGGACCGTTGAGGTTGATGGCCACCGTGCGTACGTCGCCATACCAGTAAGGCTCACACTTGAGCTTGAAGGCGGTCGGTCCGCCTACCCGGCGAGCGGCGGTGCTTGGTGCCGTCACAAACGACGCCCCGATCTGGACCATCCTGCTGGAGAAAGTGGGCCAACACTGGCAAGTGTCCGGCCACGCTTGGGTACAACGTTAGCTTGCGCGCTCCGCGCGTAGACGGGGAAAAATGCGCATCATCAGAATTGACTCGATTGTGCTCACGGCTCCTACCGGTGGACTGGATTGGATAGGCGGGCGGGTCGACTCGTGGGATACCGCGCTCGTTCGAGTAACGACGGACGAGGGCTTGTATGGATTGGGCGAAGTCTCGCAAGGTGCCTCTGGTGCGGGCGCGGTCGCGGGAATCGCGGCGTGTCTCGCCCCGATCGCCGTGGGCATGGATCCGGAACGGCCGGCGGCGGTCCGTCATGCGCTATACAACCGATCGCTCTTCTGGGCGCGCGGCGGAATTTCGCAAGGAGTCATCAGTGCGATCGAGAACGCCTGTTGGGACATCTCGGGCAAAGCGCGCGGAGTTCCTGTCCACCAGCTGCTCGGAGGACTAGCCCGCGATCAGATTCGCGTATACGCGAGTATTGGCCTCGGGGCGACTCCGGAGTTCATCCTGAACGATGTCGTGAAGGCCCAGGAGGCCGGCTACGATCTTCTGAAGGTCCGATCCTTCAAGAACGTGCACCGCACGATCGAACTACTGGAGGACATCAAGCGGGTACTCAAACCCGGTACCCGCATACTGTTTGATGCGATCATGGGCTGCGCGGCTGAGCCTTGGACCTTCAAGGAGGCATTGGCGGTGGGACGCAAGCTCGAGGAGATGGACGCCGTTTTATATGAGGAGCCCTGCCGCACTGAGGATATCAACGGCTACGTGGAGCTGCGGAAGCGCCTCGACGTTCCGGTGGCAGGCGCCGAGACATACAACTCGCGCTTTTCCTTTCAGCGCCTCATCGATGCCGGTGGAGTCGACGTAATTCAGCCAGACGCCACAATAGTCGGCGGTATCACAGAGTTACTGGCGATCGCCGCCTATGCCCAATCGAGGTTCATCAAGGTAGTGCCTCATACATGGGGTTCATCGGTGACGCGCATGGCCAACTACCAGGCCGCGCTGTCCTGTCCATGGTTCGAACTGGTCGAACATTCACCGTATGAGAACCCGTTAGTCGATGCGCTCCTGGCGGACGGACCTTTGAAGATCGCGAACGGGCGATTTTCGGCCCCGACCGTGCCGGGCCTTGGGGTCCGGATCAACGATGAGATCATCGAAAGGTACGGTAACTACTCGCCAGGCAAAGGCATTTGACCGCTGCGCGTGGTCGGCTGCCGTCCGTCCCGCCTCCGTAAACCGGGTCGCAATCGAAGCCCGGGGTGCGATCCTCAGTGCGGCTCCTTCTCGCACCCATGCGCGCGAGCGTGAATTCCGCTTTATTGCGGAGCGCTGGTGCCGTTACAGCGGCTGTGGCGCAGGACCCGTCACCTAAGTACCGTCATCTGGAGACAAGTGCTGCTGCATATGGCGATCATGCTGGCGCAGCTCCTCCGCAGCAAGCCAAAACCACGGTTGCCGATAAGCAACAAAACGTGGGCGCGGCCTTGTATCGCCAATTGTACAGGCGTATAACGACTTCAATATCGCAAGTACACTGAATCATTACCGCTTGGTTCATTTACTGAGGCGATTCTTTTGGGAGAGCCGCGTTTCGTCGAACTCTTCGGGCAGCTCTGGCAGCTCTTGAAGTTCCTCGGTCGCAACCGACCCGCGGACGTGCAGCTGCGCTGCGTCTGCGACACACACAGAAAGTAACGAGGGGTGGGACCAGCGATGAACATCTGCACGGCCGACGATGCCAGCTTTTCCCACCCGAGCCATTCAAGGAGCTGCTATCGCACCTGCATGGCGTTGCTTACCGCTCTTGTAGCAAGTGCGGGTTTGCAATTCGGCATAAGCAGAACCGCTTCTGCCGCGGACGCTGACACTGATACGACAGGGCTTCAGCAAGTCGTGGTCACTGCAAGCAGAGTCGCGCTGAACGCGCAGACCGTACCGATGAGCATTACGCCCATCACGGCAGCCACCCTCGAGCAAGCGGGGGCACTGGACTTCCAGGACTACGTGCACATGGCCCCAAGCGTCACCTACTCGTACAGCTTCGGTGCTCAAGGGGTGGACGTGGCGATACGCGGGATTCAGGGCACCGGGACCACTGCGTTCTACATCGATGACTTGCCGATTGACCA
>Ga0123355_10011309_pt1 | contig 13746 bp, 12 predicted proteins | sample TergutEmb28metaG_3_FD_89872 | JGI IMG/M metagenome (GOLD analysis project Ga0123355, IMG submission 89872) | Embiratermes neotenicus P1 segment gut microbial communities from Petit-Saut dam, French Guiana - Emb289 P1 | ecosystem: Host-associated > Arthropoda: Insects > Digestive system > Gut ... | reverse complement strand
GTGGAAAGTGACTTCAAAAGGTCACATTTCTAGACATATGTCATAATGTCAAATGTGTTAATAATTAATGCCAATCAACTACTATATTTATGTGAGACCCACTTTCCTAGCCTGTCAACATAATGTCTGTAGGTTCTGAGGTTTCCACAATGGTGTAGCCCAGAATTCCATTCTTCTCGGATATGAGTCAATAGGTAATCAGATCTCAGTATTTCTAGGCAGTGTAGTGACCTCTACATTGCCTCAAACAGTTGGAATCCATTACCTGAGTATTACATTCAGGAAAATCACAATCCAAAAAATACTTTACTTCAGAAACAGAAGTTAAGCTTGTATAATGAAATTAATATTCCTGTAAACTTCTGGATTAAGTGTGCAGGTAACCAAGATTCCATAAATGAAATATAGAGGTATTTCCATAAATGTACCCATGTGGTACACTACTTTATAAACATATATTAAAGATCCAAGTGTTTTGGAATGGAACACTGTGGTTCTGACCTTGATTCTTTCAAATGTACCACACAATGAGATACAGCTTGAGTTTTTCAATTTCATTAGTACTTATGTTAGCTAATGAATAAAATGTGTTGGCATGCTGGTGAATAAGATTGTTGTCTGGATATGAGGTAGGTTACAACAAGATCTCAGATGTTACATATCTTGTCAAGACTCATCACATTACACCAACATGCTCCCTGTACATGCAAACAAGAATTAAAATAGAGTACATATAATTAAAATATAATATCCTTACAAGGCAAATAGAATGTTTCAAACTGAATGACCCCATTTATATTAGTGTTTTTAACTACATTCAATATTAATGTCAATCCTGTTTTTGGCAGCAACTGGAAGTGGGTTGTGTAATTGACATCTTAGACGAATATGCTGCCTCCACTTTCAGAGTTGAAGAGTTTATGACAGGAATGTGTTTCATGTACAGGCAGGTGTGGTCGTCCAAGACACAGATGGAGAGGGCAGCTAGTAGTGAATATTACTAGCACTTATTAACCCTGAAGAAAGGCAGCATATTGCTACGAAAAATCAATAACACAGCCTGCTTCCACATCATGCTGAAACACAACAGTGACTTAAAAAGAAAAACAAATCATTGTAAAAGCTTAAAAATCAGTTAAAACAATCCAACATGTCCATGCTAAACAAGGGGCTAGAACTTTGACTGTCATATCATGCTATCCAGATCATACAGGGAACCCATGCTTATAGAATTATTTCATCAGCTGCCACTGACACAACCAAAGACACACAGCAGATGCCTATAATACAAATATTATATACATTCAATAGTGCATTAAAATATACATTTTCAAAATCCACTTCAAAATTACATTTATATAAACCTTGTAGTACATAGTTCCTACGTATTGCAATTTAAAATTTAAAATCAGAACACACACTGTCACTCACACATGATGATGGATCCAGACAGATTTTAATATAACTATTTTCCATGGTGAGAGAAACAAAGAGCATATTTACAACACATTTTACATTTCACTCCTGTCAGTTCACTGAAAAATAAATAAGCAACACAAAGCAAACATATGACAAGACCTCAACCAACAGATTCATCAACCATCACCTATTAGAGTAGTTAGAACATGTATGCACAGTCCACAAAGCACTGGGCCACCAGCTCGATTGCAGAAACAATACCAGAGCACTGAAAATAAGAAACCATAGTTGCCCGTATGCCCATACATACCAAGTACTAGAACATGTAACAAAGAACCTCATATGTACAAATAAGTTGTTGTATAAAAGACTGGTGCATAAGACACGCATACAAATGGCCCAAAGATGGAATCATGCGCTACTACAATTATATACATGGTACAACAGCACAGGAATCATGATGAAGCAACTTACAACACTGACTCCAATCTCTTTAGATATAAACAGACATAACCCTTGAAGCATGTGATCAACAGAACTACCATAAAGAAGCAGAAACATGTATAATTATTAGGGGCTGTATTTCATATTATTTCTCCCTTCTCCACTTCCTGTTATATGTAGTTTCCACCACATATGTCTTACACTTAAGAAGTACAGTTATTGTCTAAAACCAGCTTTTTTTATCCAAGTATTCCGATTACTTTTGTAAACTTGATCGTACCTCGGAGATGACACAATGTACTCCCTACTACCTTTTGAGAAATTTCTTCAGAACAAAAACCTAGTTAATATCTTTATCTTAAAAAAGATGTCAGAGACTTTTTTTCTTAACAAATGTAGGTTTCAAGTATTTGATTTCCCAACCTTTTAAATACTTATTTTCTGAAAATCTGGCAAATAAAAAGTTACAGAACACAGGACAAGCAAACTAAACTAATTTCTCAGAAGAAACTGATTGTTACAACAGAAAGTAACATCCAATTTTATATTTACTGAACACTACAGTACCCATTATACAAGATGTCTGAATATATGCTGAAAGGAATTAGCTCAAGTGCAGTATTTATATGTGGGCCAGGTAGCTCAGTCGGTATAGCGACTGACTACAGGCTGGACAATCCAGGATCGAAACCCTGTGAGGACGAGATTTTCCGCCCATCTAGACCAGCCCTAGGGCCCACCCAGCCTCCTGTACAATGGGTACCGGATCTTTCCCGGGGGTAAAGTGTGGCCAGGGTGTGCTGCTGACCACTCACCCCCTTCTAGTGCCGCGGTCATGGAAGAGTACAGCAATACCTCTACCCAACCTCTGGGCCACACCAGGCCTGTAACAGGATCACTTTACCTTTACAGCATTTATATACTGTAATCCTTTTAAAACTGGTTGTTATAAGTATAATTGATTTTCAAGACCTCTGAAGGGAAATGTGCAACAAATATAATCTTCTCCCACAGAAGATTTCTGTGATTCAAATTAAAAATAAAATAAGGATTTATTTTACAATTATCTCAAAAATAAAAAGGCTTGCAATATTTATTTACAAAAAATGAAATTTTTAGAACTCTCTTCTTTACTGTGCCCAGCTCCCAGTATGAAATGAAGTTTAAGTGTGTATATACTTGATTACAGATAAAGTTGATTCATTCATAGAATATGAAACAAGCTGTGTTATATAGTGTTTAGTGTAATGGAATGACAGCTGTGAATGGTGAGACAATAAAAAGTTGAAAGGAGGTTATCAATGCTTATTTCAAAGCAAAACCTCAAACTATGCCTGGACAGAATGAGGAAGGACTTGCATACCAGTAACCTGAACATTACATGCCATACACATTGTCCATAGGTACTGTGTAAACATTATGTGTGACATCATAATGAAATGGGAAGGTTTAGAGCTATAACTAAGAAATTCACAAAATCTGTTCAGCCACCTAGTAATCACACAAGGGTAAAAAACGGCATTACATGCACAGCTTCTGAACGAGTTCAGTGACTCACATATTTACATAAAATTATTTGCAAGTTCTACAGAGGTCTTGGCACCGAAAGAAGGCAACACCCACTGAAAAACAGAAAACCATGAGACATTCAATACCTCTGAACCTTGCATGACTTGAAACGTGGCATTTGCTCTTGCACTCTGCTTCAGTTTTGAACCTGTTTCCATTGCCTTGACAACCCCCATACATGAACTGTTTGCAACTTTGCTCTGTGGCATCATAGTACCAGCGAAGAATAGCACCTCGGCAAGGACCCATGTCCTTAGGAAGAGCACAATTATCCATTACTGCTGAAACAAAGTATGTGGTGAAGAGGAAAACAAACTGGCATGCTGCTGGTTATTCTCTCCTTCACACAATCTTGTCATAAATGTGGTAAATTTAATGTCAAATATAGCTACTGTTTCTTGGTGCATTCAAATATACTTGGCAAAAGTGAGTCTATCTGTTATACCATGTCTGTTCATCTGTTTGTTGTTCTGTTTGCCTATCCACATGCACCAGCATTCAAAATTGTTGATACAAGAACATAGCAAATGCACCATGTGTGTTCCTTTCCAACTTCTTCTATTAAATTATAACTGCTGTGAAAGGAACCATCAAATTTAATAATGATGACTATAATAATACTAATACTAATGATGATGGTAATCGTGGTCGTGGTGGTGGTGGTGGTGGTGGTGGTGGTGGTGGTGGTGGTGGTGGTGACAATGAAAAAGGGTGTTTGTGTTTTTACTGAATGTGATTACCATCACGCTCTCTTGAAGTTACACTAAGGTAAAACATTGATAACTACTTCTATGATTTTATATATATATATATATATATATATATAGAGAGAGAGAGAGAGAGAGAGAGAACCATGACATGTACATTTGACAAGTTCTACATCCAAGGGCTTTGTTGACCATCATGGAATCATGGAGTAAATACAGAAATTGAAATTGAGTCATCATAATCATTAACAACAAAACAACAACAACAACAACCCCTCACATCATCACTGTCATTGCAGCAACAATTGTGCTATACCAGACACTGTCCCATTGTAAGCAACAACCATGAATTATTCATACAAAGACTACAAATGTTCCCTGTAGATTCTGTTAGGAGCAGTCTTCCTCATACATTCTTCTCCTAAGGGAGCCTGTAGTCAGCTGTAAAACTCTGAGACAAAGTTAACTAAACAGTTTAAAAATATTATGTAAAACGCAACATTACAATTATCACAGATATCGATACTGCTAATTATCAGCAAATCACCCTGCAGGATAACACCAAACATTCTATTAAACAACAAATGAACATTTCATTAGTAAATGATCTTTCATCTCTCAAGACGACTGACAGTCAAATCAGCCACAAATTTTTTCAGTCATAACTGAGGTAAAGCTTAGATGACTGAGATAATGAAAATTTTAAGAAGTGATTCACAAGGCATCAGTGAAACACTGTGTCCAGCCCAGGTAATTTAAATTGTAGGACAAAGGAGTTGCAAAGAAAAGGAGTAAGAAAAAACAGATGAAATTGGCATACAATAAAATGTGGGTAATCCAGGAACCTAACCTAATACAAATTACTGAAAATTCTCATGTCATACAGCAATAATTTAGTTTTCAAGCACTTCATCACATTTGCCAACATAAAGATGGGGGCCAACTGGTCTGCCACAGCAATAACAGCAAACAGCATGCAAGTAAATATTTAATGAAATGAAAAAATAAGTAAATAAATAATTGGCAGATGATAAGTCATGGTGACCTGTAAATGGTGGTGGGAGATAAGTAGTGGTAGGTGGTAAGTGGTAGTTGGTGGTAAATGGTGTTGGGTGGTAAGAAATTTGCTGGTGACAATAAGTGTTGTGTGCAAGTGGTAGCTGGTAAGTGGTGGTGCATGGTCAGTGGTAGTGGGTGGTGATGGGTGGTAAGTGATGGTTGGTCGTACAGTGGATGGTAAGTGGTGGCGGTGGTGGCGGTGGTGGCGGCGGTGGCGGCGGCGGCGGCGGTGGCGGTGGCGGTGGCGGTGGTGGTGGTGGTAGGTGGTCATTGAGGTTAGTGGTGATGGTGGTGTAATTGAATTTCAGAATGATACAGATGGAGACTGATACAAGTACTAACAGCAATGACAGCATCTGGCTGCATATCAAGCCTTCTTTTCTAGAACACAGCAGAAGGAAACTGTCCTTCAGCCATTACTTTAACAGATAATATTACATGATAGCATTACTGGCAGGGAAGGTCTCAGCAGCTCACTGGCAATGATGATGATAATCTAGGCTTAAGACAAGGTGAAGTATATAAATATAATGCTACAAACTCTTATATACTATTGTATATTATGTAAGTTATTGAGTAACTTAGCATTTACCACGACTTCTGCCAGGCTGCAAACATTGATGTTGACACTCAGATTCTGTGAGGAAGTTATTCCTGCTACCATGGCAGCCACCAAAAGCGAACTCCTGACACATACGCAAATCTTGGTCATAATACCAGCGAGAGAAGTTCCCACGACAGGGTCCCACAGTCTTGGGTTGCGCACACACATCTGCAGTGTACAGAATACTGCATTCATTTTCCAGTTCCTCAGTCAAAGTGTATACCATAGAGAAATATGAAACTGAAATGTCCCCCTTCCCCCCACACTGCACCACTTCTGAAAAATAAATGCAATCTATCCTAGGCATGAAATTAAGATTTTTAAAGCTCAAAGGGAAAGAATATGACATTAAGTAATGAAACACTAGGAAATTACACTCTAATAGGATATAAAAATGTGTGTACCTGTAATGAAGAACTGCATAATTGGTACTGCATACCAATGTTATTAGAGTAAACTGAAGATTTAGGTTTGAACGAAGTCATCCCATTGTGTATTGATTCTATATATTCACTTTATTATATATATATTTCAGTCAACACAACTATATAATAAAAGCATAGGTTAAAGCGACATGTTTTGACTTAAAAAGTCATCATCAGGCTAAGCTAAGAACTTCACGGTTCTTAACTTAGCCTAACAATGACTTTTTAAGTCAAAACATGTCGCTTTAACCTATGCTTTTATTATATAGTTGTGTTGACTGAAATATATATATAATGAAGTGAATGTATATGAAGATTTAGGTGTAGAAGACAGGACAAGATTAAGAAAAAGTTTAAATGAAAGTAATGATGAAGTGGTTGAATTAAAATGACTGAGTATAAGGTGTTAGCAGACTCCTGGCAACATGGTCACACTCCGGTTCCACTAAAGCATGGAATTTTGCTTTTACTACGAGAAAAATTACAAACTTCCCATTTAGTGTTAACAGCTAGAATTTAGAAGATTTATAGTGAAATTCTAGAACAAAAACTATTTTTAAAAGAAAGTTTTTCTTGCATGGGTTGCTGGATGTCATGATTTTCTGGATGTTAGAATATTATACTGAATGTGAATCTTAGTATACCTAGCAACTTAAAGGGCAGACCTAGCCCTCTAATTTATCACTCGATACCCTGCCTGTTTTCCTTGCTGCACTTTCTATTTAATTTTTCTTCACTATTTTTGGAATGTTGTATATACAGGGGTTTTCACGACTTGTGGACATTACTGCAGAAGGTGATTTCCTAGATCTTTGTGATCAAAAAAGTTCATATAATCATGCGTCCGATTTTGGACGGTTACAGAGTTACGACCGCTTGAAACTTAGAATAGAAGTTAATGATTATTGACAATAAATGGAACAAAATAATAAACCAACAAAATACATGATACATTTAAAGTAGAAATGTAAAGTTAACTTCGTGAAATTACCATTAATTTGAACTGATCTGTGATTAAAGCTGGTTTTCGAAAATGCCACCGCCGGCCGCAACACAGGCTGCCGCTCGGTTGTGAACTGCGCGAGTTGCTTGAAGTAGTTTCCGCTGGCTGTTTCTGATGCGGTCTGTGGCATCCAAAATGCAACCAAGCAATTCATCTCATGTTACCACCTTCACACTGTAAACCAGTTCTTTCAACCATCCCCATACACAATAATCCAGTGGGCTTTAGTCTGGAGACCTGGCAGGCCAATTGTGTGGACCGCCACATCCAATCCATCACCCAGGGAAATGATAGTTCAGCAAATTTCTAACTTCATGTGAAGAATGAGGAGGAGTTCCGTCATGTTGGAAATACATATGACCTCGTTTATTTAAAGGCAAATCCTCCAAAAGTCGGGGCAATTCCTCCTGCAGAAATCTGAGGTACGCCTCTCCTGTAAGACGATCTTCCAAGATGATAGGACCAATAAGCTGATCGTCCAGAACTACACACTACACATTGACACTAAAACGTTGTTGAAAGTTGCTTTCCACAGTGGCATGGGGATTCTCATCTGCCCACACATGAGAGTTGTGTGTATTATTGACACCGTCGTGATTGAATTGCGCTTCATCAGTAAACAGGATGTAACGATGCAACTTGCAACTGCCATTGAGCAAAATTCCAGTCTCTCAGCAAAATTGCCAGGTCTGAGATGTTGCACTCGCTGCATGTAGTATGGATACATGCCCTCTGCATGCAGTGTCCTCCACACTCTCATGTGAGGAACACGAAGACATCTTGCAATTCTTCACGTACTCGCATGTGGACTGCTCTGTACCATCTGAACAATATCTTCTTCTTCATCGATGCCTTCATTAACATCACGCTCGGCTGCAATGCGAAAACTGGGAAGTGTACCGGTATCTCGCAATGTCTGGTAAACTCGAGTAAACACTCTTCAGGTTGGTATTCTATGGTTCGGAAAACGTTGCTGATATTCAACTACGGCCTGAACTGACCTACCGTCACAAAATCATAAACATAAATCATATCAGCGTACTCTGCAACTGAAAATGTAAATGGCATCGTGAACCTAACAGACGCACCGAGATGAGAATACATATGGGACTAACTCTACACTGTCGCTTCTACCGCCCACGCCTTTACGAAACTATCGCTGTACTGTCCTGAAAATCATGTGCTGGCACAATCACTGTAATGTAAGTGATAAGGGTTTTTGAACATGTAGTAGTAGCTGAGTCCAGCAGTATACACTGGCCAGATGAATACCCACCCACCCCACCTTCCCCGCATTCCTGAAATACCTTCCAAGTGTCTTGATACAGAAACTGGACTGTTTTCAGCTGGGTGGGCGAGTCAGGTGGCAAAAATAATGCTTGCAACGCAAACGATAAGAAACCAAGTTGAGTACATCATCCGCCAGCTGGTTCCATAATGCAGTTCACACAAGGGCTTGTACGGGAATTAAAAAATGCCCATAACTCCATAACCGTCCAAAATCGGACACATGTTTATACGAACTTTTTTAATCACAAAGACCTAGGAAATCACCTCCTGCAGTAAAGTCCACAAGCCGTGAAACACCCTGTATATTTTAAAAACACAAACCTGCCACCAGTAACTAATGACCAAATTCTCAGAATCAGTTATGGGTGCTACCAGTTGATGCAACAGTGAAATTTAATGGGCATCTTAGTCAATTTTTGGTTAAGAAATCTTTCTGCATCATCCAGTTCCAGACACGGCAGCTTTTACTGTTGTGGAGAATTGGCTATCTTCAGGAAAAAAATAATGAAACTTTCTAATTTTGTGTGCCTCTATCTATATAGGAAGTAACTGATCATGTGAGCAGCTCTGTGTCCTGCTCAGTATTATTAACCCTTCAGCGACAGAGGACATTTAAATTCCTACCTTCTCCATGGACAGAGGAGTTTAAATTTCCTACCTCTTCAGCGCTCTTGTCTATGCATGGTATAGACTTCTGATTCTTCATATGTCATTGGATGCCATACGTAGTATAAACCCTTGCATGGGTGGGTTCAATCTCCTCTCACATGCATAGTTTTTGAGCTATCAAATTGTGAGTGGTTTCTATTTATTGCTTAAGAACTGTGCTTTAAGAATATAATAGTTAAAATAGTCTGTTTAGAATGTAACATTATGTATTCAGGAGTTACTTTTCCTATTTAAAAAACATCCACCTTCAACTGTCACAAATAATTCAGCCTTTCATTTGGTGTAGCTATCAACATACGTTCTCTAATTGCTGGTATTCGCCCTGCATGTTTTCAGTCAGTGCACTTTGTTCAGCTGTTAACTCAGGAGTGACAGTGGGGGCATAGCAATGGCAGAAAAAGGTCTGACAGACAGTGAAGTGCTGGAAATTGTGTACAATTCAGATGAAAGTTTCAGTGATAGTAGCAGCGACAGTGTTAGCAGTAATGATAATGAAATTGACGACATAGCTATAGCAGATGCAATTATAAATGATGACAGTGGTGATGAGGAGGAAATATTGCACAGATTTCAGGTGGGAGCCTATGGACAATTACACAGGACACAGAGAAGTGTTCAATTGTGATTATGGACCCAGGAATGGTGCAGAAAATGTAAGTGACAATGTACAATGTTTTGAGTTGTTTTTTGACACAGAAATCATAAAACAAATCATCAGGGAAACTAATAGGTACGCAGAACAATACAAGAACGCCCAAGGCAATCTTTTCTCATTTACATCACTTGTTAGGTCATGGACACCTGTCACAGAAAGTGAAAATTACACAGTTTTAGGTCTGTTTTTATTGATGGGCATTGTGCAGAAACCAACAGCTAGGTCATACTTTGTGAAAAGAAGAGTAATATCAACATCTGGATTTGCTGATGTAATTAGTAGAGAGAGATTTGAGTTGATTTGTAAATTTTTACATTTTATAAATAATGAGAGCTTACCAACATATCAAGGACCTCCCATATTGTTCAAAATTTATCCTGTGATATGTCATTTGAACATAAAGTTTCAAACTCTGTATCTACCAAACCAAAACATTGCCACTGATGAAAGCTTGACACTCTGGAAGGGGCATCTGTCAATAAGACAGTACCTACCACTAAAGACTTCAAAGTTCAGAATAAAAACTTTCGAACTATGCAAATCAAGAACAGGATATTTGTGGTGTTTTCTTGTATATGCAGGCAAAAACACGGTCCTACAGTCGAGTCTGATTACTCCAGACACCCCCAAAACAGCAGATGTAGAAATTTAGGACCCTTGTTCAACAGTCCAAAATTAGCAAGGAAGCTAAAGATCAAAGATTCCACTGATTATGTTGGCACACTAAAACTGAACAGAAAGAGCGTCCCCAAGGAAGTGAAAGATAAGAAACTGAAAAAGAGGGAAATCATAGCCAGACATTCCGGTCACAGTACTAAAATGGTGACAAAAGAAATGTAACTGTAGTGTCAACATACCACAGTGCAGGCACACAGAAGGTTTCTAACAAAGGCAAGGAAACATAGAAGCCTTTGTGTGTGACTGATTATAATCATAACATGAGGGGAGTTGATTTGAAGGACCAGTTGCTGCACATGTATATGGTCAAGAGGAAAAAAATGACCAAATGGTACCTCAGATTTTTCAAAAGGCTTCTGAACTCTACAGTTTTCAGTTCGTTTGTTGTTTATCGACAAGTGATGGGAAGAAATATACAGCCGCTTTCATATAGAATTTGGCTAGTGGAAGGTCTGTTTATGAAATATGCACGTGCTGCAGAGACACGGAGTGTACCGGGGAGACAGACATCCAAAAACACAGTTCCACAGCTGACTGAAAGACATTTTCTGAGAAAAGTGGCACCCAAAACTGAAAAATCAAAACCTCAGAGGAGGTGTGTTGTGTGCTCAAAGCAACTGCTGCCAAATATGTGATGTGGGCCTTTGCTTGGAAGATTGCTTTGAGCTGTATCACATGAAGCTCAATTACTGAGGTAATGATCATTATTTTACTGCATCTATATAGTTTTAAAATTTCTCTACTAATAGAAAAATCAGATAATTATTTTGCAAATAATGTTTTTTAAGTAGATGGTTGCAATTTCATCATAGGGAATTTAAAACTCCTCCATCCATGGAGAAGGTATGAATCTGAAGGTGCTCCATTGCTGCCAGCCAATTATACAACATATAGAGGCCAGTAGCATGTGAAGAAACAGAGGTCTATACCACAAATAGAGGGCGACGCTGAAGGGTTAAGAAACACAAGGATAGCCAGACAGCAAATGGCCTAGCTTTATCTGACAGTGTGAGACCACAATCAGCTATACATATGAATCACACTTATTCAAACAGGGAGAAGTGAATTCTGTAATGCTAATCATAAAACATGTTTTCAGCTTGACTAGTTTTTTGGCTACTGTCCAACATCAGGTGGAAAAGGAGAGGAAGAACCTATTCTGAAAATTAGTTTTACAGAGCTAATCTCTATGATGGTGGAGTATAGAGTGGTACAGTTGATTGAGGCATTGCGCTACAAGTAGTAAGGTTGCAGGTTCGATTCCTGATGGGGGTCATTGGCATTTTTTATTGGCTTAATCCTTCCTGCTGCATTACAGCCCTGGAGTTGACTCAGCCTATAACAGAAATGAGTACCAGGAATATCTCCAGGGGAATAGAGGTATCTAGTGTGTATGGATGACAACCTGACTAACTTCAAGTGCTGATTGTCTAGAAGTTCTGGAAACCTCAACATCCTGGAGCCCTTTGGGCTTTTTCAGGCCTGTAACTGGATAGCTCAAACCATCTCCATGACTGTACCTTTAGGCTGCAATAAATCCTGTTGACTTACATAGGTGCCAAACTTGATTAAAAAAAAAAAAACATTCTTACAACACACTCACTATTGTTCATGAAACTTACCAAGTGTGTCTGGAATTACACACAGGTCTTGACACTCCTCTCTTGTTTCAAATCTATTGTTGTTGCCTAGACAACCACCATAGATGAACTGTCCACACTGTTTCCTCTCTGTGTCATAGAACCAATGTGGGTAATAGCCCTCACAGGGACCCTCAATCTTTGGAAGGAAACAAGCATCTAGAATTACAGTGAAAAATTAATTTAAATTAATATTCTATATAGAAACGGTATATAGATTTTTAATATCTAAGACCACAACTGGTGTCTATTCACCCACAATTCCGTATATCTCTAATGTGATAATTGCTCTGTGGTACTGTGGTAGTCAGCATTAAATTACTTAGGCCAAAACCTGTGAAATTTTAAAACAGTTATTTCCTACAGTTTATGTCAAGTAAAGCATAAACAGGATAATTAGTCATTAGAGCACCTTATTACTAATCAACATTACTTGCCAAGTATTAAATACATGCAACAGCCTGTAATAATTGTACGCACTCTAAAAGGACAACTACTAAAAGTTGTTTCTAGTTTTAACACAAGTAACTGACTCAGGGAATATTATTACACAGAATAAATAAAAATTATTCAAAACCAACAACTTTTTAAATTTTGAATGTGGAAAGTTAATTGTGTACCTTTATATTACATGACTTACAAGCAAGAATAAAATGCCAAGAAGTCCAGATTAAAGTGTAGTTTTGAAAATTGCAGATTACTGTGTTGAAGTTGTAGGTGTATTCTGTTTTCAGAATTTAAATACTGAGAAAAGTGTATAGCACTTACCTCTTCCTGGTGGCTCCACACACTTTTCTTTGCATTCTTCCTGACTTGAAAACCTGTTGGCATTTCCCTCACAACCTCCATACCAGAATCGAGAGCAACCTCCATACTCCATGTCAAAGAACCATTTCACTTTGAAATCTCGACAAGAACCTCGATCTTTATCTAGGCTGCATTGCTCTGTGGAAAATACAGCACAGCATTCACTGCATAAACAACAACCCTTCATATATAACACTAGTGTTCTGTAAGTAGCATGAAGAGGACAGATCAATTCTCCACTAATGAAGGAACATCCAGTAACACAAAGATATGCTCTTACTTCTGATCAAAAGGAATTACACACTGTCCCATTAGAACAAATTTCTAACAGTTACAAACTATAGTGCAAATCTAAATTTAAGACCTTTATACAATTCAACGTAAATCCACTGAATAACTATCATAGAAACTGAGATAGGAACCAACTTACAATCAATCCAACACAACATATGTACTTTATAAGTACCAACACCTACATATTTCAGCTACTTATATAGCCATTATCAGGCTGTGTATATAAATAGATAAAAATGTAAAATTTACAGCTGCAATTTTATTAGGTAGAGCTGCAAATTTTAATTTTTATCTTCTCATGTGTACAGTCTGATGTTGGCTACCTGATTATCTGAAACATGTAGCTGTTTGTACTTACAAATAATATTTGTTGTGCCTGACAGATTGTAAGTTGGTTTTTATCCTAGTATCTGAAAGGCAAGATATCATAAAAATGTTCATGGACTTCTGCCCCCCCCCCCCCCCCCCCCCCCCGGCTCTTCT
>Ga0123355_10011308_pt1 | contig 13746 bp, 5 predicted proteins | sample TergutEmb28metaG_3_FD_89872 | JGI IMG/M metagenome (GOLD analysis project Ga0123355, IMG submission 89872) | Embiratermes neotenicus P1 segment gut microbial communities from Petit-Saut dam, French Guiana - Emb289 P1 | ecosystem: Host-associated > Arthropoda: Insects > Digestive system > Gut ... | reverse complement strand
CTTACTTACTTACTTACTTACTCCATGGTGCAGAGTCCTTCTTGAGAAGCTAACTGGTTTGCAGCTAGTCAAGAAATTCCCCACATTTCACGGAACCCGAAGGTTCATTACCACATTCACAAGCGTCCACCACCTGTCCCTATCCTGGGCCAGCCCAATCCAGTCCATATACCCACATCCCACCTCCTGGAGATTCATCCTAATATTATTCACCCATCTACGCCTAGGTCTCCCCAGTGGTCTCCTTCCCTCCGGTTTCCCCACCAAGACCTTATACATCCCCCTCTCGTCACCCATATGCGCCACATGCCCAGCCCATCTCATTCTTCTCGATTTTATCACCCGCAAAGTATTGGGTGAGGAGTACAAATCATTTAGCTCCTCGTTATGCAATCTCCTCTATTCCCCCATTACCTCGTCCTTCCTAGGTCCAAATATTCTCCTCAACACCATGTTCTCAAACACCCTCAGCTTCCTTTCCTCCCGCAATGTCAGCGATACATAAAGTAAAGAGACAGGCAATGTACGCATAAACGGAACGTTGGAGCGCGTTCGTGTAACCATTGTTTCAGTTTTTCTTATGTTTTGGTGACCGTGCATCTCAGTATAATCCTAGTAATCAACCAATTTGATGCACAAAATCTTGTTTTATAATAAGTTTATCATATGCCTCTACATGTTTCGGGCGCATAGTTCTCGAAACACGTAGAGGAATATAATAAACTTATTATAAAACAAGATTTTGTGCATCGAGTTGGTTGATTACTAGGATCATTGTTTCAGTGGAAAAGCAATAAGTATTATATATTCTGGGTGTGTGTCTGCAGCCTTTGTTATTCAGCATGCAATGCTCATCTCCGCATTATGTTGTTATCTGTGGCCTGCCCGGCTGTACAATATTTTTCCACATTATCTCACACACGGCACGATTTCCGGGCGGGGGGGGGGGGGGAAGTTATTAAATATAAATTGTGTGTTGTGATTCTCTCTAAAATATTTATCTGAAACAATTCTCACTGTAAGACGAACTGCGCGAGATAGTATCATAAATATACATAGGTCTTCATGTAAAGTACCCGCTATTCTAGTCAGATGTAATCAAAGTTGAATTATCTAAACAGATTTTCGAAACATACTCAAACATCAAACCTCAAGAAAATCCGTTAATTGTGAGCCCAACTGTTCCATTCGGACTGAAAGACGGAGAGACAGACATGTCTGAGCTAATAGTCGCTTTTCGCAACTTTGCGAACGCGCCTCATACTTCTTATGTTGTTTCATATTTTTGAAAATTTGTTGGAACAAAAACAACAAATAAAATACATTTTCCCGAATTTTAAATTTCTAGAATTCATCTAATGTGTTAATGTCACTAAAAGTGCCGGTACGATGTACCGTTGCGTACCGTCACAAAGAATACTTCATACTGGCTTATACAAGCGTCACTCTGTTTTTTAATCCACTGTACGAGTTCGGACAAACTTATTTTAGTTCACATTTTTTAATTCAGAAAACGCAGTTACTGTCTGTAAAACCTTTGTTCCATTTCATGCTAAATGAACTGATGTTAAAATCGCTGTAATCATTCTCTGTGCAACAATAAAATTACTAAACATTCAGTATAGCTTATAGCTCGTCATAAAAGTACAGCGTTTTACTCGAGTTCTTTATGGCACGCTGGCGCCCAGTGAAGCGTTTGAAGCAATCCACACTCCTTGAGAGCAAAGACTTACAATCCCCTTCATATCACGACATACTAGAGCAAGGACGTCTAGGACCCTTTACAATTTTTGTGTTCATTACTGCCACAAGAATGCAACACGTGTTGAAAAACAAGAAGGAAATTCTTTTTACAGACTTAGGCTTATGTATTCAAACATAAAGAACGAGAGGGATGGGGCTTGTAGCATGCAGGGAGAGACGAGAAATGTATACAAAATTTTGATCGGAAAACTGAAGGCAAGAAAAAACTTAGGAGACCTGGGAGTAAATGAGAGGATGACATTGCAATGGAACTTCGGAAAATGGGTGTGGCGATGGGAAGTTTATCTGACTGAGAACAAGGAACAATGGGTGATCATTACGCACAATATGAAGAAGCTCTGGACGCAAGTTAGATGTGGGGGGGGGGCTTTCTTGTGTAGCTGAACAACTACTAGCATCTTTTGAAGGAATCTGCTTCGTCGACTTTTTTGATGGAGTGGATCGGAGAGAGGTGTAGAACTACATAGGTGTATACGCTCACAAGTCAGTCTTCAGATATGATCAGTTTCACGGCCCACTATTAAAGATCTGGTACCAGGAACACAAAGAATACAAAATAATGCGCGTGTTTGGTGTATGAATACTTATTTCTAGTTAACACATATTCCGAATTGACTAATTGATTTAGAGCTGAATCAGGAATTCGGACCTAAATCGATGTTAGACAGAATGGAAGAAAATGTGAGGATCAAAGATGGTATTTTACTTGTGGTTCTGTATGGGTCCGTAACATCGAGGAAAGAATGCAAATTGATTATGTTTCAGAAAAGGGCACTGAGAATAAATTTCTAAACCAAGAAGAAGAAGAATGTGAGAAGGATTTGAAGCAAATAACATTACGAAGACCTCAGTAGTTTTGCAAGTCACATAAAATTGGGGTGACCATATCCAAAGACGGGATCAGATGGAGCAAGTAACATCCATGGACAGGAGGCAACAGCATACACAATTTTTTATAGGATAACGTGACCATTTATATCACTTAAGGGTGGATAAAAGCATAATATTGAAAGGCGATCTAACAGAAACAGAATGAAAAGTTGTACACTGTGTTTGACTCTGGACGGGATACACGGAAGTTTAACAGGATAATGAAAATACTTATTTCATAGAAGTTTTGAAGTGTCTTGAATAGTTAAGGAACTGTTAAGCTTCTGGAGGAGGACGTTGCTCCATGGAGTTAAGTAAGCAACCGAAAATTAGACCTTATATTGAAACGTACATAAAATTTAAAAACAACTTGTTGCACAGTGTTTTTTAATTTGTTAATCAATGCTGCGACATGTTTCGACATTAGTTGTTGGCCATCTCAAGGGAGCTTGTAACTTTTTTGACATGTGTAGCTCATGCATGAACTTCAATTGTAGCAGTTCGACATATATGAATAAAATTATTTTTATGAAGATTAAATATCACAATTCTTAAGATCAGTTTGTAATTAAAATGCAGCACAAAATTACTTTAATTAGCTGTTAATATATTTTGTTTTGTCCATGCGTCTATTTTTCAAAATTTCTTCAGATGGAGTAAGTCCTGAAATCGAATTTTAGGTATTCCGTGTTCACGTTATGAATGAATACACTACCACATAAGCTGACGCATGAACTGCACGTGTCAAAAACTTACGAGCTCCCTGAAGACGGCCAGCAGCTAAGGCCGGAACACGTCCGAGCGTTCATTAACAAATAAAAAACTGTGTGCAACAGGTTGGTGTTAAATTTTGTGTACGTAAATGTGCTCATGTCGAAAATTGCGCGCGGCCCACCATTGTCACTGCGTTTCAGTCCTGCATTCATCTTGCACATTGCCAGTAGATGCCTATTCACTCTAGCACTTCATTTCGAGACACACTAAACCAGTTTTTCCTTATATTTGGGATTCCGCGGACCACATGAAAAATCTGCCCCTCCAGACCAACTGACACAGTACACTTAACTCTTTGCCTTACTCTCGTATAACACACGTACTTGAGAGTCACTTATGTTATGTGGGCATTTTATCATATTTTGTTTGTTTGTTTATTTCATCGAAGAACATTTTTTATATCATTAAAATTGATTTCCTGAATTATTTGCAACCTTCGAACAAGGGAATTTACGACATATGAAATATCTGTATAAAGAGACAGTATAATGCATAACGTCCCTTTTACGGCGTTCCTGACGACGGAAACTTTCACGGGATGTCTCAGCGGATGCAGGATTTCTATGTGGTGAAAGTGTCACGCTCAGAGACACGTCAAAAGGGACACAAATACAAAAAATATATAAGAACGTGAAGTTCGGTCACACATAGAAAACACAGTTAAGAGATGCATCGACGAGCCATCCATGAACGTTTCGAAAAACTGAAAACGTTCCATGCGATTTCATTTCAGTTTATTCTATGGTGCTGTATCAACTGAAATTGACGTAACTTCGAAAAATGTGACAGAAGGATAGATATATATCAAAAAGGTGAATGTAGGAAAATATAGCCTCATCATACCTCTGGTTACTGTCCTTCGGCCTAACAGGTGCTTCATGCGGGAAAACCTATTTCAAGTCAAACTCAATACTAACACCCCGACCGGCTGGACTTGCACTAACTATAGACACACTCGGTCACTTCTTTTTCTATTTTTACGTAATTTATAAGAATCAGTTCCGGTATTCTGCATCCACAGTAAAAGACTCTGAATTCCACCTGAGTCAGAATCTCTTCAGCTGTTCGGTTGTATGACGTCTGCAAGACATTGTTCAGATACATTCTTCAGTTCCTCCACAAAGATGTGCGTGAATGCATAGGCTGCCATCTGAACATTTCTTACTGAATTGCCCCATTTATTCTGTGGTTCCTATTTTATGTCGTATTACATTTTATACTATCGAACTTGATGGTTACATCTTGAAGACAAGAACAAGACTAATGTTATTGGTAGACATACGTACATTGAACAGTAGAATGCATGGCTACAGCTTTATGATTTCCTTCTTTATATATTTTTGAAACATGAAGCCTGATGGCGGTTATCTCATATAGCCGCAACATGTAGCTAATTAGATTACCACAAGAAAGGGTTGTGTATGGACTGATTGTTATATCGTTATGTAAGCCATGTTCGTTTCATGTCGCATAATTTGCAAATCGCCATTCATATCTCTTCTCCAATTATACACTACGTTGGCCTAGCCTAAGCAGTTCATAAGGCATTCATAAGGCATTGCCACAAACACTGTATATATGCAATTATCTCACAAAAATTTCGCGGTTTAAATTAATTCCTTTCTTCTTCTTCTTGTTAAAACTGTAGCCTCATTCGAGCTGTGGTCTCACAAATCACACAAAGATAATAAATCCTAGTCACAACCTAAGCCTACCGTTCAAGATCTTTATCAGGCATCGCCTTTGGTACACTGCACGGCATTAGGAAGATATTTGGTTTCTTTTTCTTAATGGCACGACAGCCGCTAGTGGTCCATAGCCTACTCATTGGCGAATCTTCACAAAAACACTCAAAGCCATACACACACACACACACACACACACACTCACATACACACACACTTGGTAGGACTCCTGTGGACGATTGATCGGTCCATCGCAGAGACTTCTACCTGACAACTTCAAGTGGGATTCGAAACCAGAATCCCAGCAAGTGAGGAGCCGCAAACCCACGCCTTTGATCACATTGCCACTGCGACCGGAATTAGGCAGGCATACCTACTGTTACGTAGCTCAGTTCTTTATATTCCATCAATTCCCGTCTCTTAAGAGCATTCCACTAGACGTTCTTTCAGACAGTACTTTTTAGCCTATAACTCAGAAGGTAAATATTAAGTACTTCATTACTTTCATGAAAGTAATCAGAGATTCGTTTTTTGGTTATTGCGTTACACTAAAGATATAAAAGAAACAATTTACGGTGTGAAAATGTTAATATTTTGAATGTAAATGTGGACAGTGAATTTCAATAGCGTTTGTAGGGCCTAATTTTATTTTGTGTCTCTAAAATTATTGTGTTTAAAGAATGTATTATTTCACAATTAGTGATATAGAAGGAGGCGTGTCCTTGTCCTGGTAAATCACTGAACACTTCGTAACATTCCCAGTTGTATTTGAATACAGGTCCAGCAGCTGTAGTGAACATATTTGAAGCCAGGTAGTTATACATATCGTATAGCTCCAATGTCAGTTTTTAGGGTCAGAGAATCCTAGCAAAACCTAACTCCATTCTTACACGAATTTACAGGACAAGAGTCCCCTAAGATTTTGTAAGTTGCAAGTGAACTGTAAAATTGCATTGCGTTGTTTTACCTTCCCAGCTTCACCGACTGTATTTTCCATGTTTTACGTCCTAATATCGTGATGATGTTATAGCTTTTCTTGCACTGAAGAAGACTGAAGGACCTTATTTCTTGGAGCCCTTCGTTACGACTACTACAGGCAACACATCAACTACTTTATGTTACTGACTAAGCTACGTAAGTTCTTTTTGTAGCTTTCAAGGGGATATTACTGTCTAGCAGTGATAGAAAAGAATCAAGGATAGCTAAAAGACATTTCCCTTATTTGTGTCAGTTTATGTACCATACCTTATGAGGAAGGCGATATCATCTTATTTTAATATGTAATTAACCGTTTCACTACACATGTTACGTAGGTAGCTGGCCAACTTACAGGTTTTTCCTTGCAACGAGCATATCGAGATTACAGTTCTGATAACACAAATCACACTTTCCATCACAGTGTTAAAAAATTCTTCCGCTTTTATATTTACATGTATTTTCAAACGTAATTCTGAAATAAAATCTCTTTTTCAAACTAAAATTACAGTTACTTAAAGGATGGGGTCATGTTTATATAAAACTTGTATTTTAATGGAGACTGCGTTTCTTGGAACCGAGACGGGAAAATTTTTCAGAATTTAGGATAAGAAAGAATTTTTGGTACAGCAGTAACAAAGATAAGCTTATATGAATGCAGTGACTTTAATAAGGTTCGATTCCCGGTGAGGGCGACGGAATATGTTATTTAAGTATACAAGTTCAAGCAATCTGAAGCTTCGTTAGCCTCTGTTAGAGTGGCTGTATTGAAGCTTTTAGTTTAATTGTGCTGGAAGGCCAGAAGACTTAACATTTATGATTTTCTGTATTGAGTGTTGTAGAGGCGGTACTGAAAACATTTTAAACGTGAAAATAGTTTTTCAGTATCTCTATAGAAAATCGCACTTCCTGTTCAGACAAAATAATGCCTTGTGTCTAGTTTCTCAGCCTTTAATAGGGGCACGGTAACTGTTCATAAACATAAGATTGAAATATTGCAAGTACACCATGCAAATTTAAAATGCTGTGCCAGATTTCCCCTTTTTATACACAGTCGTCGCTAAACATGATGGGAATTTCTCAGTCAATACGACGTAACATTCCAGAATATTCGAATATTCGCCGACGTTTAATATTATTTCCCATATTTAATTTCATTCTAATTTTGGAGAAAACAACGCAAGTGGCTCTTTAAGAAATTCACATTTCAACTCATAAATAATATGTACAAGTCGTGGCAATTACATTTTTCCAATAATATATTCAGAGATGCACAAAATTACAGCTTATTATGCAACAAACATTAGGCTTTCTTTTGGAAAACGGATAATATTCCCTCTTGAATTCACTAAAACACGTGGCCATATGACCTAACTCCCATCATATATATATATATGCATTATTCCTCTAGTTACAATATTATTTGTTCGTATTTCAATTTTCCGTGATTTAGTGAAAGTTAGAAAAAATACCAATACCGACGTATATCATGAGAGATTTCAGTACTGTCACGTGCAAGTGGCGAACAAAAACCCCCTACCGTTACAATAGCTAATTTTCTTTACAAACTATGTATAGCGTAATTAGATTGTATTCATAAGTTAAAAGACTCTTAGTGATTAAGTGTAAGCTTCTGAGACAAATACGTGTTATCTATCACAGTTACGCATAGCGTATTGGACAGATAAAACATTAAACCTGCTAATTCTGTGGCACAGGACTAAAATTTAAGAGGTGGATTTCAACTTCATGAGCAGAGTAGTGATAAACTGACCTTCTCTCAGCTTGTAAACAAATCCCGCACATTTTATTAAACCCGACGGTCCATTATTGATTTCACAAGAGCTCGCCACTGGTTTAAATCACTCCCTCCCCGTTTTTCATTAAGATCCATTCTAATGTGTTAGTCACATGTACCCACAGAAGTCGATTCGACGTTAAACAAATAAGTCAGCAGCTGGATAGGCAGCCACAGTACTGTTCTGTTTCAGCATCGTCATTCAGGAGGGATTGAATTTCGGCGACGCAAAGACGTAACGAAAATCTCATTTTCAGATAAAACTCATGAAAACTAGTCTGTTGTTGATCAAACCACACTACATTTCTATCCACGTACAGTACCAAGGACCTGTTCAAGCTGTATATGGCTGCTCCTTTCTTAAGTTTATTTCCAAAAAGAGACAGAGCGTTGCAGAGCGACGAGTGTTGTCTGTGTGGGTGTTGTCACTTCCGAAATAAATGACTGATTAAAAGCAAGTTCCTTCTGCAGCAGAACGTTCAGTACGCCTTCTATTAATCATTATCGATTCTAAATCTGCGAGACGTTTTCAGCTGTAAGCATTCCTCTAAAGGAATATCTGCCGCTTTTTTTTTTTTGAGATCAAATATAGAGGTTACATCCATTACTATGTCACTTCCTGTTTCTAGCAATATAGTAATGTTTCAGCCGCGTATGTAATGTATTTGAATATACGTTTTACAGTACTTGTACTTAATTTCGGACCTGTAGTCTCTTTCAAGCAATAGTAGCTAACCATTTCCTGTTACGAATTAGATATTTTAGGTATGATGTGTGTGTTTTACGCAATCGTCTGGTTTCAAGAGACTTCATGCTGGGGACTCTCAAATGCGACAAACATCTACTTTCATAGCTAACAAGTAAGTTACTTTTGAGAACGGCTCTCTCCTGGGTTATTACGCAGCGAGGAAGTGGTAATTCCTTACCGACGTTTCGGAACAACTTATCCGTCCCGAAACGTCTGTAAGGAATTTCCACTACTCGCTGCGTAATAACATAGAAGAGCGCAGTTCTTATCTACAGTCTGAAATCACGCATAAGTTACTTTGTTTAAAATCCATCATTCCGTTGTAAGAATAGTATCTTCGCACCTGTTGTAAATTAATTATTTCCACGCTGTTGTTGGCTTTTGCGTGTGATTCGGTACGTGTATAATGTTTTGGGGTTATCTGATTAGCTGTAAAAAAACGTAAAGGAAATCTTTTCCCATTTACTCAAAATAAAATCAAATGATTTATTCCGTCAGAACACAACATACATAATCATCAGCATCCTAGTATGGCTACATGTTTCGGTCCCTTTTTAGACCATCCTCAGGCCAACATTTAATGTAAAATGTACTAACAGTGCGCAATATACATTTGTGTTTCCATTTAGCAAGCAGCTGTAACAGAATATAGTCACGCTACCTCCACAGCTTGCTGAAACTCTAAATTAACCCGTTAACCGCCCAGTTAAATCTCATCTGCCATTTGCTGGCATTATTAGGAGCTCACCATATTCTCCACGTTAGCAGGGTAAGGGTTAATAACGCTTCCCTTACATGTGTTAGGATGTACAAGGTTTAAGTTACGTGGCCATAGACCATTGGACACAATCCTAACTTTTAAATGCGACATAGGACGACTTCTGCTTAAGTACCGATGGTTTAGAGCGTCTGGTCGAGTCGGTGAATAAACTAAGTTAAATGACGACGGTAGTTGATCCAGAAATTGCGTTGCTTGAAATGCCAGCGACGAACATAAACACCGCTAGTAAATTTTACAGTTGTTACTGCGTGCTGCTCCTGCGAACAACCACACTGTGCGAGCTGATGCAGCACTTCGAGTCATGTGAGACACACGAGCAAGTTACTTGGAAAATATATCTAAATTTGATGTTTGTTGGACCGTGCATCATTGTGAAAACTGAAGAATAAAAAGCAACTAGATGCCACTTATTATTGTATTGTACTTCTTATAGGCTCAACATGTTTCGGGCAGTACTATGCCCCATCATCAGAAGCTCGCGACTATGATGTTGATTACCACGTTGGTCGTTTCGTTCTTTGGTTTTTGACACATCATTCGCTTATTAAGACCCGAAAATATCGTTTTTCTAAAGAGGATGGGGGTTCAGAGAGTCCTTGAAAAGTTCCTGGTTATCAACAATAGCTATTATTGTCGAGTTCTACTATTTAGACACAGTATTATAGGACGTACGTACCGGAAGATCGATATTTTAAAATCATATTCTACCAGTCGGTTCAAGGTTTCACAATGTACTAATGGTGCTTATAGAGAGAAATATCACATCAAATTAAAGTACGGATAATTTTTTTATTCCGCAGTCTTTTGGAAAAATTATTCGCATTTTTTCGATGGAGTTATTTTGTAAAAAAAAACTCTCTAACATTGATTGATTTAACTGCCAAGTTGTGCTCTCATTTTAAGAAACCCCAGACTGTAATGACTTACTGAATTGGTTGCTTGTGTTTTAATGGGCACGAATTACTATTTATCGTCGCCACAATGTAAACTTATTTTAAACCTTAACACTGCAATGCAGGTCCTAACTATCTCCACGAAATTTCCAGTCAGACCCAAAAGGATGCCAATCTGTTGCACATTAATTCACATACAAATTCCCAAACCTGTGTCAATTTTTTCGAAGTGTTACTGAAGTATGATCGTATTTCCACGATACCCACTACACGTATTTATAAAAAGTTAATGTAACTAGTGGTATAAAATCAATTACTTTCTATCCCACACAAATTAAAGCTCGTAAACAGAAATGATACGTTATCATGAATATTTTATAAGTTTTCTTTTTATATCCATCATGCTTATTGTTACCACTTCAAAATTAAGTCCAGGTGAAGTGTACCGATTCATTTATATTTTGTGTGTGACTAATACTTAAATTCAAACTAAGAAATTAATAGCATTAGGCATGTGACTGACACATATTTCTAACAATTTTGGTGATAGAGTTACCCCAAATTTATTTTTGATGACGAATTCGAATCGAAGATAGCTACATAAATATACTTTCATTTCTTAATACTTCTCAGATATTCACCTTAAACCAGGTGTAAAGGTTCCGTTCGATCTCACTGGCTGGGATTTTCGACATATTTATGGAAATATTTGTCCGCGCTACGTACGTTCACGAAAGCGAGTAACAGTCGAGCCTCGTGAGATGTCTATGCTTTCCTCGGGATTTAGCCAGCCCCAATACAAACCGCGCGTGATGTTCCATTTCAGTCGGCTTAGTTTACGAATCTTATCGTGACGATAAGCCCGCACCATTTCACGGCTCATTACATTTCAATCAAGGGCTAAACCACAGGCCAAATTCTACGACATAATACGGGTTGAGATATTGAGAAATGCTTTCACAACAAGCAGTTTCCTTTTTGTTAATTACCACCACCACCGCCGCCACCGCCACCACCACCACCGCCACTGCCGCCGCCACTACTACCACCGCCGCCGCCGCCGTCGCCGCCGCCACCGCCGCCACCGCCACCGCCACCGCCGCCGCCGCCACCACTACTACCACTACTACTACTTAATGTCATGAACACAGCATCACGTTACCACAAAGTACTGAGTGCTTCATTCATCACTTGATTTGCAATTGAGAACACATAATTTTATTCGACCAACAGCGTAGGGTTCTCCTCATCCCGTTGGCTGAGGATGGAAGCAGATCCACTTTTCCAAACGCGGTGTTCGTTCTGCAATGCTGGAACATGGACTTAGTCCATAAACGAAATATTCCTGAATATAATCTACATTTGTCGGAAATTAATTGATTTCTCATACAGCTTAATTGTACTGTTCGATATACTGATTAGGCCATGTGTATGCTACATTGGCTATGTATCGACGTCAGTATTTTTAATCTGACCAAACGACTGACAGGGCGCTGTGATTAAATTCTTTCTCTAGAGAGTATTCCAAATATGTCATCTCCCATATACGCTACATAAAATGATTGATGAGACAAGTATTTGTAGTCCTGAAACAGCTAATCGAAGATCCGTCACTTAATCACGAGTCTTTTATTATTACCGCCAAAGAAATGCGTTAATTAAGATGCGTTACGTCGGACGTTGTACGCGATATTTATGCTGCTGTGAGTTATCTGAATATATAGCAGCAAATGATAGGTTCGTTGATGAATGGTGAATTGGAAATAACTTGGAAAGACGTAGTGTTATCCTAATCGAAGTATTATCCTATAATTTGCCTGGGGAGAACCGACGAAAACAGTGAAGAACAGCCCCACCCGAGACTCTAACGGAGCACCACCAAAACAAAAGTTTAGTTTCTTTCCGCGACACCAAACTGCTCGGTAATTTCTTTCGTAGGCACTTCACTGAATTGGTATATAAGGTGGATTTATACTTCAAAACATTCAATAAATTACCTTCCCCTTCACTTATTCTAATTCCTTTGGGAATACTAATGAAAACGTGCTCTCAGTTTCCCGGAAGAACAGTAGCAAAGAGTACCTTAAATTAAATTAAAAGATTCTCTCCTATTTATACTGCATGATCGTGTTCGGCGCCACTTACAGACAGCAGGTAAACATTTCGATTGAGCAGTGCCTCGGACACATGCGGAAAAGAGATGATCCGCATTAGGAGAAAATCTCAGTACATTAGGCTGTATCGAATGGTAGTGTCATCAGGGAAGCCGTGTCGGATTTCTAGTACGTATAGCATCTGAGAAAAGATATAAATTTAAAACCGCTCAGTCGATATGTCATGGCACTAACATGAACAGTATGTCTATACATTCTTGCCATACACTTTGGTAAGTAGTTAGGGCAGAGGTTTTTAAACTAGGGTCATGCTGTGGCCTTGTCACTCCATCAGTACTCAATACATTAAGGCCTTCCTTGAAAGATTTACGGTTATTTAGCTGGTCAATTAATCTTACTAAATATTTCTTTAGTGGGAGAATATTTGAACTCAAGAGGGAGGAAGTGAGAGAGACTGGAAAAGTTGTATAATGAGAAGATTCAAAATCTGCATCAAATGAAAGATCGGGAGACCGGTGTGGAATATAGCACATATCGGAGAGCTTCGACTTATAGAAGAGCTTTGGTCGGAAAATCTGAAAGGAACAGGATACTTATAAACAGATGGGCAAAATACGGTTCTATTACGTTCGCAACGCGGCCTGCGATTTAATGTCAGAAATGAGAAAAATAAATAAAAAAACTCGAAGAATAATCATTTGATCCACATTAAAACGAATACCTACGACGTAAATTTCTTGACACTAAACTTCTTGGCTTCCATAAACTCTTTTTACCTCATGATAAATTTAAAGAGTTCAGTAACCATGCAAAACAAATGATAAGCCATTTTAGAATTGCTTACATTTGTGAATAGTTCCTTTTAAAGGTGAACATTGTGAAAATACGCCACAGAAATCGACTCGACGATGCAAGATTAGACAACTATCTTCGCGTTGCAACTTTTCGGATATCTCCAGATATTAACGCTTTAGTCATTAACAAACAATACCATTTTTTCAGTGAAGTACCTTTCTCTTTAAAGTTGGTGAACAATGAATAAACAAGTGCAAAAAAGGACAAATGTACGCAAGTAAAATTGCTTGTATGTGCTCATGTTCATTTTACTCAGGATTTATTACAAAAGAGACAAAAGTAGGGACTTATGGCGTAAGATTAATTTCAGACTTTATAAGATTATTTCAGATTTTATAATTAGTTTCAAATGAGCTTTATTGTCCCAGTATTAAGTTTATTATAAATAGCATAGAAATTTCCGTCAACACAACTTTAATTATGTAGGTTTACAATTACAACATGTTTCGACCCTTGGGGGTCATCTTCAGGTCGAGCTTAAGAACCTAT
>Ga0123355_10011307_pt1 | contig 13747 bp, 7 predicted proteins | sample TergutEmb28metaG_3_FD_89872 | JGI IMG/M metagenome (GOLD analysis project Ga0123355, IMG submission 89872) | Embiratermes neotenicus P1 segment gut microbial communities from Petit-Saut dam, French Guiana - Emb289 P1 | ecosystem: Host-associated > Arthropoda: Insects > Digestive system > Gut ... | reverse complement strand
TTACCTCCTTCAATTCGACGCCTCTGTTCCGGCAAATTTTTGTTGGTTTTATTGGCACCTCGAGGAACGTTCGCTTTACTTGCACTTATAGCTCTAGTAGTACTGTTAAGATTAATTATAAGGTCAAAAACTATTTTTGTCAATTTTTAAAGCACTCATTGGAATGCAGCAATCATCAGTTGCAACTTTCCCATGCTTCACTTTTCCAATGGCACATATCTATCACGTGATGAATTATAGCTTATTTCATGACATTCAAACAAAAAAATAAAAAAATAATTAAAGGCCTTAAAAGACTTGATTAGAGACGCGTTAACAATGATGGCAATAGGCGTTTTAATGAACCTGAGAAAGAGTAAACACAAATAGGTCCTGTAGCAGAAGGTGGAGATAAGTTATTTATAAACGGCGAGTACTGAGAGACAAATTACACGTTAAAAACTGCTGAAAGCATCAAACTAGTTTTAAAATAATAAATATAACACATGTATAGGCAAACATTCTACAGGTTTTTAATAAATACTACTAAATTTAATTAATGTCTGGAGTCAAATTTGTAAGGTACTTGAAGAATTAGGGACCGCGGTAGCACAGTGGTTAAGGTGCTGTGCTAAAAATCGGAAGGTCGCTGGTTCGATCCCAGCTGGTGTCATTGGAATTCTTCCTTGACATAAAATCCTTCCGATCGCACTATGGCTCTGGGGTCGACTCAGCCTCTAACAAAAATGAGTACCAGGAGCATTTCCTGGGGTAAAGGCGGCCGGTGCGTAAGGCTGACAACCTTGCCACCATCCTGTGTCGTTGCCATGAAATCTGGGAACCTTAACTTCCTGGAACCCTCTGGGCCACCCTAGGCCTGTAACGGGATTGTTTTACCTTTTACTTGAAGAACTAAGGATATGTACAGTTACATCTTAATTTTGAAAGGTTACAAATCAATATTTTCAAAGGAACAAGTTTTCTCATTTCATGTTATGAGGTTAGTTGGAAAAGTAATAAACGCAAGAAACAGCAGGTTATATGAAACATTCAATTTGGAGGAAGACAAAACAGCTGCAATGTAGACTTGACATTCTCGTTAGTAGCAATTAAACACGGGCATATTATAGTCCCACAATAATTGTGTTTACAGGTTATGAAAAGCTGTCTGCGGACCTCAAGAAAACAAACGTGTTATAATTCGTGATGCTTAAACCAATCCAAGGTCACAAAAAGAGCGAATTTCCTAAAAATAGCGAAATAACAATCGAAAATAAAACACAACATTTGATAAATAATAGCAATGAAACAATGCATCACATGACGCTATTCTACATCACTTCCTCTTTTTAATATAAACAGGGTATACTTAGAATTATATTAGAGATCGGCAGACACCCTTGTGTAGACCAGTCAAAAAAACTTTAAAAGTTATTACCAACAAATTGAACTGCAGGTAAGTTTGCTGCAGCTCTATCATTTTTCTACATACTTGCACGTACAAACCTACCATAGACGCTACACAGTTATAAATCATGGTGTTAACACGCGAGATTTACTGCGCCCGTCCAGATCGGCCCTGGGATTCATCCAACCTTCCATACAATCGGTAACGAGTCTCTTTTCAGGAAGTAAAGCGGCCATGGCGTGGCGTTGACTACACACCCCAATCTAGGGCCACGGTTAAAGAAAGAGTCCAGCTCTATCCCTACTCCCCCTCTGGACTTTAATGTCCTGTTCTAGGTTGACATTTACTTTTTACCGTCTGTTTGTTGGCTGTTAAAATAATGTCGCTTGTATAAAAATAAATCTCGAGAAACCTGTTCATAAATTATACAACTAATCCGACACAAAGGGAAATGTCGATACGGAAAGACATAATTTGTTTTCCAGTACAGAAAATCTCTGAAGTTGTACATGGACTTGACTCCTTTAAAAACGTCCAATATGAGCTATGTATTGCGAAATAAAGAAAGAAGTGCTTCCACCAGCCCTACAGAAAGAATACTGATGAATTCATAGGTTTTCGATCACTTGTTTTAAAAAATTTTCTTACGTCCGGTAATCTTTAAAAAAATGTGCGTTGCAAGGGATACGAAAATGAAAATTTTTATCAACTGGTCTCCACTTTTGCAATAGTGCCTTCAGCTCCCACTTCGATAAAACATGGTACTGGTCCATCAGCAATAAATATTATATACGATTTTAATTGTGATGCATACTCGTGTAGGTCACTTCCATTCATATTATGGCACTACATCTCACAGCCAAAGGTCCCTTACACTACAGGAAAATCAGGTAAAATTCCACGCACTGTATACAAAATTCCTCATAACACAAGAGGCATAAAATATATGCTTCCTTAAAATCCACAATTTTGAGGCTTTTTCTCCGTTGGGCGAATTTTAAATAAAGCATACGGAAAGGCAATTTTAGACTCTTTGTGTGGTTCTGGACTACAGACTCTACAACCTATTTTATAGTACACAGAGCTAAAGTCAATCGCATTACCTATGGTCTAAACTACAGACCCTATGAAAGGCGATTAACTGCAAGAGAGATTTATATCTGCAATTAGTGAACATAAAGGTGCAAGAATTATTAAAGTAGCAAAAAACACATTCCATTGGAGAGAACATTTCTACTGTTATTTAAACCTAACAGCCCATGTGCTGCAGCTCCCCGTCTCATTAAATTATTACAGTCGTTGTAGCGACTACAGCATTCCAGGTATAGTGTGAGTGCAAAGGAAACAGAAAAAACACATCCTCTCCCTGCGACCCCACAAACCTACACTACAAAAGACACCTATATATGTTATGTACGTTATTTTTATCTCATAATGCTGTGAAGATTATTTCCTATGTCAGTAATATAAGTTAATTATAATTACACGCTCTGCCACTCTCACACTTCGGTCTATTTTCCATGCATATGCAATTTTGGCCCTGATTTAAATGCACGAAGTCATAAAAAGTATAGACTTACCTCCCAGGTTAATAAAGAATTCGGGTTTGTTTGATTCTTCACTGTGGCATTTTCGATTTTCAAATGTGTCACATGTAAAAAACGAGATGAAATCAAAAGCTTTATATAATTGAACAATGTACGTCCATCTCGGCTGTCAGACTCAGATTAAAATACACGTACATTGATAGCTTTGTAGCTAAAAAAAGAAATTAATAACACATGACAGGATAAACCGTGGATAAACAAAATATTTTAGGTTTTAATGCAAGATTTACTCTCCAGTTTTTAGGTTCTTTTATCACTTTTCTCAGCTGTTGACCCCTCTTTAAGGCAGGGTATAAAAATTTTACCCATTACAATCTCAGTAGTACGTAATTTAAAGAAGGGAACGGAAATTTGCCAATTTCAAATGATGGAAACCGTGCACTGAGCAATTAGATATGATACCAAAACCGTATACGATGTGTAATATACTTTCATATACTTTTGTGCATTTGTTGGCTTTGATGTCAGAAATGTGTCACTTTAACGCGAAAAGTTTAGCCAAGAGAATGGTTGACTGCCTGCTGCAGCTGTGTTTGAAGATCGCCTACGTTTACACCTACTCAAATAAAGAAGACTACATTAATCAGTTAAAACTGGTCACTACGACATCTGTCACCGTAGGCCAATGTGGTAACGTACAAAATCATATTTTGAACGTGGGAGTCCAAGAGGCGGTACAATTTCTAGCTCAAAAAGTTAACATTTTGAAACAAAATCTAAATCCAAAAAATACGGTCTCCCTTTTAAAATTTTAAATATGTTTATCGATTTGTAACCCTCCGATCTAACACGAGCTCTAATTAAACATACAGGTATCGATATATAGTTCTCCTGCCAAATTAGCTAGTTTCAGGCGAGCAAGTATTAATTTGAAGCCCTGGGGTCCAACAATGGCTAGTGTCAAACACACACGCATGAACGTGCAGCTTTTCAAACTAACATTGCAAGTGCTAAAAATATATTTATCAGCATGTAACTCCCCCTTTCAACAACAGCTATTGTTAAACGAACACTATGAATCTGTAGCTCACCTGTCTAACACTGTTTAGTGTTAAACTTTCATAAATTAATCTGCAGCTCTCCTATGAATGCCAAACAGCGTCAACATTCAACTCTGTTCAAAGCATAAATCTGTTTAAACAGAACAAATAATTCTGATAAGCCCTGAACAAATTATGAGCCCGGTTAAAGCACCGAGAAGACGTTTCTCAAACAGCCACCCTTGGCCTGTAAGAGTCCGTTTCAATGCCTCACCCAAGTGGCTGTGTTGAGATACGAAGTCGGCACACTGGTAGTTGTACGTTCTGGTTAATATTTTATTGTTGCAGTCGGCGGATATTTGTTGTAATGCTCTTTGTTTCTTAATTTTTAACGAGAATGCAAATACTTCAATTTTTAATAAATAAAAGACACACTTTCTTACAAATCACTGTTGCTTTCACACTGCTTTCCGAGAACTTTAACTTAAATGCGCTTCTATATGCTCTAAATATTTCAAATCCTTTATACACTGTGCTTTTTACAGTACCTAAGTTACGATCAGGATAAATTAGGTTTCACTTCAACTATTAGCCAACAAATGCACCTATGTAACTTTCACTTAAAACACTTTAAAACACTTAAAACCATTCCGATATGTTTCGAGCTTTTCAGATCATCATCAGGGAGTTTCGTCTTTCCTTGTTAAAGTTATTACATATTCACGATTTACTTCGTTTTTGTAAACAAGGTTTTGGTTGTGGCAGCATATCATGTTGCGTAGGAATCTGTTGTAGAGAGTGTATTTGGCTGGGTGTGCGTCGTATGCTACGTACCATACGACGCACATACAGCCAAATACACTCTCTACAACAGATTCCTACACAACATGATATGCTACCACAACACCTTGTTTACAAAAACGAAGTAAATCGTGAATATGTAATAACTTTAGCAAGGAAGGACGAAACTCCCTGATGATGATCTGAAAAGCTCGAAACATATCGAAATGGTTTTAAGTGTTTTAAAGTGTTTTAAGTGAAAGTTATATAGGTGCATTTGTTGGTTAAAAGTTGAAGTGATTTTACGAAATGCACGGTGCAACGATGAGATTCAAAATTAGTTTCATTCTTATTCGCTCCTTAAACATAAACCATAAAATACTTTGAAATTAAAAGAAAAACGAAATATATAGTTGTAAAATATGAATTGAGTACCACAGGAAGGTTATTTTGTGTCCAACTTCGAGCGTTGCGGTGTGTAATTATGAAACCAATTTGCTTTTCTAAGTTTCCTGGTTGCGAATCTTGGTTCTGATACGTACCTTCCAAACTCGTGAACCTAGTCTGAAATAGTAGCTAAAATGTCGCTGCTTGAGGCAGCAAGTCAAATAAAGTGTAGAAAATTTATGGCATGACTGCCTCTCAGTGATATCTTACTGTGGGCAAGACCATCGGCCGAATGACGCTCAGATCGCAGACAAATTCGACATTCCGTGCGCGCGCGCGCGCACGCGTGTGTGTGTGTGTGTGCAGGTAGCGAAGTTCAGGAAAATAGGTGATTATTCATAGATACATCGGCAAGTATATGGTTATCTGTTGTAAATTATACTGAAAGCATATTTCATAACTTTAGGCATCCTGTACTAGATACACAACATAAGCGACACTGTAAAACAAGCATGAATTATAAACCTGTGTATATATGAACTAATCTATGGTGCAGAAAGGTTCTCATTTATCAAGTTGACCTAGCAATTTCAGTAGTTTATGTAATAGATAATTACATTAAAGTGTTCCAAAAAAATCCGCTTGTCGTTATACCCATCTTCAAGTAGCTGGTCCAGTCCACGCATAAAAATCTATTTCCTTACGATTTTTCTTAATATTGCCTCCGTATGGACACTCTTGACTGCAAAGCGGTCGCTTTCTTTCAGGTTTTACGGCAAAAACTGCATTATATATTTCATTCTAACCATGCGTGCCACATATTCTGTCCATCAGCTTCTTCCTCTCGATCACTACAGTCCGTTCGAGACTGTGGCTACCAAAACAAATCCTCCACCATCCCATCCGGTCTCTGGCCAATGTACGCCATTCAGAACCCCCTATCCTCAATTTATTCACACTAGTGATATTACGTCACGAGTATACAACTATTAGGAAGTCCCAATATGCCTATTTTTCCATCCTCCTGCTACATTTATTTTTGTTAAGTCCTAATATTTTTCCCAAATCACCCTTTCCCACTGAAAGAGGTGAACTTTCATGCCCGTACGCTGTCGGAAAAAAGGTGTGATTTAATGAGCCATTTGCAAAAGTGAACACGTCCAATGGCTGAGCCACCAACATGGTCCAGTTCTATCCCACATTTCCACTTATCGATTCAATTGTACACCTTATAATTTTCGGGTTATAAGACAGCAGACGATACGTCAGCGATCTCCAGTAGTTGCGCTGTAAACTGCTGACCCCGCACTGCACCCGCACCTGCAGCAGCGTCCGATTGGTGGATAAAATTACTGTCACTCTAATGTGACTGGAACCGACACTGTAGCTGAAGTTGACTGATAGCACACTTTATAGCCACCAGATGCAGAGAATGAACTGCAGACTGAATCTAGATACAAAATTAAAACGAATTCGCTTAATCAACTGAAACGAAACAGATTCCCTCTTTTGAAATAATATAAAATTTTTCCAGCTGTTGCGGACGAAGTTCTGAAATTATATTCTTTAATTCAAATGAGAGAGAGAATAACAAAATCCTGCAGCACAGTGGCGGTGACTACTGATCATCAGCTGACGAGCCGGCACTAATTTGTGTGTCGACCAGCTGAGGGCGGACGGCCGGACCAACTCCACCAGGCAATTACACTCGCCACTTGGCACACCCTCAAGGGAGAACAGCTTGATGAAGCAGGAAAGAACTTCCGACGAGCATAACCACGAACTGTAATGTAATAAGCCCACAGGTGTTGCCGTAGGCTCTCTAATGCCCAGTCTGAAATCCACACAGCCGGAAGAAGTAATATTAAAATTCTAGAGAATCCTGGCGATCGTAAAGCATATTTCGGGCCGAGGGCTGTTCCCTATCCTCACAGCACAAGATTAAGGTACATACTGACTAACTTGGACCCGAGAGGCAAAGATCTTCGGACCACACACATATAGATCTAGATTCCTAATTTTTATTTTAAAAGAGGAAATATTGACAGTGTGCCTACGTGAATGATTCCAGAAGTATTCCTTGTAAGTCATGGCACCTTGTGCCTAATAAACATCACTATTCTTCATCATCTCTCCTTCATCCTCTTCAAATTACCTTCTCCTTCGTTTCTTTCCACTTTCCATATCTGTTTGTTGCACTCCTTCCTAGGCATCTTCCAACTTTCCTGTTCTTCAGTCCCTCTGCAATAAGTATGCTATTTTTCTCTCTCTTCAGTTTCAAGTTATCCTTTTGTTTCCGTTATGAAATATTTTATAGCCCTTACATACAGCCATTCTACTTCATAGACATCAAAACCTAATTCCTACTGCAATCATGTAACACCCGTATCCTCTACCACACATATGTTTCCACTCTCTCGGAATTACTAGACACTCATGACGGCGGCAAGAGGCTCCTCCATAACTTCGGCATGGCACAAGATGCCAGAAGACTTGAATCTTCATCAAGACGGTTGTGAGAATCTCAGATCTCGCACATTTTTCATCGTTGTTTATATTTCGTTTTGTTCTTCCCCTGCTGCGGTGAATTACTCGTAAATGATTCGTTCAGAATCCAGATATTGATATTCTAAATCTTGATTTTCTGCATTATATTCCGCCATCCCCCCCCCCCACCCCCCCAAGCGTGTAACTGTTCCTCTCTTATTTAAGTTTACCAAAATTCCACCTTTTGTTTGTGGCTCTTACAATTTTTTCTTAACATTCTCCTTCCGACAGTATTTTCATATTTTTAAACCTTCATGCACTACATCTTTGCGCAAATAATTTTTATTTTAACTTCCTTCCTTTCACCGTATCTAAATAAATCTGTAAGAATCATTTCTTTCGGCAGTAAGTTTACTTCACTCCAAAATACGTGCATCAATAACCAACAGTGTTTGTTTAAATGAGTTTATATTTTTAGCGTTTCTAATTTTTATTGACACAGACTGTACTCCTCTGAAGTTTGTGAATGTTTGTATTTTCCTATGTGGAGTTTTCACCAGCTACCCGCACAACTAGAACATAAACCCAGCTTAAGTTCTATAGATTAATGGCTGTCCCGGCTTTGCTCCTAGAAGCAGATCATGTGTCCTAGAGAAGAAAGAAGAAATTCTCGTACAAGCTACAGAAATGAAATTCCTGAGAGAAATCAGGGTAAGCAAAATACACGATCACATACGAAAAAAATATAAAACTTGAGTTAAATATATTGTGAGTTTTGGATAATATTAGAGGTAATAAAAATAGCTCTAGACAAAACATCAAAGGATGAAGGAAGATGGAAGACCGAATGTAGCTTTCCATTGCTATCCTACGGGAAAAAAAGACCAAAGGTACATCGTGAGAAAGAAGGAACTGAGGTCGGAAAAATTCTGAAGGCTAAAGCCCTAATAGGAAGGAAAAGATGCAAACTTTACTGCAATTCGACCTTATCTACAAATTATTTGAAATAAATATGAAAAGTCTCACTGTATCTAAAAACTGTAAATAACATATGGATACTTCATACGATGAATTTCCCAAGGTATTAGTAATATCGTGAAAGAAGTCGTACACTTTGCTAGCATCTCTTTATCAGACAGGAACACGTACAGCCGTAAATAATTCTGTCTCTCCTAACAGTATATAGGTTAATTTCACGTTTCCTTTAGTAATTAAAAACGCCACATGTGGGCACCACGTCCATCCATCCGCTCGTCCAATGGTCCATCAGTCTGTCTTTGACCCTGTATTAGCGACTCACACCTTTTGACGAGAATTCATAAAATTCGGCATCGAAGTTTTCAAAAAGTTGTCGAGCAAGCATGAATTTCGTAAAAATCGTCTCAGTGACAGTTGTATTTTATTTAAGGGCGTAAACGAATTTCTTTTGAAAATGTACTGGAGTATCCTAAGACCAATAGTAACATACGCCTGTGAAGCAAGGGTTTTGAAAGAAACTACAAAAAACAAGCTAATGGTATTTGAAAGGAAAGCGTTAAAGATGTTTGGTCTTACAAAAGAAAGCGATAGTACATGGAGAATCAAAACAAACGATGAATTAGGTGAATTAATAAGACATAAGAATATAATAAATGACATAAAAGCACAAAGGTTAATCTGGTTTGGCCATTTACACGTATATGGAATGCCAGAAGAGAGAATGGTAAAAAAGTATATAAGTGGAAACCGATGTCAATACGACTACTAGGGAGACCAAAGAACAGATGGGAAAATGACATAAGAAATGACATGAAGAAACTGAAAATAAAGAACTGGACTAGCTGCATCCAGGATCGTAATAAGTGGAAATAATATGTTGAGAAAGCCAAAACATTCAACGATTGAAGTTGTAGCGCCTAAAGACGAAGAAACTAATTTCTTACCTTACTTTAGATATGTCGTAACGTTTCGGATGACCTCGGGTAAATAAGATTTCCGAGAAAATGCTGCTGAGTCATCATAAGTGTTGTAACAATTGGTCCAGTGCAAACCATACTTTACTTAAGGACGTAAATACAATTTTGCCCTATTTTTCACACTTTTATCCTACTCGGAAAATATTCGGCAATGAGATGTCCACATAATTCAAATATTAAGAGAACGTTAGTTTCATTAAAATCTGCAGAGTGAAAGATATATTCCTGAAGGGCGTAGCCTAAATGATGATCTATTCTTCCTTTTCACATTTGTCGTTGGATTGAGGTAACATTCCACACAAGAGACCTGCTTAACAAAATTCTGTCGAGCATTTGTGAATTTCCTAAAAATCTGCGCATAAAAGGCTGTACTTATCTTATGGGATTAAATGAAACTGCATTTACGCTTGTATCGTGAAACACTTTTGATATTTTTAAAGTAAAGAACGTCTTCCTAAAGTCCGTTTAACACGTCAATGAATAAACTAATTTGGATTTGTTATTTAACGGATCTTCTTCTGTTAGCATTTTTGTGTACTGATGTCGCATTTCTCTCTGCCAAAACAACGTACACTGTTTACCTTTAAAAATGCAGACAGGATAAGACGAAAATAAATCCTTGCTGCAGGGTCAATGTCTCCCCTACAGCATGGATAAGGTAAGATGCACACAAACTTTGCGGGACCTGCATAATCAAATAATAAATCTGCAAAGGGTAATTTGTGTTGCAGAAAATACAGAACACAACAATGTATTTCATGCTGCTAACAATTTTATAGAGTGTTAAAAGTGGTAATTATTACCGTATGTAATTTGCTGACGTGTTAATAATTTCCCGGCAGGTAGGTTCTCATGTTGCAGGCAACTTAAAAAGAAATAAATGCAAGCACGAAATTCTGGGAATCTTATACTGATAATTACTTTCTTTCAAATACATCAATGAATATGGGGAGGTTACTAAGTAGGCAACTGTAACATAACGGAAGGCTTTCTTTGCATCTTACTGTGCTGACTTGATGCCGGTGTGTAAATAACAACACAACAAGCACAAAGTATAAAGGCAACAACAAGCAAAACACATATTTCACAAGCCCACTAAGTAAAAATTTACAACAAAATTTTCTAAAGGTTTATGGAGACGTGGAAAAGCTGATTTATGGCCTTTACACTTTGTGAAATGTCAATATGGCTAAAGTTGAAAGAGCCAACTTTACGCAAGTCAGTTGAACGTCACTGAAATGTCACTGACGTTTCATGATATACATGACGTCATTTTATGGCGCCATGTAAAACAGGTTTTGTTGCGAATTAATAAGCCTGAAATCAGGAAGCCCAAACAACTGTCAGTAACATTCTCCCATGCCTAATCTAAACAGACTCTATCAAATGGTTTATAGGATAAATGGAATAGCCCACACATTAACCTTTACAAATTTAGGTAGCTCTTAAATCTGTGAATTTTCCTGAAAATAAATTAAGCCGATTAACGCTAAATAAAGATTATTTGACACAGAAGTCCTCCATAATTTAATAAAAAAAGCTGATATAACACAAGTAGGAGTTCTTTAATGTCAGATGGGTTCTGTAGTCGATTAAATATGACTAGAAAGTAAGGTAGAGCACTGGCTGTATACCAGACCCTATATTTCTCTTATCTAACTACCCCCAAATCTGACTAGCGCTTTGTGAAACATGTCATAAGAGTGCATTCTGGAAAAATCCGTTAAAAATAAGATACCTTACGGGTCAACAGAAAAGAGGGGTGTAGTAATAACCTTCAGACTTGTGGTCGGGAGATGCGGACTTCGAGGTTCGGACGGATCATCGGCTACCCTGACAGGTTTTTCGTGGTTTCCCTCGGTCCCTCCAGGCAGATAGTGTGATGCCATTTCGATTTACACATAATTCAACCTACCATTCTGAACTAAAGTTAGCATCGTAAGACAAACCATAAACACATACACACTAAACGCGCGCAAGCACCCACGCATAAGACTGAAGGGTTTGTATTGTTGTAAAATGGAACTGCACACCGCCTATGGTGGAATTCTCGAAAATCAAATTTTAGATAAGTGCGTGCAAAGTTTAGGCTCTAACACTACGTCACATACAGACAGATAGACAACCAGACATGAAATCTAAATAAGGGGTCCTCTTTTCTTTCCTAATGAATGCCTATCAATTATTCAATTTAATGTCTAATTTTGTGTGCAATTTCTAATAACGTATATCGAGGTATACGTGCAGGATCGCATGTTGAAATCTAGTGCGGATATATTTCGTGACTTTACATATAAAACTCTATTATATAAAGTTTGCAGGTATGGCAGTTTCAACTGCCTGGCTGCAGTGGGTAATTTGCAGTAATCATGCAGCCAAGAAACAAAAGCACCTGTCGCACTGGCAAACTATCATCCGTTCATATTACATAAAAAGTATGCTACAATTTTACGTTTTTCTAAGCATTAAGTCCTGTATTATGACACAAGTCTTAGATTCCTAAGACAGTGTGACGATGCCTATCACACACCCACAGCAGCCATATTAATATTATAAATGTAATAAACTGAGTACTAAATGGTAGAGTATCTAGTGGTATACTGTTCTTATAAAATTTCATGAAATCCCCCCTTTGATATATAGCTATTAAGACGAACAGACACAAGAAAATGATAACACATCCTTCCTTATAAAATAAGCAAAGCGCGCTACAAATGTAGTATCGTAAAACCCAAACTCTCTCGCTCCCACAGCTGATGTTTCATAAACTATGCCTTGGTTAATAATGCAAAACTCAGGAATTTTTCAGCAGCTGCAGAGCCGTGCACAGCCCTGACTGCTCCGACGCACTCTCTTAAATCATTTCCCCACAAGTTCTACACCTGCAGACCCCAATAAAACATGTCTCTATTCCGTTCCTCCAGTCGACCTTCTGAGCTTCTTTTCTCTTCGTTACAACAAAAAGTAAGGACATAGATAGATATGGCACTTTATTAGAAAGATGTCATCCGCCAGTGGCAATTTTTCCACGAAAGAAATGAAGTTACTGAGCTTATTCGAAACCGTAATAAAATGTGACGTTTATTGAAGAGGTGAGTAGGGAAGAAGAATACATTAAAAGTAACACAATACTGAGGACGGAAACCTCGATGGCATAGCTTCGGGTTATATGCAAACTGAATTTGACCTGCAACAGCGCAAGGATATAATTCAGTCAGTACAGGATAGGAAATGTATAACAATTCTAAAAAGGAAGGCACAGACCTACCAACCAACCATTCTGACTTTCCGTTAGCTACAAGAAACATCAGCAGTAAGGGAGGTAAGTAAAACCCTGGTACTTAAAAACTGCCCTACATATTTTACAGACATGTATTCAGCACGACGCCACACCGTAGAAGAAAAAATTATATATTGAGGGAATTATTTTACGTGTCATAATTCCTTGAAAATTTGAAACTTCGAATCTGGTGTCACCTCTAAGAACTCTGAGTGGTACAGTCATCATTACTTACTTACTCCATGGTGCAGAATCCTTGAGAAGCTAACTGGTTTGCAGCTAGTCAAAAAATTCCCCGCATTTCACGGAACCCGAAAGTTCATTATCGCACTCACAAGCTTCCGCCACCTGTCTCTATCTTGGGCCAGCCCAATCCAGTCCATATACCCACATCCCACCTCCTGGAGATCCATCCTAATATTATCCACCCATCCACGCCTAGGTCTCCCCAGTGGTTCTTTCCCTCCGGTTTCCCCACCAAGACCCTATACACCCCCTCTCCTCACCCATACGCGCCACATGCCCGGCCCATCTCATTCTTCTCGATTTTATCAACCGCACAATATTGGGTGAGCAGTACAGATTATTTAGCTCCTCGTTATGCAATCTCCTTCATTCCCCCGTTAACTCGTCCCTCCTAGGTCCAAATATTCTCCTCGAAACCATGTTCTCAAACACCCTCAGCTTCCTTTCCTCCCGCAGTGTCAACGACCAAGTTTCACACCCATACAAAACAACTGTCAAAATTATAATTCTATATATCTTGATTAAAGCAGGGGGTAGAACAATTTGCTTGGAGATTCATAAACTTATTACTTCTATTTGGAAGAAGAAGAAACTGCCTGAAGAGTGGAAGGAATCGATCATAATACCTATCCACAGTA
>Ga0123355_10011306_pt1 | contig 13747 bp, 5 predicted proteins | sample TergutEmb28metaG_3_FD_89872 | JGI IMG/M metagenome (GOLD analysis project Ga0123355, IMG submission 89872) | Embiratermes neotenicus P1 segment gut microbial communities from Petit-Saut dam, French Guiana - Emb289 P1 | ecosystem: Host-associated > Arthropoda: Insects > Digestive system > Gut ... | reverse complement strand
GACTCCCTGATGATGGTCACACGATGACTGAAACATGTAGGAGTGAATTTTAATTAAGATTATGTGTTTTTAAGATATTCTATGTGAAGTATTTTAGAAAAGACATAATAAAAGTGCAAGTAGGTGGATCTCTTTATATACATAGACTTTTGCACGGAAAAATGAAAATAAAAAAAAAATTCCTGCTGAGGTTAAGAACGTATGGAGTAATGCTGTTGCTTCTACATATGTCTTACATTTCATGGTATATTAATTGAAACAAGGATAAAGCTGTGTCCAGCCGATAAGGAAGATCTCGGTGTGTGACTTCCCCATGCTTTCTGAAATGTAATCAAAAGCAATTTTTCCTCGATCGACAGAACATTTATTGACCAACAATGATCTTCTTAATTAGAATTCTTGGGTTCCATATTTCTGCGTTTTACTAAAGACATGATCATCCTAAAAGTTATGGAACACAGTGGTATAAAAGTAACCTTATTTTATATACTGTTTCAGTTCGGTACACAGATTTAACTTGCATTAAAGTACAGGGTGTGACTACAAAACCAAAATGGTATGTGTTATTATGTTAAACTTAGGCTAATGTATAATGGTTCAGTCTGGTGTCAACGCTATGAAAAGGACAGGCGATGTACGACATAACATTTAGGCACATTCGCGTAACCATTTTCGTCGTGGAAAAGCGATAATTATTTTATATTTTGGGTGTGCGTCTGTAGCCCTCGTTATCACGCATGCAAAGCGCATGAGCCTTATTATATTGTCATTTGTTACCTGCCTAGCAGGACAATATTTTTCAACATGGTCTCATAAAAGTTAAGATTTTCGGAAAAACAGTTATTTAAAATAACAATTTGTTTGATTTTCTACACAAGGTTTGTCTAGAACATTTCTTATTCTGAGAAAAACTGGGCGAGAAATTTGCATAAATGTACACTCTTCTTCGCGTGAAGTACCCGTCATTCTTGTCAGATTTTAAAGAAACTTAAATTTTCTCGATGTGTTTAAAAAAATACTCAAAAAAAACAAATTTCATGAAAATCCGTGCAGTGGGAGCCGAGTTGTTCTGTGCGGACTGACATACATGACTTGGCTAGTAGTCGCTTGTCAAAATTTTGCAAACACTCAAAAAAGCCGAAATTCGTAGCTAGTGTTGTGAAGAAAAGGGAATCGTTGACTTCTGAAATTTGTGTGGACTGAGCGAAAAGCGATTTGGCTTCTTGTACAACACCTGGAAGTTCATCTAAACCGCAATATTATTGCTTTTTCCTGGTCTATTCATTTCTGTTCGCCTTCTAACTCACTTTACCCTCTGCTACATTTTTGCAAGATAGATTGCCCAGTTTCTTAATAAGTTAGTTTTTTTTTTTTTATTTTTGCCTCGACAGCCCCCAGTGGGCCAAGGCCTCCTTATTCACGAGGTTTCCAAATCACACCCAACGACGCACTACATTCGGTAGGATTCCTCTGGACGAGTGGTCAACTCGTAGCTGGGAACTTTACCTGACAACACAAAACACTCACAACAGACAGACATCCATGCCCCCAATGGGATTCGAACCCACAATCTCAGCAGACGAGCGGCCGCAGACCTACGCCTTAGACCGCGCGGCCTCTGGGACCGACAATAAGTTAGTTTAGTATTACATTTATTAACCTAACGAAATCCCTAAGGTTCCCCCCTGAACAAATTCTAAAAATATTGTTGCCGTTTTTACGGGTTATTTATTGACCTGCAGGGAGATAGACGGACAAAATGCTGTACTTTCATGTCGCTCATATTTTATGTATGTACATTTCAGTACGGAATTGCGTTTGAAACTTGTATGACGTATATGACTCATGGTAATTGACGTATGTGCTATAAATATTGCTTTGAAAGGCCTTTTAATGAAAGCATATTGAATTAGTATAGTTTTACGTACATTACTGCTAATCATTGAAGGTTCTTAGAAGTTACTTTAAGTTCTTCGGCTTGTGAATGGAACTGAAGTACTAATTTATTTGCACTTTTATTAGGTTGACGTCATCTTTCTCACAGAAGGCCACTCATGTTCCTAATCATTCAACAACAGCCAACCTACAGTCCATGCAGCAGAGTCCCTCTTGAGAAGCCATCATTCCGCCAATCAAGGAAATTCCCTCCTTTTGTGAATACGAAGGTTCATTACAGTCTTCACAACAGCCAGCTCTTTTTCAACATCCAGAGCCAAAAGGAAGCACCCAATATTTATCCACCCATTCCTTCTAGATCCAATTTATTGGCGTGACCGCATACTCGGGTAAAGCGCCTATTACCTTTAGCTTGTCTGTCCGTCCGTCTGCTCGCTTGCATCAGCTCGACTCCCACTGGAAGGATTTTCGTGAAATTTGATGTTGGAGAATTTCCTTAAATTCTGCAGAGAATATCCAGCTTTCCTTCCAATCGAAGAGTCGTATCGTGTGATTGACATGAAGAGCTAAAAGTGGTCTTATTGTTAGCATAAAAGCGCTGTCTTCGAGTGAAATAATACCAAGTTGTTATGGTAACCTATTAGGTATGACTATTATGTGTGCTTGTCACAGTGTTACTTTATGCAAACATTACCTAATTTAATATATTATGAAATAATTTCTTTAATTCTCCAAACATTATAAGGACTACCAAATTAGGGAGGCAGAAATGGGCAGGGCATGTACTGGGCACGAGGAAGAATAAAAGCGAAGTATACTTTGGTCTGAGAAGCTTGATGGAAAGAGATCACTTTGTAAGAACTTGGTGTGGATGGGATAAGAGTATTAAATTTGACTAGAGTTATAGGATAGGAGAGCTTGAACTAGGTTTACCTCGCTCGGGATAGGGATTATTGGCTTGTTCTTGTGAGTGTGGTAATAGAGGGTCTGGGTTCCGTAAAATGCGGGGTGTTATTTGTCCATCTGAGAAGAGATTGTTGTTAAGAAATGAAATCCGCCTCATCGAGTTGGTTACAATACTGATACCGGCTACGCCTAAGATTGTAAGTTATTTTGCTTGTAATATGCAGCTATAAAGATAAACGTACATCTGTTACTCTGCACATCATGAAGGCCTATGGGGATTGCGTGTATAACTCCACTCATTCCTAAGGTTTTGCGCTCCGACCGCTTTACTCCCTTGTAAAATCCCCAGTTACCCCCTGAGTAGGAAAATGGTTCGGCCCAGATTTGGTCTGGATGTTTGGGACAAGAAAAATAATAATATTCTTGGAATCGAACCCCTTTGTTTTCCATCTCACAGCCTAGAATATACATTAACTGCGGCACGTGGTCACAATATGGTGTCCGTCTCATAGTAGATCGTAACGTATTTATGACTAATTTAACAGACGAAACACCTTTGAAACTGCTGACGTTAGAAGGAACAGTCGATGAGTCCGAAGTACAGTTGCACTGGTTTCGTAAGTCAAGTGACGTCAAACTTCATGACGTACGTGTCCCAATTCAAAACTTACAGAATAACCTTTGGTTTTGCAAAGTTCTGCATCGATTCTGTATGACGTCTTTTAACCTCATTCGATATAATTTTAAAAGAAGTCCTCGACTATTTTTGTAATACATTTTCACCGTGTAATTCAGTTTTATCAAACAATGCGACCAGCAAGTTATTCAGATTCACTGATTGCAAAAACATTTATTTTTCCACTGCTGCTACACGTTTCGGCCATCCTGTCCGTCTTCAGAAATAAAGAAGCTTCACGTAGTAGTGGAGATGTATCCCTGTAGGTGAACAAGATATCAAGCCCGGCAACATGAGCGAAAGATGAGAAGTCCCTTTAAAGACGAAGCGCAGACTGCTTTATTTAAAGACCCAGTTCGTACCGCGCAGTAAACACTTTTCTTCTTGGTTATAAAGACAAATCAGTTTGTGGTGTAAGTGGCACAAGTCGCTGTTTGTTCTGAGATAAATACAAAGCACATAAATACCGTGTGGGCAGAATGTACAATTCTTGAATGTTAAACCTGTTGGTGTATCACGTGACCAGTAGGTTTTAAATGATTAATGTATTTGTTATTGAAGATTTTGTGTGCTATTTTGACTGCATTTTTTCGTAAGTTACTAACCCTTTAAAGCAGTGTGGTGTGTGACGTAGTCCTATATCAATCGCCTCAATGTCTTTTTCGTCCAGTAATATGGCAGGGTGGTGGAAATGACTAGTTTCTTTCACCCAGATCCGAGATTAAGAACAGATGGAGCTGTACCTACATCCCTACATACGCCTTCGCGGTGTGCATAGGGGCAGTTGTAGACGACTGGCCGTATCAAGGCTCAGGAGGTTAAGTGGCGGCCTCGCTCCTTAGAGGTACGGAACGATCCTACGTCAGTCCATGTGGGATTTATGGTGGACAAAGTGGCGCTGTGACAGGTTTTCCTACGAGTACTTCAGTTATCGTCTGTCAGTATCATTCCACCAATGTTTTGTACTCACATGTCGTACATCTGTCACCTACTGTAGAAGCTTAACAATCATCAGTTCATCATATAAAGGAAACACGTGACTGCTCGTATTATAGATAGGAGCCGGGTTTATCGGTCTGGGTAGTCCAAACTTCGGACTGGATGGCTAATAAATTTGAGTTCCATTCCCGGAGTGAAATTTCTGTCTTCTCCAGATTTTCAAGATCTGCTCTGTAACCTATCCTGTCTCCTATCCAGTTACATCCGGGTTGTGAAGTTGGTCCGTCTACTGTAGCTACTGGAGAGAATAAGAATGTGTGGAGCTACATCTGCACGCCTCCATACCACTGTGGTATATAACTAAGCAGCCTTTCAATGACTCTTGGTTTAAAACTCCAGCTCCTGCCCAAGACGGATATCATTATGAGGATTCGCGAATATACGGTTCACCGGGGTCGACAGCTTGTTTAGAAGACAGTTCCATACATTGCACCGAGACAGCCATTAAAGTGTTAACCTTTACATTTTACAGGCAAGTTCATTCCTTTTCGGTTAGGCCCAACTCGATAACCAAAGAATTTGCCCTGCAGGTTCATTGCAAATGGTTACATGGCATTGCTCAGGCTCCTACGCCTTGTAGTACAGCAGCGCATGTCATTTGAGGTCATTTGTGGTATTCTGAACGCACAGTACATTGCAGGTATATACCACCCGCACAGCATTCGTACGACTATGACCGTGTTGGAACGGCTTGTAAGGGGAGGGTTGGGGTGATGCGCGGGGGAAAATCGATGTTGGAACCCTCATTTCCAGAAGCCTGCCCCCTCGTTGGGTTGGAAAACCCGCTCGATTCTCTTGCTCTATGTGCTGTCTACCTGCCAGGGGGGAAAGGGGTTGGTGAACAGTCAGTCTACAAATTCTGTTGATCTCAACACTACAGCCCCCAACCTACCCTGTTACATGACAAAGATACTGCTATCCTCCCCAACATTGATTTATTAAGCAATTGGCTACACTCTTAAATTATTGCTTATTTGACAACACCGCTGCGGAAAGGGAAGTTACATCAAATGGATTATAAAGGCCATATGAGTAGCCAGAAAGGAAATCGGACTGGAAAAACGCTGGTATGCCATATGGTTATGTGTTTAGAATATAATTTTGGGAAAAATCGAAGTACAACGCAGATTATATATTTTTCAAAAACTTGGAAATTTCTAAATATTTTTGGCAAGGACAGTAGAAAGTCAAAACGGCGCGCTAATCGAAACAACTTTGCTTAGGAAGGTATTTCAGCCTGAAAGGAAGGAAGTAAGGGGAGAAGAAGAAATTTTAATAATGAAGAGCTTCGTGATTTTTACTCCTAATCAAATATATTTTTTTATTTGGCGCATCAGCCTACAGTGGGCCATGGCCTCCTCATTCACGGGGTTTCTAGATCACACACAATGACGCACCACAGTCGGTAGGATTCCTCTGGACGAATGATCGGCCCGACGCAGAGACTTATACCTGACAACACCCAACACCCACAAGAGACAGATATACATGCCCCTGGTGGGATTCGAAGCCACAATCTCAGCAGGCGAGCGGTCGCAGACCTATGCCTTGGACCGCGCGGCTACTGGGACCGGCTAATCAAGTATTAGAATTGTCAAATCATACAAGATGTGATTAGACGGTACGTGGCAGGTATGAGAATGAAGAGAATGATATACAGAATATTAATAAGAATTAAACAGACAGACCATCAGAACACAATATTATAAAATAATGGTACACTCTGCTATATGTTTCGACCATACAGGGTCGTAATCAGGATGGTATTTGAAACAAATTAAGTAAGTACATACATCACATTATGGTAGAGAGATCTCACTTCTTACAAATTATATTACAATCCAGTTTTTGCACATTCAGTTCATTATTAAAACTTTGTGACAGTAGCTATTAGAATTAAATTTAAAAATCTTTTAAGTTTTAGAATTTGTAGGCGTCAGTATTTGATTTTATGACATTTTACTGGACGAAGTCCTGTGGATATTTCATATTGAGTGAAGCGTGAGATGTTAAAGTCACGTTTTGTTTCGATGGTCTGTCAGTTGTCTTATTTTTGCTATATTCGACACATCGGGTTGCACAATTTTAAAAAAAATATGCAAAATGTTGGTAAGAATATGGAAGGAAGTCATTATTGGATCTTAAAGGCAATGAACGGGAGTTTTGGAACTGGGTGCATTTGGCTCATAAAAGGGACTGTTGAATGCTTTTGTGAAGACGGTAATGAACGTTTGGGCTTCCATATAATGCAGAGTGCTTCTTGGCTACCTAAGGAAATGTCATCTTTTGGAGCTGGTGACTGTCTGATTGAGTGCTTTTGGCTGCTTCTCACCTGCGCCATTATTTACTTTCATTGCCTTAGGAATCAGATACGACGTTAGTTTAGTATTTGGGCAACTTGCGACTGATTGGGAAAAGAAGTGGGAGCGAAATACCGTTGCCAGTTTATCACTCTCCTTTGCTGTTCACTTCTATTAGCTTTGCATCCCCCAACTGCCTTTTCTGGAACATAACCTAACACTTGCGAGATTTGAAACTTCCATCCGTGATTATGAAAAATATGGGTTTGACGCTGGTTAACCATTTAGGTAGATTTCTCCGAAACGTTGGAATCTTTCCATCAAACTGCATGACACCACATCCAAAAGACAGTAATAAAGTTGGATAACAAATTATGCAAAATCGTGTAAAGGAAATGTAAAGAAAATGTGAAGAAAATAAGTCACTTCTTGAAACTCAGCTAGATGGGAAGATAAAAATTCAGCAGTTATTAAAGAAAAAAATCTTGCTAAATTATAAAACGCATTTGACTTGCGTAGGATCCGCTTTACTTTCTAGAGGTTGTAGATGCCTTAATAAATGAGACGTCAAACTGTCGCAGAATTGAGGTTTAAAATTATTTTGTTCTCGATTTGACGCCGCTTAGTTTGGCAGAGGGAGTTAAGTGGCTACTAAACTACACGGCGTCGTATGGTGGAAGGCATTATTGCTGCTGATGTATGTCTCTATTGCATATACGATGGCGGAATTTTCTAAACAATTTGTTCAAAATGAGCCCTTTGTGACACAGTTCGTTCTTACACGGACTTGTGTTTGAAGCAATCCCTTGAGCAATTTCTGATAGGCAGACACCAAGATAAACATTAAGGTATTCGTACTGTTCCTGCTATCGACGGAGTAATTTGTGAGCCATATAGTCTTAAACTGCAGCCTGATTTACCAGTCACATATAGTTTTAATGAGCACTTTACTATTATTTCCGCATTTCCCCATAGGAATAACGTATAACCGTTAAGACAGTCTGCTATACCAACAACAATTACGCAGGGAGCTGATTCAGCCCCAATATTACAAACAGCACGCACGCAATGGAAATATGTAAAGTACGGATTTGTGACGTGTGTGAAGTATGTGTACGTATACCACACACATTTCTAGTTATTTATGGTAAAGGTAAAGGTAAAGTTCACCCTACAACAGGCCATGAAGGCCCAGAGGGGGAGTAGAGGTATAGCTCTACTCTTTCTTTAACCTCGGAGCTAAATGAGGTGGGTGGTCAACGCTACGTCTCGGCCGCTTTACCCCCGGGAAAGACCCGCTACACATTGTCAAGAAGGCTGGTTAGGCCTCAGAGCCTCCACCGGGATTCGATCCCCGGACCGTCCAGCCCGTAGCGAGTCACTATACTGGCTGAACTATCCCGCACCAGTTATTTATGGTATTCACGAATTTTGAATTTGTTTATGATCCTCTTGGTCGTCTGTTTGAATTCAACTCGAAGGGTTTACTTGAATTTTCATCACTTCTGTTATCGCTGTTGTTTGTCTTTGGGTGGATGGATAGATGGGATGGATATGTGGACAGACGGACAGAGAGATGCGTATGTGGCCTTTACGTGTAGTAATAATGGAAGCAGGACGATTCTCTGAAACATCTATACAGCTGTACCAGACTTCACGGAGGAACATTTTAGAATGTCGCCCGTTCACGGTAATTTGGTGTCGCAAAGCTGTGATGTTGGAGGTGTTGAGCAATGAGTTGGTGCTAGTCGAGTGTCAGGTAATTCGATAACACCATACAAATAAATGTAAAACAACATTTAACGAACGCGGGCAGGCCGCACTTCTCGCAATTTCGTCTCACAAACAGTCACAAAAATATAAATCAGTTGATGTACCACGTAACCACATTACACCGGCCCCTTCCTGTGTAAATTAATTTACAAACTATTGCCAAAAACAACCGGAAGTGCTGCAAGTGTTCCTGGGAGAGTAATGGCTGGTGTGTGTGGATCTAATAGGCGACTGGAAATTGGGTTGAGTGCCACACTAACACGATTACTGGGGGAGGCACGGCTCACTTAGACTTAAAACTATTTGCCTTTCTCCAAACCGACTTCGCCTCATGACCGTAGTGTAGAAAGGAATAGCCGGATTCTACTAGGAAATTCAGTCCGTGGGGTTGGAGAGTTGCTGTTGTCAGAAGAGACGGTAGTGACAAGTGGAAGAGAGTTTTGGTTGTGGTGAAACAGAACATCTGTCTGGTCTGGAACAGAAACATTATGACGTCCATAATATTGCTGCATGTGAGGGGCAGAGACATTAAATGGCAGTTATGAAAGGCTTAAAAGACTTAAAAATTTGGCAGCCCTGAATAATTCAGATGTACGGGGGGGGGGATACGTGAAATTTTCGATTTCATTTTCATCACGTGGTTAATATTTAAACGTGATCTTCTCTATACGAAACCGTGCAATCTGGCTGGTGGTCGTCGACGTTTCGGGAGCAGTACATTTCACCTAATCATTGGTACGAAACTGCCACGCTGTATAGTATTATCACATTGTTGATTGTAAAGACAGTTACTGCTCGTAACATATCAATATTTTTATGTAGTTGTGACGTTGTTATGGGTTTAATCTTGGTTATTTTTTGACGCTTTCGCGTAGTCGCGAAGAGCGCCTGTTATTTCCATCATGCCCGTCCGTTCCTCTGTCCGCAAGTATATCGCACTGGACTCATTTTGTGTTAAATTAGGTACCGGGAACTTCTGTGCGAATCTGTCGAAAAAATCCAAATTTGGTTTAAAGCGGACAAAAACATCAGGCGGTTTACATGAAGACCTATGGATATTTTATTGTTATTGGCGACATTGAATCGCCAAAGGAGCACTGTATTGGAGTTAAATGGTATCAGGATAGTCCAGGAGGTACAAACATTAAGCGAACGCACGTTACCCGATTTTTTTAAAAGTTTACATCTTTTAGGACGCAAATGGGAAAGGAATATTTTTAGAAAGGGGATCTGTGTAATGAATTACGGTTTGTAATTATTAGTTACGAATGCTGCATGTGATATTAATTTGATGTAAAGAAAAATTTCGCGATTCGCGAACTTTGTATAATAACACACACAGACTTCAAGCTTCCTCAGCGGTGTACCGGGGTGCTGATAAGTCCTTAGCCTGACCAGGAATGAAAGAAACTGCGCATGTCAAAATTGTGTTGGGGAGAGGAATGGGTTGATTTGGCTAGGGTAGGGACAGGTGGTGGACTGTTGTGAATGCGGTAATGAACCTCCAAGTTCCATAACATGCGGAGAATGTAGCTTGTTTCCTTCCTGTTCGGGCTAAGGAATTATCAACATTCTTTTGGATCAGGCCTTCGCTCTTCTGGGATGTTACGTAGCTAGCTTAGGTTGGCAAAAACGTTTTTCTTTGACTGACTTACCCTTGTATGTGGGACCGATACGGTGTCCCGAAACGTCGGTAACCATCTCAACCTACGCCGCTTGACATCCTAGTTTAACGAAGACATTGACGACAGGAGACGTCGATATACCAGCGTCTGTCTTAAAATGTTATGTTCCTTCTCAAGACACTTTCTTTAAATAGCAATAAGACCACAGAGCGGAGCCTTTCCACTGAATCTAATAATTTCGCAAGTAGTCCAGAAATTCTCTGTCTTTCATGGGACTCGAAGTGTTAATCCGTACTAGCAAAAACCCGCCTCTGATCTCTGCCCTCGGCCTCCTAAATCCATTAAACATCTACACACAATATTCCTGTAACGTTCTGTTTATATTATCCTTCAATTCACGATCAGGTCTTCGGACTGGCCCGTTCCTTTTAGATTTTTTGACTACAACGCCTTCATTCCTTCTACACGTCCCCACAACTTATTCTCGTAATACTGTCGGCAAATAGCTTCAATTACAAAGACCCTCTCTATATGGTTTTCTCTGTCTTTCGGTTATTTCCTGTCTGTTAATGTCTAAACTTTGTCCTCTAGAGTTGTAATGCTAATTTAGTCCTACGATGCCTAAGCTACTTTTTTTTTCCTGCACCAAGGACCATAGGTTTGTGTGAAGGTTCCTTAACTTCGCCCGCTTGTCCTTCTGATAACAATAGTATTAAGGAGAAAATGAGTATGTAAGAGTGGTGGAGTGATACTGACTGTGGAACATCAAAGTGCTTGGACCAAAGCCTGTCGCTGTGCCATTTTGTCCACCACAAATCCCACATGGACTGAGCCGGGATCTAACCTGTTTCCCCTTGATTATAAACCAGCAAATGACGTCACGTGTTGTAGCACGACTTCGAAACACAACAATTTAAATTATGTACAATTTTTCGGTTCGTACCTCACAGAAAACTCTCTGTTGTCCGTACAAAGCACCGACGGTTAAGAAAAGTAACACTTTTATGCGTAATTTCACGCTTCTGCTGCGGTGTAAATGCGGTATATTAGTACATAGTTATCGACGTTTCGGGAAACTCCGGTCTCATCTTCAAGTGCCCGTCCACACCATCCCTATATAACAGAGCGCGTAGGTGTTCCTGGCATTCCTCTTGGACTGCGTGACCCTTGAAGAAGGGACCGATAATTTGTCCCGAAACTTCGGTAAATGACTACGAATCTACGCAGCGTAATATCTCAGAAGAACGAAGATCTCAAATCGCTTGGTGCTTTGAAAATCACCGGTAACATGTAACTTGGCTGTTGGATAAAGTTCGGAGTTTTCAAAAGTTGCAGCATAAGATGCGCCCAATAGGTACGGGGTTTTAGACGATTAAACGTATCTGATATGTTCTTTGAACTACTCTTGGAACTTAAGTCATACACTAAGTAATATGGCAGCGTAGTACGTCTGATTTAATAATCTCTTTGCGTGTGGAGTGGAGATTATGTAGATTCGAGGTGACGTAGAATTCAAGAGTTCAGAATACAATTAGTGGAGAGCAAGCAGAGGAGACGAGGATTATATGACTGACTCAAAAGGTTCTGTTAGTCAAAAAAAAATATATATATCATCTTTGTATTGTTTTGTTTTGAATTTCTTTCGGTAATGCAACTGATACCTCTGTACGTATAACATAGTTTATTGAACACATTTGAAGCTTAAAATTTGTCTAAAATATTTGGAGAAATTATTAACAGTATACAGCGTGCTGTGTATCTGATTACGGGCCATTCTATAGAGAAGGGTGTGAGTGGATACCTATCCCCAAGCTTTAATGAACGCAGAATGAAGCAGAGGTAGGGGAGTTACCACCTTCGCCCTCGAGCTGTTTTGCTCTGAAATAAACACACCCCTTCTTACAACATGTATTTGGCAGCCTACGGGGTCAGATCTTGTCACCTTGTAAAGCAGAAAAGTGTCTGCTGCTGTCGGGATAGGAACACAGTTTGCCTGGCTATATGGGCAGCAATAAATTGACCGTCCTAACTTAGCTGAAGACGGAATTTTACGTTCATTATACAGTGTGTCCAACTCGCTACAGAACCCGGCATTTTTTTAATAATTTTACCTTGTCGCAACAATTAGGCGCGCTACTGACACACAATACAGACACATTCCTCTTCATTTCTCACACAAAGAACGTACTCCTTTTCAAATTCTTTGCAATATCTTCATTGGTTTTACAATTATTAAAAAAATCCCGAGTTTGGTAACGAGTGGGACACACTGTACTCAAAGACACAGCTCGTACCGCGCTGTAAACACACCGCTTGTCGGTTATAAGAACCAATCAGTCAGTCCTGTTTCTTCTTAGGTACATATGGAACATATAAACACATTGTGTGGCAAAATGCAGAACTCTGTAATATCATATATATATATATACACGTGTGTATGTATATATGTATGTATATATATATATATAGTTAGTGCTGGGCTTTAAATATTTGTTTAATTGTCTCGCTGATTGAGGTTGCGATCCGATGGGGATTTTGAGTGTTCCACTTTGTCGGTAAAACTCACAGCGATTAAAGAAACGTCTTTTGAACTCGCAGGCCATCTTGGATATTAACGCCATGTTGATTGCTAATTGGTTACCGGAGTTTTTAACCGTCGCGGCGCTTTGAAGCTGGTGCCACTACGACATTTCGAAACGTCTTTAACTGTTTACCCAGTCCCAGACGAATTCAATCTTCAGCAACACTTGTGTGAAAAATTCAAATCTGGCAAATGTTCTTCTGCGATTGAAGCTTCGACGATAGCAGCCAGGACAAAGCTGAGAATCCTCTGTGGGATTTGAAGACGTAATACCCAGGATTCTAGTGTGTCCACTAAGCTACTTTGCTCACCTGTGTCACAGGACCGGTCAGCTTAGAGAGATGAATTGTCTGACAGCAAATACTTGAGAGAGAGAGAGAGAGAGAGAGAGAGAGTGTGTGTGTGTGTGTGTGTGTGTGCTGCCAGGGATGTGAGTTGGAAGAATTCGGAGGTTTCCATTGCAGTGGTGCATTATGCACGACAAGCGTACAGTGCATGCTTGTTTCCCGGCAAGATGAAGTGTTAACTCTCGGTACATTGGTACCTCGAACATCGAGCGGTCAAAGTATAAAATATCGTATATTAATGGTGAATTTGTTTGGTAACGGACATCCCGTTGTGTTTAAATTACGTTAATAAAACAAACTGTATATGTCCTCTGTCTGACACAACTATATAATATTTTATTTTTATACTAATTTTGGCCAATAATAATATAACAACAAAATATTTTATTGTTGTGTCAGTCGGAGTTCATGTGTTTTTTTTTCATTAATGGTGTATTTGTTTGTTACGAACGACATCTCGTGCAAGGCGTGTGCAACTGTAAACAGTGTGGAAGAGAGTAACTGAAGTTAAAGGAAGAGTTCGGAGTAGGTACGGCAAAATTTATGAAATATTCACATAACTATTTGAAGAATAAAAGACCAACTTGATGTCATTTGCTATTTTATTTCACTTCTTATGTGCTCAACATGTTTCGGACATTAAT
>Ga0123355_10011305_pt1 | contig 13747 bp, 7 predicted proteins | sample TergutEmb28metaG_3_FD_89872 | JGI IMG/M metagenome (GOLD analysis project Ga0123355, IMG submission 89872) | Embiratermes neotenicus P1 segment gut microbial communities from Petit-Saut dam, French Guiana - Emb289 P1 | ecosystem: Host-associated > Arthropoda: Insects > Digestive system > Gut ... | reverse complement strand
TTGCCCCCCACATTTTTTTTTTTTTTTCCCCCCTCCTACTGGACCAACTTTTCCGTTCCCCCTTCCCCCCCCCCCCCCCCCGTTACATGAAATAAGGTTTGTTACGCGCGACCCACAGGCTGCAAGAATTGCCGCTAGCACACACAGGTTCAAGCCTGCAAACTTGCGAAGCCGAATTTCTGAGCCAAGATAAAGTATTTGGTTCAAATAACTATATATAAATAATGCGCAAAATACTTGATCGGTAGGCCTACTGCATGTAGTTTCATTGCGCTACATTTGTGGTTAAGTCCACGCGTGTCCACTGACAAATTAAATACACAGTTTAGCTGAGGTTCCGGCGTGTAAAGTGACCTATTGCTGTTTGGGACGTAACTAAAGCATAAATCACACCAATGGCGACTTGCCAAGACTTCTGGCAGGTCAATGCCAAATGCCATTTCGTGTGTTTGTGTGTGTGTGTGTGTATAATAAGAACCAACAAAATACACATTTTTACATTAATGTTTTCATTTAATTCTTGTGTCTTCGACATGTTTCGAACATCCAAGTATTCGTCCTCAGGAAGACTTGTACATGCAGTTTTATGGTATTTCTTTCATGTATCCGTATAAGCAGTCTGGTCGATAGCATCCTGTCTTCCTGAGGATGAACACTTGGATGTTCGAAACATGTCGAAGACACTATAATTAAATTTAAATATTAATGTAAAAAATGTGCATTTTGTTGGTTCTTATTACATAGGTATATCACAGTGCACGGTTCAAAAAATCTCTACATTATAACCGTTATAGTTAAAGTTTTATGAGGTGTTAAATTTATACATTTAATAGATTGGATGCATTTGTTTAAAATAGTAATTTAGTTGCGGGTGGAATGGCGAGTGTAACGGGTTTGTATAGCAGTGTACAGGGATACAGGGTTAGGGAGAGTGAGAAGGTGACAGAGAGAGAGGGAGAGGGAGAGAGAGAGAGAGAGAGAGCGAGAGAGAGAGAGGACCAGTAAGACACGGGGAAACTATGCTAGTGCGATACGGGAACAGTGTTACGTAAGTGAGCCAATAGAAACAAAGTATTTCAAATTTTGACTGTTGATTCTATTAGGGAGTAGTGGGATTTAAACAGTTAGCCAATTGGAAGAGTGAGAATATTAAAGGGGAGATGGATTTGAACTGTGCGAGTCTGAAACCTTAACGTAAGTATGTAGTCTGTTTTCTACCCAGGATGTGATAAGTTATGTACATGACACCGAGGCTATTAGTGCATACATTTTTCAAAGACGCATCCATACATGCAAACAGATGTAAACTCTAATAATCGTAAAATAATACGAAGAATATTTTATGGTGTACAGTTATTTATTCCCGTTTTGCTACTTAGAACACTTAGATTCCCTGAGATTAGGACAAGATAAACGACTGGTGAGCTGGGTTAGGTTATAACATTTTGTCTGGTACATACTGTGTTTATGTGTTACGTACGATTCTCACATTAAACATTCACTAATTGCTGTTTCTAACTTTGGCAGTGTGTGAGGCAAAACAGACTTTGTGCATCTGACCCATATCGTTGGTCACTTCCTGTCGTCTACATTGTAGAACTGAAAGTGGATGACTGTCCACACAGCCTTCTGAACCCGATCTGTTTCACATATGTTGTTACGTCTGTGGTCGTGAAGTCGGTCGTTAGTCGAAATGGAAATGCAACTGTAACATCACGTGTTAGCGGCGCGATCTGTGCCAAATACCGATCCTACAACGAATGGCGTCGTAAATTCAGACAAAAATTTCCTGATGCACATGTCTCAAGCACGAGAACAATTTTAAAATACTCGAGAAGGTTTCGAGCAACAGGTTCAATTCCAGACAGGAACAGGACGCGCAGAAGCACGTGTTAACGCGGCAAATAGTAGACGAAATTGGTACTGGATTGGAGACATCTTCCAGAACATGGTTGGTTAGCCTTCCGGGCGTGTTTGCATCATTACACAAACTGAAAGGACAGTGCTGCTTTTACATCCCTACAAGACAAATGTGGTTCATGACATCCACTACACCAGCGTTTCTCAACCGCCGGGCCGCGACCCCGTACCTGGCCCTGGCATCAATTATACAGGGCCGCGAGAGATTCTCCTGGAATTGATAACTAATTTAAATGCAATTTTATATTTGTCAACATACCACACCGTACACATAATTGTACTAATAGTCTTTGTGATTATGCCATAATTAATTATTAATACTTATGTTAGTTTAATGTATGAACTTAAAAAAAAAATTGGAAATGTACTGACGAGTAAATCTATTGGGACCGGGCCCTCGTCTTATGTAAAAAGAATTTACAGGGCCGCGGTCTCACAAAGGTTGAGAAACACTGCACTACACAGATCAGTAAACAGAGTGGATTTTTTTCGACAAGACAGTGCAACATATCACAGTCGTTTTATTAAATTTGTATGTTGTGTACACCATTCTTTTTAGTTTAATTGAATATCATACTATCAGAGCACAATATATACCTTCATTGAATATCATACTATCAGAGCACAATATATACTTTAATTGAATATCATACTATCAGAGTACAATATATACTTTAATTGAATATCATACTATCAGAGTACAATATATACTTTAATTGACTATCATACTATCAGATCACAATATATACCTTCATTGAATATCATACTATCAGAGCACAATATATACTTTAATTAAGAATTATATCATCACAACACACCATATCATTCCGGCTGTTTTCTTGAGCATCGTCTTCAGTGTGAGAAGTATTTCTAACCACGCACCTTTACCATGTCCCACAAGTAAGAAATCGTGCTGCGATTGACGTGCCCATTTTTTCTTACGTCATAAATTAACGCCGATATTTTACGCACATTCTGATATCATTTACCGCAATGCTGGTATGAATTTTAATTTTATTCCTTGCGTCGTTTTTCGTTACAGAAAAATTATCAAGGGATTGTAGCCTTCTAGTTCTTCAGATCTGAATCTGTGTTATCGATTTTTATTTCCGTGGCATGTTGAAGATTAAAGTGTCTTCTCCCCGAAGTTGATCTGGAGGCACTCAGAATACTGAATCTTGAAATTCAGCACGAGAACGTCGACGCGCAGCTAGCAACGTGTTCGTTACGTACGGCACGAGTCGGCGAGCCGAATGAAGCCATTTCCAGAACCTCCTTTAAATATGGTGGGTAGAACGTAATATTAACCGCAGTACATTAATCTGAAAATTGTGGGCCCCGATTGACGGCAGATTTAAATAGGGGCGAGCGCTGCGCTTCCTGCCGTCACGCGAAATGATGTGCGTAATGAGGAACGATATGGGCCAGCTAAACTGTGGGCACTGTATTATGTAGACTGGGTTTATTCAGACGACTAGATTACGTCATGACGCCCTCCGCCACATGATTTCTAGTTCATTAGTTAAGTACCATCCGGCAGTTCGACACTATACTTGTAGTTACAGCTAGATTCGTTACCCTGTGTAATCAGGATACCTGTGTTGTCAGGAAAATTTTCGGTCAACTATTGCCCAGTATTTCCCACGGAAATTATTACGGTACATTATTATTATTATTATTATCTTTATCATTAAATCGAGAAGAATGAGATGAGCGGGGCATGTGGCGCGTATGGGGGAGGGGAGAGGTGTGCACAGGGTTCTAGTGGGGAAACCTGAGGGAAAGAGAACATTGGGGAAACCCAGACGTAGATGGGAGGATAATATTAAGATGGATCTTCGGGAAATGGGAAGGGGTGGAGACTGGATGGAGTTGGCTCAGAATAGAGACAGATGGCGGGCACTTGTGAAAACGGTGATGAACTTTTAGGTTCCATAAAATGCGGGGAATTTCTTAACTAGCTGCAGAACATGTTAGCTTCTCAAGAAGGACTCTGCTCCATGCAGTAAGTAAGTAAATATTATCTTTATCATTATTATTATTATATACTGTTGGAAACAGTGTTTCCGCTTTAGGAGATTTTATTTTAGCATCAATAATGTTTCTTGCGTACTTCACCGATACCATGGAATTTTCTTTCTGCGGCCTGGATTTCCGGGTAAGCCGCACACCTCTTTGCCCCACCCCTCCATACAGCCCGGATGACCGAGGGACGACGGTATAGATCTTTTTTTCATGGAATTTCAGCCCGCTTCCAGGCTAAATTCCGTCACCATGGTGCCCTTTTTAAAACAACTACTCACGTCTTGGCTTACACAAGACGGACCAGTGGAAAGACACAAACGCCAGTGTCTTGAGCGGAATTCGAACCCATAATACGAATGTTCCAGGGGCAGACTGTGTGACTACGCAGTCACTCAGCCTGGCATAAAAGGTTTAAATTGATAAAACTGCGATATTCCTGCAAGTATATATATATATATATATATATATATATATACCGTATATTTTCTAATCTAATCCGCACTAGTTTTTGCCGATTTCTTAAATGAAACAAAGTTAGTTCGCGATTCTAATCCGCACATTTCCTTCAACCGTCCCTTGCCTACAAGGCAGACTGATTCAGTTATGAGTGATGACGGCGAGTCTGATGAATAATAAATTATAAATATTATATATTATATAATATAAATAATAAATAAAATAATAAATTATTTTATTATATAGTTCTTATGGCACGTACAGCGGCCCTATCATTTTTCCAAAATCCAGCTCACGACCGCGAATTCAATCCGCACGCGATTCTAATCCGCGTCTGATTTTTTAGCCCTCTGAAACTGTAAAAAGGGTGCGGATTAGATTCGAGGATGTAGGGTATATATATCCAGAATTCAGACTTGTTGGGAATATTGAGGGAAGGGAGGAGGAACAAGTTACTTTTTACCTAGATTTTTTTTTCCAAAAGTACTAACCCGACCGGGATCTTTTAAGGTAATTTTGACGCGTTCGTAACCCCCGTCAGAAATCTGCGGGCGCCTTACCCGTGAGGTTAGGTCGGAAACCGAGTTAAGAACACGAATTCACAAAGAGGAAGATAGAGAGAAAGTCATATCACGAAAGACTGGTTACAATATTTCCAGCTATTTCCAGTGCCAATTATTTTGTGTCCTACATTACCCTGATGGGGACCGCGGTAGCACAGTGGTTAAGGTGCTGTGCTGCAAATCGGAAGGTCGCTGGTTCCATCCCAGCTGGTGTCAGTGGATTTTTCATTGACATAAAATCCTTCCGATCGGGGTCGACTCAGCCTCTAACAGAAATGAGTACCAGGAGTATTTCCTGGGGGTAAAGGCGGCAGGTACGTAAGGCTGACAACCTATCACCATCGTGTACCGTTGTCACGAAATCTGGGAACATTAACTTCCTGGAACCCTGTGGGCCTGTCCAGGCCTGTAATGAGATTTCTTTACCTTTTACATTACCCTGATATAAAACAGCAAATTGGTTTCTTTGCGTACGCATCACGTCATACGGACACGGAAAAGCGGAGGTAATAAAACTTTACCCATTATGATCATAGGCGCTGGATGTGACTGTTCACTTTGAAGTCCTGGCCTCTTGACCTGGAGTGAGAGTCGATGTTAAATTGCAGTATTCCTGTTGTATCAGTACGTTTGATATATGCGACATTTCGGGAACTTAACCCTTATCCTGCTAACGTGGAGAATATGGTGAGCTCCTAATAATGCCAGCAGATGGCAGGTGGGATTTAACTCGGTATTTAAAGGGTTAATCTCTATCCTCTAAATAGGGACAGGTATTTATTCAATAACACAGCACAATACCCACATTACAGAACCACTCCCCCCCCCAGCCACGTCTCTTAATAGTAGTAATAATCAAAACCACAGATGATGAGGTCTGACCATCGTTACATAACCGCATAAATCTTATCAACACTAATACTCTTTCGGATGAAAACCTGATGATGGCCGGAATAGGCCGAAACATGTAGTTGTTGTCATTCTCTAATAAACATCATTAGGAATATTTGTTGTTTTATTGACTAAATACCTGTACCTATTTATTTATACACACAACGGGGATGGCACATTTCAGAACTGTATCGTCTATTCACCTCGTGTCGTCGGATAAATATTATTTTATACAAGTAGCTTTTGGAAGAAGTTAATCAATGCAAGCTTAATGTAAATTAGGCTTTCTGTTTGATCGATGTGGACCAACAAGAAATTCACGCAACCAATTTCAGTATAGGCCTCCAAACACGTCATTTTAACAGAATCAGAACATACACTGAGTATTGTCTGCGATGAAACATGCAGACTGGGCGAAGATCTTATGTCCGAGTGTACTTCCTGCATAGAAGGAAAACAACACGGATATATCCAAGTTCATGGCATACAGGAGGAAGAAACTGAAACATTTCACCTTCGCACAGTGACCTTGACGGTGTTTTTCAGCTCTGACTTTCTTCCCAGGCCTTGGGTATTATAAATATATCATATCTCCAACATGGCTGTCGACTTTGGCAGACTGAAAAGTGTAGAGGCCAAAACAAGGAAAATAGAATAGGCGTTAAATACATTACGTTCCACTTGAGCCCTTCCACGAGGAAGGCACATGTATGTGACTGGACTTGGATAGGCAGAGAGATGAAAATTATTTACATCTAGGTGAGAACCTTTACCAAACATAGCCATGAACAACTTTAAATGTTGCTTGTAACTCGCTGTCTCGTGGAATGTCTCGTTACCTCTCGCAACAGCGTGTGGTTAGCCCCGAGACGTGTTGTTTGTGAGGTCCTTGGTTCGAATCTCGGCAGCTTTACAGACATTTGTTTTCCCATCAGTACAGATATGCTTCGTTTAACGACGGGTATACATTCTGACAAACGCGTCGTTAGGCGATTTCGTCGTTGTGCGAACGTCATAGATTGCACTTACACAAACCTAGATAGTACAGTATAGCCTACTACACACCTAGTCTATATACAGCCTATTGCTCCTAGGCTGCAAACCTGTACAACATGTTACAGTACTGAATACTGTGGGCTATTGTAACACAATGGTATTATAATATTATATTATAATATAATCTTATAATGGGCCACCGTCGTATATGAGGTTCGTCGTTGACCGGAACGTCGTTATGCGGCGCATACCTGTATTTAAGGTGGATGTCCGGACTGAACTTCGAAATGGACCACGGTCGCTTCATTTCCCCCAGCTAATAACGATCACGTACTCACCATATTCAACGCTACGTATCACCCGTGTAGTTGAAACGGCATTATCCTCCCCCACCCGTGACACATGCCCCGCCTATCCCATCCCATTTTATACAATCTCTCGAATAATATTTGGTGAGAGGTACCAGTAATGAATATCCTCGAGAATTGCGCTCTTCTGGGATATTACGCCACGTGTAGTGGTTATTCATTACCGACGTTTCGGGACAACCTAACGGTCCCATCTTCAAAGGTCAATGGTCCGCCCTTTACCCTTGAAGATGGGGTCGTTAGGTTGTCCCGAAACGTCGGTAAGAAATAACCACTACACCCTGCGTAATAGCCCAAAAGAGAGCAGTTCTAGTCTACTACGCGGCAGAAGCCAGGTATCTCGCAATGAATACCATCATTATCCACTTTTCTTCACCCTCTTCTTATTGCATCCCTCTCAGGCCCAAATATCTACCCCAGTGCCCCGTTCTTGAATACCCCCAGTCTACATTTGTCCCTTATTGCGAGAGGTCAGTTTCACACCCATACAAAAGAATAGGCAAAACTATAGTTCTGTGTATTGTAATACAGTGTGTCCCACTCACTGCCGAACCCGGCATTTCTTTAATAATTCCAACACCAATGAAGATATTGCAACGAAATTTGAACAGGAGTAAGTTCGTTGTGTGAGAAATTAAGAGGAATGTGTCTGTAGTCCGCTTCAAATTTCATTGCAATATCCTCATTAGTGGTAAAATTATTAAAGAAATGCCGGGTTCGGTAGCGAGTGGGACATACTGTATTTGTATTCTTGGTTTTAGATGAGAAACGGAAAGATAAGGTATTCTTAACTGATTGGCAGCGAGCATTTCCTGAATTTAACCTTTTAAAGCCTACTGGTTAAAAAAAGAGGCCGTCCCCGAAGAACCTGGAAAGATGGGATATGTACAGTCATGAGTGAGAGAGATTAAGAATGGGCGAATGGAACAATCGAAGGCAATGGAATATGGAAGTCGGAAGGCGTCGCCAGACGTTTTAAAACCGCGCAATACGTACATAAAAAGCCGACTGGTTACGTGATGCACCAACAAGAATTTTACGTTCTGCCCACACAATGTGTATATGTGTTTTGTATTTATCTGAGAACAAACAGCGACTTGTGCCACTCGCAATATAAACTGATTGGCTTTTATAACCGAGACGAAAACTGTTTACTGCGCGGTACGGACTGGGTCTTTAAATAAAGCAGTCTGCGCTTCGTCTTTAAAGGGCTAATGCAGCGTGCTTTCCTTCTTACAGTGAAACAGAATAGACACGAGTGATTACCTCGCTGTTTGTGTGTGTGTACTTGTGTCTGTGCTATGTTATTTGCTTACTTCGTCATGAAATGTAGTATACTTAATTCAAGTTAAAGTTATTTGAGTTTCAAACGCCCCCCCCCCCCAAATTGCTGTACAGTTTGTTACGTTTGTCTCATTTCATACTAAAATATAGATCGGCGAGTTTAACAGGACTTAAATGGTTAGCGAAGGAGAATGTACGCGAAGGCGGAGTGTTGGCATTTAATCGCGATGCCAAAGGGTTAATTTTATGCGAAAGGTATTCGGGTTGTATTATGTTTGAATGATTCTTGTTTACCTCTGTTTCTCCTAGCGAATTCTTGGAGGATAAAACCAAGTGTTCTTATTCCCTCCAACCCATATATTTTATTATTTTCAAATCTCATTCAACAACTTCTGAATCTGACGCATTTTCTTTACATTTTTTATTATAAAGGTTTTCCGCATTCTTTACAGTTGCAGGAAAAAAAAATATTTAAAAAAATTGACTGCACGCGAACCAATACGGAAAAGAGAAAATTTGGGTAGTGGTGTGTGTTTTCATTATAGGAACCCAATGAAATGGCTCTGTATTGACGAAGAAGTCGGGGTTTCGGTTACCGAGTAGGAGACCTGCGTACTGCTCTCTGCAGGGGAAAGGATATTTCTCCTCGACACTTCCAGACCTGTTCCAAAATTCTCTTGGCCCTGTCTCTGGAGGCAGAGATCCGGAGCGTGAGTGTGACTATCCTAGAGTTCTTGAATGTGTGGAGTCTTAGAAACAATGTTGCGTTCTTTCAATCGGGGTCGTGTACGTCGACGATTCTGCGTGGTCACACAGTTCGCTGATACATTCTTATGCAAAAATAAATTCGTCCCGTAACGATTATATGACGTCCTCAGCCACAGGACATACGTATACTACCTGCTAGCCGTGGGTTACCACACCACTCCAAATCTTCCTCTCATCATCTCCTCTTTCTAGCAGAAACACCCTTTGATTTGTGTCCCTTGTACTTGTTCATGTTGCCATTCTTGGACCAAAAAGAAACGTTTTTTTTTTCGCACGTTTATGCTTTATTCGTTCCTTCTTTTTTAAGCATGTGAGCATAGGGCATAAGGGTACTAGTCCTCTGGGTTAAATAACGTGTACCTGTGAATCTTATGTTTATTGGACCGTGCATCATTGTGATAGTTGAAGAATAAAAGAACAACTTGGTGTCACTTGCTATATTATTTCACTTCTTATGTGCTCAACATGTTTCGGACATTAATATATCCATCATCAGGAACTTGCAACTATTCTGTTGAGTTACCACATTGGTCGTATTGTTCTTGGTTCTATGTGTGTTGGAGTTTCGGGGTGGTTGGGTTGGAGTGGTATCCATGTTGCAGGCTGAAGCCTGTCCGAAACATGTTGAGCACATAAGAAGTGAAATAAAATAGCAAGTGACGTCAAGTTAGTCTTTTATTCTTCAACGTGTACCCGGTTCACCTCATTTAAAGCGAACTGAATTACCAGATTATTGTTCAACCAAATGATACGAAACGGCGACTCTGTGAGTGGTTTGTAATGCACTAGGAGTAATGAACTCTACGCCTACGTGCCGTTTTAGGAGGGTCTTGCAGCAAACCATAAGCAACAAAACCAAACAACAACAACAAGAACAAGAACAAGAACAACAACAACAACGCTTCGTGAAAGAAAAGCAAGTCTTCAGCTCGCCCTTGAAGGAATCTCCTAGCTCACGAGTTGCAATACAGTACCGTTACGACCGGTCTGCATCCATCGCTCTGGGCAAGGACGATTCTAGATGCAGCCATGAGAAGAGAGGTCTTGCTTGGCAGTGACAAGGAAAAGGAGAGGAAATAAGAAAAAAATTAATTACTTCTGCTGTCTTTTTAGACACTAGTAAGGTTCAGGGATCCTCCCTGTTCGAACCGAGGGGCATGTTGTAACAGAGAGAGAGACTAGTCTGACATCTAAGCTAAATCAATGCCGTGGTGGGGTTATGACGGGAAAAATTCCAGGTCTAGAAGTAACGGCGGAGATGGATAAGAGTAAGCCTTGCGCATGTTCGTGTCTCGTCCACAACAATACCGTAACCTAAAGATAGCGAATTAATCCTCTAAAATCTGAGAGCGTTCCAACATTGGGAACGACAGTGACACGTGGAAATAACGCGTGTTAAGAAACTGAATGCAGGTAAAATTTGGGAAATTATTTCTACTATTCCGATAGGATTACTTTCTCGGTTGTCTTGTACGGTAAGCGACCTAAAATCATAACAGAATTTTAAAACCCGTGAGCTTATCTGTCTCGCATGGGTGTGAAATCTGGTCTGTCACATTCTGGGAAGAATAGGGATCGTGGGCTTATCGACAAGAGGATGGTGTTAAAAAGTTTTATTCTGGGGGGGGGATTAGAAAGCTGCTCAATGAGACTTTTTACAATTTGTTTAACACAAAGTATTATTAGAGTGAACAAATCATGAAATACGAGATAGGTTGGGCATGCAACACGCGTGGAGTCGGTGATAAACATGTACAAACATTTTGTCGAGAAGCCCGAACGGATGGTGGAGACTTAGGCTCAGATAGGAGATTATATGGCAAGAGATGGTAAAGAAACGTATATGACGGTGTGAAGGGAATGCACCCATTTTAGAAAATACACCCGCGGCGCGTTCTCGTGTACACGTAAGTAAACTTTTAAACTTTTAGGTTCCACAAACGAAGTGGATTTTTTCTTCCCCCCCAGCTTAGCGTCTTCATCTTCTCAAGAATGATTTGGGTCCATGGCAATGCTTGCCGTTCTTTATATTTCCGTAATAGAATTGTGTTGTACTATGAAGACAACGTTTTATTCGAAGAAGTTGAAGAGCAGAAAGACCGTATTAAACTTTAGTCAGGACAGAAGTTTCGTGCCTGAGAATCGAACCGGCTTCCTGCCGCATACAATTCGCGTATAACCAGTATCCCATTCGCCAGAATATCTGCAACGCTATTCTATTACACGATGACATACCGAAAGGCAGCTCTTGTGCTCCGTGACCTTACACATAGCCGGCAGGTACGTGTTCTAACGGTGTTCACAGCGTGAGAGTACATCACGACGCTAGAGAGTGAAGGGTTAAGGACGTCCTAGCTGTAACTTCAAAGTAATGGTTATTAGCACTTGATTCCGGGGTCAATTTCTCCTCAGTTTGATGTTTTCTGTGCCGGACGTGAATGTTAACAGCTGTCGTCCTTCGATCAGTCAGTTCCTTAGCTAATGGCGATTTACTGTTCTTGTTGACGGAGGAATAGGCAGATTGACTTTTCTTTTTATCCAGCTGATTTATATTCAAGTACACGCTGAAATAATGCTAATGACAGCTTTATTTGTGTCGGAGGTTGCGTTCCAACAGCCAGCCTCTAAAACAAAACGTATAACGCCAGCCGCAGTAATCTACACTTACTCCATCGAGCACAAAATAGGTTTACTTAATTTAGGCTACATGTTTCGGCACTTTCTCAGGCTGTAATCAGGCATATCAATACAAAAATAACTTAAAGGAAGGTATAACGAAATAAAATGTAAGGGGCCCCTTGCTTACCGTCACCATTTGCTTGTAATATCCAAATATCAAGTAAAAGTTAAGTTCACGATAAAACAGGCCACGAAAGACCAAAGGGGGAGTAGATGTATAGCTCTAATCTGTTTTTTAATCTCGGTGCTAGATGGAGGTGGGTGGTCAACGCCACGCCCCGGCCGCTGTACCTCCAGGAAAGACCCGGTACCCATCGTGTAATATTGAAATAAAAAGGCAAAGGTAAAGTGATCCCGTTACAGGCCCGGTGTGACCCAGAGGGTGGGTAGAGGTATAGCTGTACTCTTCCATGACCACGGCACTAGAAGGGGTGAGTGGTCAGCAGCAGGCCCTGGCCCCACTTTACCCCCGGGAAAGACCCGGTACCCATTTTACAGGAGACTGGGTGGGCCCCAGGGCCGGTCTGGACGGGCGGAAATTCTCGTCTCCACCGGGATTCGATCCCGGACCATCCAGCCCGTAGTCAGTCGCTATACCAACTGAGCTACCCGGCCCACATAAGACTCAAATACAGAATATAAAAATGTATAAAATGTAAGGTACAAAATCTGAATACATAATAAAAATTACTATTAACTTTTAGGGTGTCTTTTATATTAGGGAGACATCGTGGTTTAATGCTTCTATGATTATTATATTATACTCGGCGCTGTTTGGTCTGGTATGAATTTTTCCTTCTTGTAATTCCTGTTTGGAAATTGAGGCCCACGGTATAGTTTATCCTGTTCAAGACGAAACGTATCTGTGTTATATAAGGACTCAGTCCGTACCGCGCAGTAAACACCCTCCACTTCAGTTATAAAAACCAGTCTGTTTATGATGTATAATACAAAATTTACTGTTTGTTCTCAGAGCCATACAGAACACATAAGCGCACTGAATGTTAAACCTGGTGGTATGTAGACTTTCCGGTAGACTTTAAAAGGTTGTGGTGCAGTGCTGTGGTTAGTTCCTTTAAATGATTATTATATTGACATGCCTGATGATGGCCTGAGAAAGGGCCGAAACGTGTTGCATACATGTAAGGCGCAATTAAAATAAAACTATGTTGTGTTACACTGAATAAGTGTAGTTCATTTAGTAACACAATGGGATGGCTTCCATAAAGACTGTCAGCTGCAAGATTAGAAGTTTGCATTTTTCCACAGCGTTATTAACTTGTTTCGTATGATACATAGTCTGAAGATGTATAGAACTATTATTTTGCCTGTTGTTTTCTATGGGTGTGAAACTTGGTCGCTGACATTGAGGGAGGAAAGGAAACTGAGTGTGTTTGAGAACATGGTGTTGAGGAGAATATTTGGACCGAGGATGGACGAGGTAACGGGGAAATGGAGGAGACTGCATAACGAGGAGCTAAATGATTTGTACTCCTCACCCAATATTGTGGGGGTGATAAAATCGAGAAGAATGAGATGGGCTGGGTATGTGGCGCGTATGGGTGAGGAGAGGGGGGGGTGTATAGGGTCTTGGTGGGGAAACCGGAGGGAAGGAGACCACTGGGGAGACCTAGGCGTAGATGGGTGGATAATATTAGGATGGATCTCCCGGATGTGGGATTTGGGTATATGGACTGGATTGGGCTGGCCCAGGATAGAGACAGGTGGCGGACGCTTGTGAGTGCGGTAATGAACCTTCGGGTTCCGTGAAATGCGGGGAATTTCTTGACTAGCTGC
>Ga0123355_10011304_pt1 | contig 13747 bp, 11 predicted proteins | sample TergutEmb28metaG_3_FD_89872 | JGI IMG/M metagenome (GOLD analysis project Ga0123355, IMG submission 89872) | Embiratermes neotenicus P1 segment gut microbial communities from Petit-Saut dam, French Guiana - Emb289 P1 | ecosystem: Host-associated > Arthropoda: Insects > Digestive system > Gut ... | reverse complement strand
TCGGTGCGGTCAGTTTCAGGGCGAACCCCTTCCTGCGTAATAAGTCGCGTCTGAAATCATTTCGCGCGTCGTCAAAAACCGGCCTGAAGCCGCCGGTTTTCGCCTCGCGCTCAATTGTTTCAGTCTGCGATTATTACCTGATGGCAAACACGTCCTTTGGCATAGAAGCGACTGCTTTGTTTCTCGGTTGCAGGGAAAGTATATTTCAACTCTCTTACGGTGTTATCCAGAACCGTTCTGAGAATTTTTCCCGGAATTTTTCCAGGAAAATTTCCAGAACGGTTCATATATCGCATCTGACGACGAGAACACGCCCAAGCATCAAAAAACCGTCACAATTGTGGCGGTTTTTTTGACAACCGAGTTAGACAGTTGTATAATTTCAAGTCGTCTGCGGGGTTTTGAAGCGGAACTGCGCTGTCGGACGTACATCACATTAAAAAATCAGGAGAGAGAAAAATGAAAAAATTTTTAACACAAACATGCGGCGTTTTATTCCTGTTGGCATTAACAACAGGGCTTGCAGCTTGCACCAATGAACAAAACAACACGAATCAATCCGGCCAATCCGGCGGAGCAATCGACATCGCCGTACCGAATCAGCCCGGTCAGCCCGGCGACGCAGGTCAACCCGGTGCGCCCGACATCGAGCCGCCGCCCGCTGCCGGTGAATCCCGCACTCTTGCGGAACTCGGAGCGACAATAGTCGCTGTCGGGGAATTTTGGAACAGATGGTATGCGTCGCACCCGTCATTTGATTGGGCGCACATCGACAACTCAAGAAGTAATTGGCAGCCTTTTGACGAAGCAATATTGCCGGGGCATCATCCGCTTTCGAGAGGATTTGCGGTAGTTTTGCCGTCGTCGGGATTTACGCGGTTGGATGATGTCGGCGAATATCTTCTGCAATTTTACACGTCGGCATGGGTAGACAGCGGCGTTTTTGCCGAGCCGCCGGTTGCTATGCAAATTCACGAAGGCTACGACGTTACGATTTTCGGTCTGCGCGGATTTGAGGAGTATGACGGCGAGTTGTTTGTGTTTGTTCAGCCGGAAATGTCGGCGCGTCCTGATTGGGCAACCGCAACGCACAGAATAATTGAGCAAAACGGCGGTCGTGCCGTGGTTGAAACGGTGGTAACAACAGCCATCAGCGTATTTGTCGGCGACGACATGCCGACAATAACCTATCGCTTCACCTTCGAAAACGGAAAAATTTCCGACGCACACGGACGTTGGAACGAAGCTGCCGAATCGCAGTCGCCCGCTTCGCCCCGCGACGACATCGACATTCCCGGCGGCGGATTCGACACGACCGCTATTCGGCCGCGCACCTATGCGCCCGTTGGCGAGCATACACTTTTGCACATCTACCGCCCGGAAGATTCCGTACCCGGTTACTTCGATGCGATGCTGTATATGCCGCACCCGACCCGACCGGGAGATAATGTCGTCGGCGATATGATTATCGCGGCATCGCGGCAAATATCGGATGTTTCGTTGATTCTTCTTGAGCATGGTTGGAACGCCTCCGCAAACGCGGATACTTTTACGGTTACGGAGTCATTTTTGATTGCGCAAACTCTGCCGCCCGGCGAAGCGATTCAAATTCAAAATATAAGTGTCGGCGGCTCACCCCGGAGCGGAATTTCGCTTACGGACGGATTGGGCGAACGGCATTATTTCGCAATACATTATGACACAAGCGGATGGGGCGCCGGCCTCATGCTGTTGGTTATTACCGAGCAGATGGGGTGATTGCATGATTGAGTCATTAGAGCAATTTGATTTTTGCGCTGTCCGAAAACGAGGCGGAAAATCGCGGGCTTCAGCGCGTTTTCCGACGAAGTTTGAGGCTACGCAAAACCAAATTGCTATACAGGCACTTTTGGCGGATTGGAAAGAAACGCGAAGTATTACACTTGCGTTCTTAAACGAATTAAGCGATGCCGACCTCGACAAAATTTTGCCGCGCAAAAAGCTGAACACAATACGCTTGCATATGTACGAGTTGACATTGGGGCAGCAGGGTTATGTAACGGCATTAACAACAAAAGCCGTTGTGTTCGGCGACGAATACAACAACTATTTAAGCCTGCCGACAGAAACACTCATTGCAACAATGACGAAACTTGATGCGGAACTTGAACGCGCACTGGAGCTTCTGAACGGCAGCGAATCCGTCGAATTTTTCGGCGAGCAAATAAACGTGCATCAAATGCTTTCCATGATGAACGGACATGAGCAAATGCACATCGGGCAAATCATTGCGTTTTGCTACGCGACGGGAATCGAAATCCCCCACAGCATATCCGAGCAAATGAACCTCGAAGGGTAACGCCGGGGACACGTGTCGGGGGCGGAACGTATCCTCCAAGCCGGAACTCACTCGAAAAAAAAATCGCGCCTTCGCGCGATTTTTTTATAAGTTTTTGTCGAACTTTTTTTAAAAAGTTCGTGGAGGGGTGGGGGCCGGTCGTCCGCCGGTCGGCGGACTGCTCGCCCATGCATCCCGGGCAAAGCCCCCAAAATCATATTCTCGAATTAAAACGACGACATGTAAATTCTTTCAACGGCGTCTTTGCCGCTTGCAACGGGGGCGCAATTAAGCAAACCTTCAAGCCCGGGGGTTTCGAATGCGAGGGCGACGAGTTTCGGCACGTCGTCTTTTTTGAAGCCGATGTCGCCGAGTTTTTCGGGCAAGCCTGCGGATTTAAGCCATTCGTAAACGCCGGCGGCGGCTTTTTCCGCTTCGGAGGCGTCGCCTTTCAGGCCGGGAACAATCGGCGCGAGAACTTCTGCCATAATCGCGCTTTTCGCGGGATAAATTTCCCGGATAACGGCGGGAAGCAAAATTGCAAGCCCGAGACCGTGCGCTAAATCGGTTTTAACGCCGCTGAGAGGATGCTCAAGCGCGTGCGTAAAGTGCAGAAGCCCGTTATCGAAGCTCGTGCCGGCAATCATGGCGGCGTATGTTAAAAAGTAGCGTGCTTCGAGGTCTTTGGGGTCTTTGAGCGCGGCGGGAAGATATTTTGCCGCAAGCGTCATAACCTCTTTGCCCAATGTAATCGAAAACGGGTTGTTCAAAGTAGTGGAAACCGCTTCAACGACGTGATTTACCGCGTCAACGGTTACATAGCGGGTTTGATTCGCGGGAAGGCCGGTCATCAAAGCCGGGTCGTCGATGGAATAAAGAGGATAAATGCAATCGCAGGCGATAGCCGGCTTGTAATTTTTTTCGGGAATTGTAACAACGGCGAAGCGATTCGCTTCCGTGCCGGTGCCGTGCGTGAGATTTATTGCAATTACGGGAACGGCACGTTCCGCCGCAAATTTCATTTCGTACAAATCCTGACAGGTTTTGTCGGGGTATTCCAAAAGAATCGCCGCGCTTTTGCCCGCATCAATGGGGCTTCCGCCGCCGATTGCAATAACGGCTTTCGCGCCGGCGTCGCGCCCGATTTTTACGGCTTCATCTACCTGTTGCGTTTCCGGGTTAGGCTGAACCTTGTTGAACAGCGTGTATTTGATGCCCTGCGCATCAAGAGCTTTTGTTACATAGTCCCACGCGCCGGTTGAGGCGTAGGCCGCCTTTCCCGTCATAACAAGAACGCTGCCGACTCCGCGAGCTTTAAGTTCGCCGGCGATGAAATCCATTTTTTCAATCGCGCCAACGCCGAAAAAAACCTTGCTTCCGCAAATTACTGTGCTGACATTTTTAATGTCAATTCCTTGCTCCCAAGACATAAAAATCCTCCTTCAAAGTAGTTTTTCTGATGATACAGTGAATCAAAAATCAAACTGATTCAATATATAATTGTTACCGAATGATGTCAAACGCGCCGCAAGAGAGACTCTTTGCGGCGCGTTTTTGCTTGCGCAAAAGCACTCGTGTCGGGGGTTCGTCAAATTGAAACCGTTCTTTTCGCGCAAGCGCGAAAGACCGTTTTCAGCTTGACTCACTCCCAAAAAACTCCCCTGTGACCTTCAAATACATGCCGTTGAAAATCGCAGGAACTGCTTTCGCGTCGCTCGCCGCGCACAAAATACCAACGGTAGTCTGCGCGCTCGGGACGATAAATAATTTGAACAGATGCGTTAAGCCGATAATTTGTAAGCTCGTTAAGCCGGGCGAACATGCTCTCGACTTCTTTTAATGAGGCTTCGAAATCTTCCGAAATGTTCATCGAAACCGACAGATACACAGGGGCATATTCAAACATGTTGTAAGGCGTCAACCGCGCGAGAGGAATCGCACCCTCGGGAGTATCCATCCGCCGCCGGTATTCCGCTATTGCGTATACAAACTCTCGGTTTTCCTCCCGCGTTGCGTTTGCGGTTGCGTTAAGCAAAAACACGTGGACATTCAGAATCGAGAGTACCCCGCATTCCTGATATGCGTCGAAATAATTTTGAAAATACCGTTGCATGTAATCGGCTATATGGGCTTCCGTGCGCGACGCGATTGTCGCCCGACTGTCGAACGTGATGGTTCGTGCGTTGCCGAGGGCGTCGGTGTAGCCGATTTCGAATGTGTTGAACCGCATCGGTCGCCTGTCGCGTACGGGCGCAATTCCGTCGTATTCGTCGGGGACAACAAACCTGTCGTCGGCAGAAATTACCGTCCAATTGTTGTCAAACATGGCGTCGAATGTGTCCGAAAATTCCGCCGAAAAATCGACGTCATACACCCGAACCCACTCCATCGCCGATTCACGCATCGCATCAACATCAAAAAACCTCGCGCAACCCGAAAGCAGCAACATCGCAACAATTGCGACACCGGCTAAAACCGGCATCGCAACTTTCGGGAACGCCGTTCGAAACTTTAATTGCCTCATTACCCCATCACCACTTCAACTTTATAAACTCCGCTGCCGACGGGAAGCAAATTTCCGTCGATTTCGCTTCCGTTTACGAGAATTTTCGCAACGCCTTTTTCAACGCCGGCGGAATTATCAACGGAAATTTCGTATTCCGCGCCGCGAAATTTGCGCGTAACTTTAAAGCCGCGCATGTCGGCGGGGATGCAGGGGTCGATGCGCAAGCCGTCGTAATCGGCGCGAATACCCAAAATGTACTGCGAAATGCTCGTAAACGTCCACGCCGCCGTGCCGGTCAGCCACGAATTTTTGCCTTCGCCGTGGCGCGTCGCATCCTTGCCGGCAATCATTTGGCAATAAACGTACGGCTCCATGCGGCGCAGCGCGGAATCGTCTTCGCGATACGCGGGGCAGATTTTTTTGTACGTGTCAAAGGCTCGCGTGCCGCGCCCGAGGCGAGTTTCCGCGATTGTCACCCACGGATTATTGTGGCAGAAAATGCCCGCGTTTTCTTTGTAGCCCGGCGGATACGACGAAATTTCTCCCAATTCGAGATGATAATTCTTGTACGCCGGCTGTTGCAGAACAATTCCGTAGGGCGAATCGAGCCAATCGCGCACGCTGTTTAACGCTTTTTCGGCGCGACCGTCGTTCAGCCCGATGCCCGCCATTACCGAAAATCCGTTGGACTCGATGAAAATTTTGCCGTCGTCGCACTCATTCGAGCCGATTTTTTTGCCGTGCGCGTCATATGCGCGCAAGAACCAGTTGCCGTCCCATCCGTGTGCGTCAACGGCGGCAAGAATTTTCGCAAGCTCGGCCTCGGCATAAGCGGCTTCGTCGGCGCGATTTGTGCGGCGGCAAATTTCAATATAATCCGGCGCGACGAACGCAAAAATCGCCGCAATAAGCACCGACTCCGCGATTCCGCTTTCGAAATTCGCCGTGGTTTGAAAACTTTCGCCGGGTGTTTTCGAAAAGCAATTCAGATTCAGGCAGTCGTTCCAATCGGCGCGACCGATAAGCGGCAAACCGTGCGGCCCTTTGTTATTCACGGTAAAGTCGAACGACCGCTTCAGATGTATGAACATCGTGTCGGCAAGAGATTCGTCGTTGTCGAACGGCACGATTTCGTCCAAAATCGAATAATCGCCGGTTTCCTTTATATACGCCGCCACGCCCAAAATCAGCCACAGCGGGTCGTCGTTGAAGCCGCTGCCGATTTCATTATTGCCGCGCTTTGTAAGCGGCTGATACTGATGATACGCGCTGCCGTCGGGAAATTGCGTTGCGGCGATGTCCATAACGCGCTCGCGTGCGCGTTCCGGCACAAGATGCACAAATCCCAACAAGTCCTGATTCGAATCACGAAAGCCCATTCCGCGCCCGATGCCGGATTCAAAATATGACGCGCTTCGCGACATGTTAAACGTAACCATGCACTGATATTGATTCCACACGCCGGCCATTCGCGCCATTTTTTTATCTTCCGCGTCAACGGTGAAGTTCGAAAGCAGTTTCGCCCAATACGCCTGCAAGTCCGCAAGCGCGGAATCCGCTGCTGACGCCGTTGCATATTTTTGCAAAAGCGCGAGTGCGGGTTTTTTGTTGATGACGCTCGCGCGCTCCCATTTGTCGTCTTCGGGGTTTTCGCAATAGCCGAGAACAAAAACGAGTTCTTTCGCCTCGCCGGGCGCGAGTTCGACTTTTATATGATGCGAACCCATCGGCGACCAACCGTGCGCAACGGAATTATTCGCCTTGCCGGCGAAAACCGTTTGCGGAGAATCCGCGCCGTTATACAGCCCGAGAAAAGTTTCGCGGTCGGTGTCGAAACCGGCGAGCGGCGCATTAACCGCCCACACCGCAAAATGATTTCGCCGTTCGCGATATTCGGTTTTGTGATAAATCGCGCTTCCTTCGATTTCAACTTCGCCGATTGAAAAATTTCGCTGAAAATTCGTCATGTCGTCGTTGGCGTTCCATAAGCAGAATTCGATGTACGAAAATAAATCCACGCTTTTTGCCGCGCCGCTTTCGTTTCTCAAAACGATTTTGTGAATTTCGCAAGTATCCCCGCGCGGAACAAACGACGTTTGTTCAAATGCAAGCCCGTTTTTCGCGGATGAAATTTTCGAATAGCCCATGCCGTGCCGACACTCGTATCTGTCGAGTTTCGATTTCATCGGCATCCACGACGGAGACCAGACTTCGCCGTTATCGCGCAAATAAAAATACCGCCCGCCGATGTCCGCCGGCGCGTTATTGTAACGATAGCGCGTCAAACGAAGCATTCTGGCGTCGCGGTAAAAGCAGTACCCTCCCGACGTGTTTGAAAAAAGCCCGAAAAAATCGTCGCACCCCAAATAGTTTATCCACGGGTACGGTGTGTCCGGCCGCGTAATTACGTATTCACGCGCCGCGTCGTCAAAAAATCCGTATTGCATGTGTGTGCCTCCTTTATATTGGACTTCTTGCATAATGTCAGAAATTTTCGGAGCGGGGGTCAGCGGCTTACCGAGCGGCAGTCGTTTTTGCGAAGCAAAACGACAAAAAGCGAGGTGTTTTGCCGCGCACCCCGAAACTCAACTTCGCAAGAAGTTTATTGCTGTATTCTTTCATGCATCCATTCGGTAAGCCTTTCCCGGCAGAAAACGCGGTGTTCGACAATCATCATTTCCGGAAGGGGCGTCGGCTCGGGCGCGAGTCGGGCGACGCCCATGCGCATATCGCCATGTTCGCGCCACTCGACATTTTCGTCTGCAACGGACGGCACGACTATAATTCCGCCATGCCGCGCCCATACAGGGCGTTCCGCATCGAAAACGGCATACGTGCCGGCGAGTTCGCCCGCTTCAACCAGCGCGACGAAATCCTCGCGGTGCATCGCAAGGAAGTTTGCGGCTTCAAACTCCCGCATAAATTCGCGCGGGGCCGCGGGTTCGTGGTTCGCAGGCGCGCTGAACGAGCCGTGAAAATTCCCGTGCATTGCATGGGGGATGCTGCGCCCAATCAACGCTCCAGCGTGTGAAATGCCGACGGCAATTATGCAACATCCGATTAGCAACGCCCAATTAAATTCTTTCAAGCTAAATTCTTTCACGAGTTCTCCTCTTTGATTTTGCGAATCATGCCTGCGGGGTCGCCGTCGCGGAAAAGTGCCGTGCCGATTACGAAATTCGTTACGCCGAGCGGACGAAGCTGCCGCACTCTGCCGGCGTCGATATTGCCGTCAACGCAAAGCGCGAACCCGTATTTTTGCGCAAGCTCGCCCAAAGCCGCAAGTTTCCCTGTGGTGAACTCCAAAAATTCCTGCCCGGCGAAACCCGGGTTTACCGTCATTGCCAAAACATGGTCGCAAAGCGGCAAAACTTCCTTAACGGTTTCGACGGCCGTACCCGGATTAAGCGCGATGCCCGGCGTCATGCCGAGTTCGCGAATAAGCGCGAGCGTACCGGCGGTATGCGTATCCGCCTCGGGATGAACCGTTATGATTTTCGCGCCCAACTTGCGAAAATATCGAATATGCCGCGCCGGATTTCGTATCATCAAATGCACATCGAGCGGAACTTCCGAATGATTGCGTACGCAGGTTATGCTTTCCGTACCGAGCCCGAAATTCGGAACAAAGTCGCCGTCCATAACGTCCATGTGCAAAAAATCCGCGCCGGAAAGCCGCTTAACGTCCTCCGCTAAATTTCCGTGGTCTGCGCACAGGATGCTCGGATGAATTTTCACCATATTTATCAACCTTTCCTATTTTGAACAATACAACGTAAACTCCCGAAAAAGTCTACCATGAACATGAAAAAAAAGATATGATTCCGAGCGCAATTTACAGCGGTTTGCACTTCCGCAAAAAATTTTAAAAAAAACATGTTGACTCTCACCTTAGGGGATGCTTTATGCTGTCAATTGCAACGAACGGGAAAGTAAGGGAGGGAACGCACATGATTAACGTATCAAATGTAGAAAAAAGTTTCGGAGAAGCAACCGTGCTTTCGGGCGTAAATTTTCAGGTGAAAGAACGGGAAATTTTCGGGCTGCTCGGACCGTCGGGTTCGGGCAAAACAACGCTCATAAATATTTTGACGCATCAACTCGACGCCGACGCCGGCGAAGCAACTGTTGCGGTAACGCCGTTCGAAACCGGCTTGATGCTCGATGAAGACGGACTTTATCCGCGGCTGAGCTGTTTGGAAAATTTGGAGCTTTTTCGCCGCATATACAGCATGGCTCCGGAGAAATCTACAGAAGCACTCGAAAACGTAGGGCTTGCGGACGCCGCAAAAAAGCCGGTAACGTCGCTTTCAAAAGGAATGCGTCAACGATTGGCACTGGCGCGGGCAATTTTACATTCGCCAAAGGTGCTGTTTCTGGACGAACCCACAAGCGCGCTCGACCCGCGCACAACCGACGGCATCCATGAGCTGATAAAAAAAATTCGCGACGCGGGCGCAACAATTTTTCTCACAACTCACAACATGGATGAAGCGGTAAAACTCTGCGACAGAGTCGTCCTGCTTCACAAGGGGCGTATCGTGGAGCAGGGCGAACCGCTTGAAATCTGCCGCCGGCACGAATCCGTTCGAACGGTTGCGGACTTGGGCAAAGTATTCATCAAAATGACGGGGGCGGATTTGTATGACCAATAGCGCATCGGCAATTTTTATAAAACAGTTCCGCGACGTGTCGAAAAACCCCGACGTGTTAAGCCAATTTATAATCTACCCCGTAATGGCGTTCATAATGACGCATCTCATCGACGTAAACATGCCCGGTATGCCGGATTCAATGTTCATCACCATGTTTGCAAAAATGTTCGCGGGAATGGCATTCGTCGGAGCGGTAGCAATTGTAATCGCCGAAGACATTGAAAAAAATTCCCTGCGATTTCTTCTCATGGCGGGAGTAAAATCGCACGAGTATTTGCTCGGAGTGGGCGGCGTGTTTTTATCCTTCGGAATAATCGGCAGCGCGGCGTTTTCCGCCCTGATGCCCGACGCCGATTTTTCGCAACGGCTCGCAATGTGGCTTTCGTTGATGCTTGGTGTTGCCGCATCAATTTTAATCGGCGCGATTATCGGCATGACATCCAAAAACCAACAAGCCGCAACCGGAACAGGGCAAATGGTCGGATTTTTGCTCAGCTTCGGCCCGTTTTTGGCAACCATGAGCCAAAACGATACGCTTATGAGCATTTTCAGAATTTTCTACACCATGAATTTCGTCGATACTTACACAACCGAAATCGCAGAAAATTTTGCAATAATCGGCGCGAACATTTTAATACTTTCCCTGATGTTCACCATCGTTTACGGAAAAAAGAATAAAGGAGGGGCTGTTGTGAACAAAAAAGCAGTGGCTGCAATTTTGACAATCGCGCTTATCGGAGGCGCGGCATTTGCGGCATTTACATGGCACAACGCAGGATTTATTTCAACGGACAACGCGCAGGTCGTAACCCGAGCAATTCCCGTTTCGGCAACAAACAGCGGCGTGTTGGAACGCTTCTCGCTTCGCGAAGGGCAAAACGTCGGCGCAAACGAAATTCTCGGTTGGGTTGAAGGCGGCGAAGCAATGCGCTCGCCGGTGAACGGACTCGTCATGCGCACAAGTGCCGTTCAGGGGCAATGGGTTTCGCCGGCGGAAACGGTCGCCGTTATTTCCGACACAAGCACCGTTCACATTCGTGCCGACATTGAAGAAACCGACATTTTGGATGTATACTTGGGGCAGCGTGTTTACGTTCGCATCGACACTTTCGGTCGGCAACGCTTCATCGGCTACGTTACCAACATCGGAACATCAGCCCTGCCCGACGCAAGCTCCTCGCGAACGACGTTGCTTGTTCCCGTGGAAATCAACATCACCGACGATGTCGATTTGAGCCGCTTAACCGGCGTAAACGCAGAGGTTCGCATTCCGCTCAGATAAATATTTTTAAAAATAAAAACCTCGGGGCTTCGCCCCGAACCCCACGAACTTTTTAAAAAAAGTTCGACAAAAATTATTTAAAATCGCGCTTCGCGCGATTTTAGGATAAAGTTTTGATGAAACTTTTTCAAAAGTTTCCGGGGCGTGGGCGGAGCCCACGGTCTTAGCTGAGAATTATATTATGGAGGGATAATTTATGAAGAAATTTTTTTGTTTAATCGGTGTGATTTGTGCGGCGGGGATTTTGGCGGGATGCTCGAACGACGTTGAGCCGCGCCAAGCGGTGTTCGCCGAGATTCAAACCGGCGGCGAGGCGCAGAATTTGACTGCGCGGGGCGTGGTTGAAAGCGTGGAAAGGCGCAGCGTGTATTCGACGCTCGGGTTTATCGTTGAGCGCGTGTACGTTGAAGCGGGCGACGAAGTTGAAGCCGGGCAATTGCTGGCGGTTTTGGATACAGGCGACTTGGAGCTTATGATTTCGCAGCAGCGGGTTGAAATTGAAATGCTTCGCAATATGGTTGAAATTATTCCGCCGCAACGCCGCGCCGAGCTTGCAAATATGCGCCGAATGGCGGCTCTTGCGCCGGCGCAACAGCAGGCGGAGCTTCGCGCATTTCGCGAAACCGGCGAAAATGCCGTTCAGTTGAGCCGCCGCATGTTCGAGGAGGCGTATGCGAATTTGGCGAACAACGCAAACATGCATGTTGTTGGTGCGGAAAGCGCGCTGACCGCAACTGAGCTTAATTTGACGACCGTTCGCAGAAATTATGAAATCGCGCGTGCGGATTATGCCGCGCGAAGCAATCCGCATGTAACGGGAGCGGAAAGCGCGTTGACGGCGGCGAGGTTGCAGCTTGAAACGTTGCAATCCGACCGCGAAAGATTCGAGCGTTTGTACGAAGCGGGCGGATTGTCGCGTAACGAATTGCGGCAAATTGAAATCGCGCTTGAACATGCGCAAAATTCTTACGGCGACGCAGTGACCGGCTTGGAAACCGCCGAAGAAGCGGAGCGTCGTGCGCTCGAGCAATTGGGCATCGCGCTTGCCGCCGCAGAATCCGCGCATACAGATGCGACGGTTCTGCTTGAAACCACGCGGCTTGCGGCGGAGCAGGAACTTGAAATGCTTCGCAGTAATCTTTCGACGGCGGAAATTTCCGCAAATCTCGAACCGCTCGAAATCGCCGTTGATATGGCGTCGCTTGAAATTCGTTCCGGCGTTGAGGCCATGGAACACGCCGTAAATTTGGAAATTGCGCAGTTGAATGCGCAGTTTGAAGCGGCGGAAATTTCGTTGCAATTGATGGAGCGGCAACTTGAAAACGCACAAATTACCGCACCGATTAGCGGCACGGTTACGGCTGTTATTGCCCGCGAAGGCGCAATCGGAGCGGGGCCGATGTTCGTGGTGGAAGACACGGAAAATTTGCGCGTTATGACGCGCTTTCGCGAGTACGATATTGCGTTCATTCGCCCCGGTATGGAGGCGTTAATTACTGCGGATGCAACGGGTACTCATGTCGGCGAGGTTCGCAGGGTGAATCCGGCGGCGGCGTTTGATTCGCATATCGTTGAATTTGAGGTTGAGGTGGCGATTCCCGAAAACACGGGCTTGTTAATCGGGATGAATGCGCGAATCGAAATAGACTTCTTGCATGATTAAGGAATTTTCGGAGCGGGGTTAGCGCAAGCGGCGCGGCTTGCCGAGCGACCGGTTGTTTTGCGAAGCAAAACGACATCAAGCGAGGTGTTCTGCCGCGAATCCCGAAACGAAAATTTCAATTTTGCAAGAAGTCAGACAAATCGGGAGGAGATTGAGGAATGAAAAAAATAATTGCAATTTTTTTGTGCGCTGTAATGATTTTTGCAACGCCGATTGCGGCGCAGGCGGATTACGGTCTGCCCGGCGGCGGGCTTGAAGGGCGCATTGCCGAGCTTGAAGCGCAACTTGCGGCGTTGATGGGGCAGCTTTCCGGGGGCGGCACCGACCACGCCGCGCTTTCGCGGCAACGTCGCGAAGCCGAGCATTTGGAGCAATTTATGTACAACATGACGTATTACGGGGTTGTTCTTACGATTGCGCATAATGATTTGCTGATTCGGCAGCGCGAGCTTACGGCGCGTCAAATCGCGCTTGAAAATGTGCGGCTTGAGCTTGGCTTCACCACGCAGCGAAATTTGGATTACATGGCGGCGGAATTAACCGCGCTTGAACGGCAAATTGAACTTAATCGCGATACGATTCAGGCGGAGCGGCAGCTTTTGGGGCGCAGGCGCGCGCGTTACGGGCAGGATTTTCGCAATGATTTCGTGATTCCGACGCCGTCGCGCCCGGACGTGCGAAATGCCGACGCTTTGCGCACGCGATTGATTGAAAATAATGCGTCGCTTGCGGTGCTTGAAGGGCATATGGGGCGCGGAGTCGGTTGGTCGGAAATGATGCTGATGGAAGAACAGCGCAATTTGCTTACGCGACAACTCGAACTTTCCGCCGTAACCGCATGGAATAATTATCTCGACGCGAGAAGCGCGCACGAGTTGGCTGTTTCCGAGCAGTCGCTTCGGCGGTCGCGGTTGGAGTTAATCGACGAAATGTTTGAGCTCGGCGAAATCAGCGAGGTTGACCGGATGGCGATGCGTTTCGGCGTTTACGTCGAACAATTTGCCGCCGATGCCGCCGCTGTTGCGCTTGCGGTGTCGGTTGCGGAAATCGAACTTATGATGCGCGGGGTTGCTGCGGGGTAGTCCGCGATTTTATACTGAAAAAGATTGTGGGGACTCCGTCCCCACACCCCTGCAAGGGGACGAAGTCCCCTTGACCCCGTAAAAAAAATCGCGCTTTCGCGCGATTTTTTGGTTTTGCTGCTTGGCGGGTTGTGCTTCTCGTGCCGAAAATATTATCCGGCTTCGAGGGTATGTGTCGCCGCTTACATATCTCCCCGGCGTTCATTGCCGCTTGGCGGGTTGTGCTTCTCGTGCCGAAAATA
>Ga0123355_10011303_pt1 | contig 13748 bp, 7 predicted proteins | sample TergutEmb28metaG_3_FD_89872 | JGI IMG/M metagenome (GOLD analysis project Ga0123355, IMG submission 89872) | Embiratermes neotenicus P1 segment gut microbial communities from Petit-Saut dam, French Guiana - Emb289 P1 | ecosystem: Host-associated > Arthropoda: Insects > Digestive system > Gut ... | reverse complement strand
TCTGAAGGGAAGGATTCCCGCGGTGACCATGGTCTGGGTAGGTTAGTAGAGTTTAGGTTTAAGGGCCCTCCTGGCACTACATCCTCCTATATCACCACTCACATCATCGGGACAACGTAACCGGACCTCATGGGTGTCCCAACCTCAGAAGTCGGTTACACTTCTGCCATGCCTAGGAGGGAAGACCACGAATTCCACAAGGACATGTGGGGCATTGGGGGGGGGGGGGTCTTTTATCAACACAATTTAAACTTGGAACTTGTTAAAAGACACATGTTACAAAGAGAAGAAAGATGAGATGGTTTCCCTTATTTCTGTGGTCGAAAAGTTTCCAGGAGAAGACAAAACTGCAAAAGGTTATCCTCCATGCACTTTTCTTCTCTCAGTTGTTCTATCAAACCTGCATGCCGAGTTATCTCGATTTGCTTCCGGTTTCTCTTTTACAGTCATATAATGAAAGACTTGTTTACGTTTATGAATAATCGACCTATGTTTGAACATAACACTTACCACGACTGTCATGAGGATTTCAGATCAAATACGTACGCTTGGCTACGCATGTTACAGCAGAACGTTGTACCGAATCAGATATGTGGTTGATTCACCGAGAAAGGAAAAACGTGACTTTTTTTAGTTCTTTAAATTTCAGAACTTTCTATATTTCGCAGGGCCAGCCGCAGATTATGGCACACATAATTTCACATATGTCAGCTCTAAATGAAGGATAGTTGTCCTTGTGATACAGTGTTTCTATACACTGTTATTGGAAGGTGGACCTGCTTCGTGTCAATTATCTTGCAGTTTCTTCATGTTACTTTTCGTCATTTTGTAAATATTCTTATACAGATGGCGTATTTTATTGTTTCATTTATAAGACTTTTAATGTGGACATGTCCAGTGTCTTAGCTATAGTCCTACTTGATATAAAAGACTTTTCGGGAGCTGTATCTCCATCTGTCAACATTTTTAAACTATATTACTTAACCTACACACCTGCGTTCATAACATCAAGATATTTTCTACCTGGGGTAGCGAGGAGCTATATAAAGGGATCTAAATAATTTTCTACTAATAAAGCAATATTTAGAGGATGGTCAGTTGATTACGTTCATTAAACCGAAATCTGTCCTTGTAACGGAATTTTGTGCTGAATTTCTTTTTCATTTCTTACTGTCTTGCCCCCATATTTGAATTTTGCCAGATTCTCAAAAGATTTATTAAATATATCATACAGTATTCTAAGCTTGTGAAGTAAGAAATTCAAGTAAGTAATATTATAAAACTTATTTCTTACCAGAGAGTAAATGTACTACTACTACTTCTTTAAAAACAAAGAGATTAATGTTGCTTTTTCTGAGAATATACGAGGCACATAAATCAACTGTAAGGGCAAAATGAAGTTTTTTAATGTTACAGAGACCACTGTGCTTTACGGCATTCCAATACATCAGATCGCTTCCTTCTGCATCTTTCCAAATCCATCACTCTGTAATGAGCCCATCATTGTGCGTTATAAATTGGTTACTGAATGAGTTGCTAGATTAATCTAAAATAATTCATGATTATCTTCAACTGTTCAGTGTAAGGTAGTTCAGATATACTGCAGTGTATTCCAAGATGGCCCTGTTTTCGCCGTATCAGTCGTAAATCTCGTCTTTATCTTCTCCAGTTAAGAAAGTAGACTCTTTACATTATTTCTAAATAAAATTTTCTATATTTCATTATTTTTAGTGGTGTGGGCCACTTTTTTAAGCAAGGCCGCAGCAACCCGAAGTCACGAATTAATAATGTTTACTCTGCGATTATGACGACCTTGATAAACCCTGGCATTACACACGCAGTATCTCAAGACATGTGGAACTGACTCAGACTAAATACGAATACTTGGAGGGTAAAGTCGGCAGAAAATTGGTACAAAACTCGATTCAGATAAGACATGAATTCACAATGTAGACCACACCAGCACTCACTAATTTCAACGTAACACTACGAATTACTCAAAGATAGTCCAGACACTATGCCGGTCCCAGCGTCCGCGCGGTCTAAGGCGTAGGTCTGCGGCCGCTCGCCTGCTGAGTTCATGATTTCGAATCCCACCGGGGGCATGGATGTTTGTCTGTTGTGAATGTTGTGTGTTGTCAGGTAGAGGTCTCTGCGACGAGCTGATCACTCGTCGAGAGGAGTCCTACCGACTGTGATGCGTCGTTGTGTGTGATCAAGAAACCTTGTGAATGAGAAGGCCATGGCCCGCGTTGGGCCGCAACGCCACAGGAAAAAAAAGTCCAGACACTATACCTATCAGGATATGGGTTTCAGTTCAGTGTAAATGTTGTTTCGGAGTAAAGGTTAGTGCCTACTGACGGATACTCTTCAATCTAAATCAATTAAGTCATCGAAGACTAATGGTCAACTATACGTGGAAAGTTTGTGGACGGTTAAACGACGGAAGAGGCGAATGTGATGAACAGTTCCACGCCCGCATAATACTGGAATACTTTACGTAATTGTCATGTAGATTTTAAGTACAGTTGAGAGTGTCATTATTTTAGCTGCGAAGCAGGAAATTGCCAGTTTTCACCAGAACCCGCTTCCGGAAAATAAATAAGACAAACATTAAGCCTAGTCAGTAGACAGACATCGACCGCGCGCGATCCTGAGGCAAATCTCTTATTGCGCATGATGGTGAGAGATATCAAGTGCTTCGGTACATACGTATGGCATGACCGGTGTTCCTACGCTCCAACAGGCTTCACGTGCGGTCCTATAAACACCCGCACAAAGCTACGTTAGTCTACCCTACAGGGGTCAGATGATTGCACTGTAGAATTCTATTGTGTTCGCAACTACCCAGTTTCCGCACTATGCCTGTCCCCATTTTTTTTTTAAATTGAAAAGTGAACACATTTTGAGAAATTATAATCTGAATAAAGAGAGACCAACTTGATGTCACTTGTTTTATTATTCCATTATTTAATGCTCATCATGTTTCGGATGTTAATACATCCGAAACATGTTGAGCATTAAATAATAAAGCAAGTGACATCAAGCTGGTCTCTCTTTATTCAACTATCAAGATGATGCACGTTCCAATAAAAATAAAATTATAATCTTTATCGAGAATAGCTTGGTCCAGTTGTCCCCATGGCTTCTTCTGATGACGGAAACAGGTCCAATTTCTGAAACCTTGTGTTTAATATTATATTTTTGAAACACTCGAAAGCGGAGAAAGTTCAAATGCTGATTAGACCTGAAGACCAATTTCTATACGGGAAGTTCGAAATAGAGATAGAGTTTACAAGACCTAGGTATGTGGAAATATAATATTAAAATGGACCTTACAGAAACAGGAATAGATAATGTGAACTGAATTATATTAAAGTTTCTTAGGATCCAAATGTGTGCACATGTGAGAACTGTAACTAGCCTGTGGATTTCACAAAAGACAGAAGAATTTTAACCGGCTAGGCGACTATTTGTTTCTCTAAATTTCTCTGATTCGTAGACTTTGACATTTGGTTATTACAAGGAACAGACATGAAGGATTTTAACAACTGACCTTTTCTGTACTCCGAAGCCATGGTTTTCTGCGTTACATTCAGTGCCTTCTTGATTCCACCAATTGGTATAACAAAGAGGATATCTATCAAGGAGTTTACGTCCAGTTAGTTCTAGAAACTTAGCCAATTACAAGAAAGAAAGGCAAAGAATAAGTTCCGAATATTCATTCAATATAATTTTACGATAATATGACCCTTACGGCATGGATGGTAATTTGAAATCAAAATAACTTATAATATAACTGCATCGGTATAAGCATGCCAATTATAGAGACTCTCTAGTTAACAAGCTAACAAATCTTTACGGAATTCTGCTCATTAATGCACTTGTATGTGCTTGTGTATTTAGCATCTTCCTTAGCAGAATTGGACCAGCCGATAAAGATGAATCCGTCAGTTTGATGAAAACCCTGGGAAGTGGTATTTTTAACTGCAATTCTGTTGCACCGAATAATACGGGAAGACTGCCGTCAGATGTGGTAGGCAGACGTTAGTATATTAAAGAGCAATACATTCTACAAAAAGAGGCAGAGTGGGCGCTAACATTCACCCCTAAAAAAGCTATAATTTTATGAAATGTTATACAGATCCTCGAACATGGCTGTATGATCTGAACTGTGCAATGAAATTCTGGTTTCCATAGTAAGGAATTTTCGAGTAGACGTGCTACTGCTGGCCTGTTAGAGACTAACTGTTCTACATAGTGATAATGCATCTTGGGCGGCTTAGAGGTATTCTGTCTTATGGTCAATCAATCAGTTTATGCGTATTTCCATCCCTCGTTGTCTCTTTAAGACAGGCTGGTTCCTACATAAGCAAAGCATTCTTTGGTAAATAAAATCTCTGCAGTTTGCTCACACTGTGTATGTATGTGTTTCACATGATTCTTACATTAAATAGCGAAAATTTCCCTGAACACCATTAACTGCTAGACCTTTGTAAAAGCGACGCAATATGTTCTCAGTGAGACAGGATTTGGATTTGTAAATTTTATTCAGATGAACATCAGACTACAGGAAGTTAAATAATTTGGCGCAGTCCGGTCACGCGTCCCTCACCCGCTGTTGCTATGACGAAAGGCGCAACGTAATGCATACAGAAGTAACTCCACGTGCCTTAGCGTGCCACTGTACGGGGCTGGAGCCGTCCATAAGAAGTGTTGTCATGCAGGCAAAAGGAAGAGCATTGCAGGGATTACTGGCATTACTACCTGATTGAGTACTAAAGACAGATGCAGTTACTATGCACAGAACACTTTACATTTACATCCTCTGGACGCCGAAAATTGTTGTCTAGTAACTAGCATTTGTTCCTCGTTTTCGAGCATTCCTGGGTACGAATATTGGCGTCTAAACCGAATATCATAAAAGTCTTTGTTATGCCTATCTTCTGGTGGTCCATAATAGTTAGTTTTCCCGTTCTTTCAAAATTATCCTATCTGTCTACGTTATTCAATTACAGCAAATGAAAGCGTATTTTAATTTAAAAAAAGCAAAACGTCGATTAAAATTTACTACGTAGAAAAATTAGGCAAGGCAAAACCACGGTCAAAAGTGAATAGCTATAATCCACACAAGAAATTATAACGGCTTGCTGTCACAATAAGAAGGCATAAATTTTAAAGCAGATATAAAAACCTCTTACTTACTTACTTACTCCATGGTGCAGAGTCCTTCTTGAGAAGCTAACTGGTTTGCAGCTAGTCAAGAAATCCCCCGCATTTCACGGAACCCGAAGGTTTATTACCGCACTCACAAGCGTCCGCCAATTCTCTTTATCCTGGGCCAACCCAATCTAGTCCATATAACCACATCCCACCTCCTGAAGATTCATCCTAATATTATCCACCCATCTACGCCTAGGTCTCCCCAGTAGTCTCCTTCCCTCCGGTTTCCCCAGCAAGACCCTATACATCCCCTCTCCTCACCCATACGCGCCACATGCCCAGCCCATCTCATTCTTCTCGATTTTATCACCCGCATAAAAATCTCTAACTTTATCAATTGGTTTACATGGCGTGAAAATATTTGTCGCCTTGAGGGCAGCAAATACATTCAGGGTGCAGAGGAGTATATTTAGATCTAAGGAGGTTAGAGTAGGAGAGGGACTGAGAATAATGCCTATTGATGATTTTCGTAATTTGGCATCTTCGTCAATTGTCACTAGGACGATAAAATTAGGGCAAATCAACGGGCAGGTTATGTGGTGTGTATGGAGGGGATGTCACTGTGTGCATTTTGGGTGACACAGCGGAAGGAAGGAGACAATTCGTAGATGGGACAATGAATTTGACTTCTATCTTAAAACGAATAGGTTTTTTTGTGTAGATTGGATTTAGTAGGCTCAGTGTAGGTCGAACTGGTGGGATGTTTTACACATAATACCAAATTTCCCTACTGCATAAAAGGCGGGAAATTTCCCGAACAGATGAGCGGTTGTCAGTTTCTCTTCTTTGGAGTCAATCGTTAATAGCAGTTTCACCGGTGAAGTGACTAAGGTAAATAGAAGTAATTTTCCTGACAGCAGAAATTACGACTGGATACGCAGGCGGAAGCTATTTAGTTATATGATAAAAAAGAAAGTTATAGAATTTAAGTGATTAAATTTAGCGGTAGAGAAAAAAGTACGGTTTGCAGAGAATGGATAATTTTGAATTGTCCAAATAATTCTGGAGATAGCGTCCACAGGAAATAGAAACATTAAAAGAATAACAATAGCATAGTCTTGCAAAATCCTAACCTTGTAAAACTGTAAAATTTTAAAGGAGCAAGAATAATACTACGCAACTCAAAAATCATAATAAGTTATTAATGCGTGATGGAAGTTAAGTAACATTAATAAGTGTTAAATATTTTATGATCGTCGGGGTTGTAAAATCCTCCCTTTAAAGTTCATTATGGCGAAAAATCAGGCCCATTTCCTAACCTATGTTTACCAAATTTTTAATCACTGGCACTCGTGATTGTCGGCAGCTACGAAGCCCTTGTTATCGTTCACTGTACGAAAGTTTGTATCTTCGAACACTACAGGTAAAAGTGTAAAGAACAGGCCGATTTAAAGTGTTAGTAAAGGCTTAAAATTATGTTAACCCTTAATCTTGATATTTATGTAAATTATAACCTTAAGGTGATTTATTTCCCTTTTGTTTAAAATATCACAATTATAAACATCATCATCATCATAAACATCAAGGATTGGACCCTTTGATCCGTTCCGTCTCCACAGTTACAGCTGCTCGCGCCAGTGCTTCTTCGGTATTCCAATTGCTCTCCTTCCTTGTGGTCTGTAGTGGTATGATTTCAAAGGGATACGGTTTTGTGGCATTCTTTGCAAGTGTGAAAGCCAGTTCCGTCTGTATTCATCTATCTTGTCTACTCTGTCTGTAATCTGTAGTTCGCGGCGTAAGTAGTCATTTGTTTTGTGGTCATAAAGGGTGTAGCCTGCCAGAGGTCTCAGTAACTTCATTTCTGCCGCTTCAATTCTTCGTCTTTATAAAGCTGTTAGAGTCCAATTTTGTGACCCATATAAAAATGTAGGTAAAACTAGAGTGTTGTATATTTTCAAAACAGTTTCCGTTCTCAGTTTCTTAAAAATAGTAATCTTAATAGTACCTATTAATTGTAAAAATTTTGCTAATTTAAATTCTACATCATTTGAAAATTGGTAAGCTATACTGCAAACTAGATAAGCTCTGCCAGCAAATCCGACTTCCTCACGTCCTCGATCGTGATTCCTGGGCAATGCAACTTTAGTTGTAGCAGAGAGGAGCGGATGAAGGCGAGTCCTTGCTGCCTCAAAACCGAGACCGTTGGCTAAGGGAGCACACCTCTACATAAGACGGGCATGTTTGGAGGCTCTGAGGTTAGCTACCACCAAACTTACTCAGCGAGGGACTGGTTATCCATCCTGATGACACCCTAATCAACTCAGAATCTCCAGAGGAAGCACAGGACTGATTCACAAATGACAACTAAGGCGAGAAAGAGGACAATTATAAACATGTTCCTTCTAAACAAAACTCTGTCTTTACAATTAGAATTAAAATCGGCTACATATTTCCGCTAGATGGGTGAAAATAATTAGGCCGAATACAATTAATATAAAGAGGGAGAATATTAACAGCTGTAATTACTGTCTTGCAATCTCAGATTTACAACAGTATTTTTATATTATATATGTAAATATATGAAATATATGCAGCTTCAAAAATAGTAAGTTATAAAGTTTAAAAATGTTTCATTGTGTGTTTTTTGTTGCTGTGTGTTAAAATAAAATATACTTTCTCAAATAGATAAAGATAGTGTCACAGCCGACCTTCTAAATCTGCACCAGTGAGACGTGTTAAAAATCGTTGTTAAGAACTTGCGCGAATTAAGTTCTTTTGAAATTTGTGTTAAGAACTTAAAACAAAGTTGCGTTCAAGACCGCAACACTAAGAATAAGTGAATCCTTATACACTAACGAAGACATAGAATGAATGTTATTAAATTCGAGCATCACGTCTTACATACACAGCCAAGAACTATCCCTCTGTTGACATGATACCATTCGAACAAATTTAAGAAAGGTTCCAAAAGGTTATAATCGATACACAATATCCGAAAGCCGTCAGTACATAAAGCTGCCTACACTACTCCATCTTTAATTTATTTGCGACGCTACGTTTTAGCACACTGCTAAATCAAATAATGAATGAAACACATTTAAAATTGTTAACGTATTATTCATGAAGCTTTGTATGTATTTCGAATGTTTACTTATGAAATATAAAAATAGTATTGGAAATACGAGAATAGAAGTCGGTTATTGCAACTGTGAATATTTACTATTTTGTGTTCTGTGTATTCAGCCTGACGATGGTTACGGAGTACGGCGAAAAAAAGTAACTGCTTGGTAAGAATAAAGTTGTGTTTAGACGGTACATATGTACGTTATTTTGTGATGTAAATTATGTTAACATATTCAGTTCCTACATCATAGTAAACATATTGTGTCTCCATTATCAAGAACATATTGTCAATGCTATTTAAAGATCTGTTTCTTCTTGGGAGAATCAGACGAAACAAATAAAGCATTATATGAGGAAAAGCCACAGTTACTTAACGTTGAAAGCAGTATGTACTGAGTAGTATGTACTGAGAAGTATGTACTGAGCAGTATGTACTGAGCAGTATGTACTGAGCAGTATGTACTGAGCAGTATGTACTGAGCAGTATGTACTGAGCAGTATGTACTGAGCAGTATGTACTGAGCAGTATGTACTGAGCAGTAAGGATTCATTGTGAGCCAGATACAGCAACTAGACCTACAGAGCTTTTCTTGAAATGCCTGTAGTAATTGAGCTGTTAATGTAGGCCCATCCCAGATTTATTTTTGTGCTTTCGCAATGAAAATTATATAACGCGTCGATAGATGTGCCATGTTTTACTGTCTATCCCAACTATGAATCATACTCCAACTGATGGATTCCTATAGGAATTCTTATAAAATTTAATTTTATGCAGTATTATTAAACTTTATTGTGCACATAAGTTTTTATTAAGAAAAGGGAAAACTTTATTGATGTGTTCCTAGTACACCGAGCTAAATGATCTGTACTCCTCACCCAATATTGTGCGGGTGATAAAATCGAGAAGAATGAGATGGGCTGGGCATATGGCGCGTATGGGTGAGGAGAGGGGGCATATAGGGTCTTGGTGGGGAAACCGGAGGGAAAGAGGCCACTGGGGAGACCTAGGGGTAGATGAGTGGATAATATTAAGATGGATCTCCAGGAGGTGGGATGTGGGTATATGGACTGGACTGGGCTGGCCCAGAATAGGGACAGATGGTGGACGCTTGTGAGTACGGTAATGAACCTTCGGGTTCCGTGATATGCGGGGAATTTCTTGACTAGCTGCAAACCAGTTAGCTTCTCAAGGAGGACTCTGCACTATAGAGTAAGGAAGTAAGTCAGTTACTAGTACACCTACATGTATTTTGAAGCTAAATATTCATCTCCACAAAAAGCGTTTCCAGCAAACATTATAGAGAAAAATGCGACACATTTTTTATGTCTAGAGCATTTTCATTAAGTCTGAGAGTCACCCAAAAAATTAAGCGAACGTGATTTTTATGCTCTGTCTTCTTCTAACTCGAGAAATAGCGGCTGATATTTCCATCTCTCGTTCGGCCTACCTGTTTAACGCAGAACATTAAGGCAAGAGTTAACGAACTGAATATCCAGAGGTAATAATGGAGACATCGCGCCTGATATCATATGCGATGACAGTATTTCCCAACTTGTTCTCTCCTTAAATGGATACACAATTCCCAGACCTATCGCATTCTACGAACTAATTGGATAATAATCTGAAACACACTGTTTACCTTCTGTGTATAAGCCAGTAATGTAGAAACCCCAAGTGTTGCATTTATTCCCTTTGACGTACCATTCCATGAAAAGTTGGTGATTTAAATTTTTGCTGCATTCTAGGTAGTTTCTCTTGTCGTTATGATCCTGTATGTGTTATACCAGAAGGATACACGGTTGTCCTAATGAAAAGCAAGATACTTAACCCTACTGGATTTGAGAAAATCTAATTAAAAATTCCCTAACACAAACATGTTCTAATGCTTATCAAATAACACTAAACGAGCTAACGGTCGGAGGAATAGAATACAGCTTTCGATCCCCCTTTGAGTACAAAATAGGCCTTTCCTACAGGGTGGATATGTGAGAGAACAATTCATGTAGCATAATAATAAGGTTAAGTAACATGCCGTAGGAATATGTGGTGGGTGGAACAAGTGAGGTTCCAAGGATTCGTAATTTCTTAAATATACGGAATTGAGTCGCCATCTTTAGCCCAACTCTTCTTAGATCTCGGACACAAAACGCTCCTAGATTTAAACAACGTTACGCTATTACAGTCCTAGTATATTTTCTCAGTTCTTATGGTAGTAACTCTCCGACTCCATAGAGCAGATTCCTTCTTGATAAGCTAACAGTATCTCAGCTAGTCAAGAAATTCTCCACATTTTATGGGACCCCGAAGGTTCGTTACCGCATTCACAAGATCCCATCACCTGTCCCTATTCTGAGACAGACCAATCCAGCCCATCATACTTCCCGAAGATCAATTTTAATATTATCTGCGATTCCCGATGGTGCCATTGGAATTTTTCATTGACATAATCCTTCCAGGCGCACTCCGGCCCTGGGGTTGACTCAGCCTCTAACAGTAATGAGTACAAGGGATATTGTCTGGGGGGGTAAGTTCGGCCGGTGCGTGGGGCTGACAACCTTACCACTTTCATGTGCCGACTGCCTTTAACTCTTAAAAAGTGGGCCAGGATAGCGCAGTCGGTATAGCGACTCGCTACAGGCTGGACGGTCCAGGGATCGAATCCCGGTGGAGGCGAGATTTTCCGCACCCGTCCAGACCGGTCCTGGGGCCTACTCAGCCTCCTAAACAATAAGTACCGTGTCTTTCGCGGGGATAAAGCGGTCGGGGCGTGGAACTGACCACACACCCCCATATAGCACCGAGGTTAAAGCAACAGTAGAGCTATACCACTACTCCCTCTCTGGGCCTTCGTGAACTGTTACAGGGTGAACTTCAGCTTTACCTTCACTTATATCTGTGTCCTCCAAGTGGTCTTCCCTCAGATTTTCTCGCCAAATCCTGTATACACCTCTCCCCTCCCCATGTGTGCTAGATGCCCCGCCCATCTCATTCTTCTCGACTTGATCACCCAAGTAATATTGGGTGAGGAGTACATAACATTAAGCTGCTCATTATGTAGTCAATCAATATGTGATCAATCTGGTTGAGGAGAGATCCAGGTGTATTTATGAATGTTTTCGATGTGTCAAAATTTACTCTTCTAACGCCATTATCATTATTATCCTAATGTAGATTCTCAGTCCCAAATGTCGGATTGAAAATATTCTCTCTCCCCAATTTTGTATTAAAATCTCCAAACAAAGTTTTCGTATGGTACTAAGGAATATTGTCGAAACCCTGATCTAATTCCTCATAAAACTACCTTTTAAATCATCTCTTTTCTCCTCACGTGTTACATGTCCATTCTAAACAATTATATTACACCAGCGACCTCTTAGAACTATATATGACTTCCTGTCACTAACATACTTCATTCTCTTAACTGCTGATACTATTCTGTGGTGTACAAAACCCCTGTTCTCAGTTGACGATTTTCGTTTCCTTTGGCATGGATAAAAATTATAATCCCCTGATCTTATAGAGCACCCTTTGTCCCACCTAATCTCCTGTATGCCCACTACATATAATTTATACCTCACTAATTCTCTGGCTACTGTATTTAGTGACCTTTACCTCTACAGGCTCCCCACATTCCACTTACCAAATCTCATATCCTTTTCCATTGCTTAGATCGTACCGTAGGATCAGTTCAAGCCCGATGCAATTGTGAACGTTTCGAAACTTGACCATTTGTTTACAGTGGGGAGCTGTGAACACTTCGCCCAACCCCAAAGCTGGAGGACCACCCCTTGTCTGCTGTCCGTGACTGCTTATTCAATATATTCTCAGCTACCCTCCATATTTGTGGCCTTTCCTTCATCCGTAACCTGAGGAAGCAACATGCCGTGGTTACAGGGACCCACTTTGTCGAAGGTTGTTGAAAGGGCAATATAATCCGACCTTATACATTCTTATGTCGTACACGGGAAAATCAAAAGAATCTTTCCGCTAATTTTAGTGCCTTGTCTAGAGCATTGCGTGATTCGAATTAATCCTAACTCAGCTCTTACAAGTTACTCATATATATAATAAATAGTCTTGCTGTCGTTCTAGGTTACAGAAAGGTTCTGCTCCTAAATACAAACAGGCACTGGTTCTAACTTACATACAGTAACTGACACTAAGTTATAAATGGGCAATATTTATAACGTACAGATAGGCACTTCTTCTAACTTGAATGCAGCCTCTGGTTCTAACTTGTAGCCTAGCCCTAGTTCAGAAACAGGGACCGGTCCTAACTTACGAGCAGGCTGTGTTTCTAAATTAGGGACAGGCAATGTTTCTTTTTCAGGGCTAGAAACTGGTACTAATTTAGAGACACTATCTGGTTCTTACTTGCAGAGAGGCACTGGTCCTAACATGCAGGGAGACAGTGTTTCTACCTTGCAAAGAGACACTGGTTGTAACTGACAAGCATACTTACTTCTATTGATTCTAATCCTCTATCCATGGCTCTTCTCTGGATATATTTCAATTGTCCGGTCATTTCCAATAGCAAAAATGCAGTTATGTTTCATTACCATCTTACCGATTCGACTATATTATTGTCCATTACATTGGTGTCAATGTACATAAAGTACAAACCGTTAAGTTATGTTTAACATAAAAATGTTACTAATTTTTTTGTCAAAGAATGAATGGTTGAAGAAACAAAATGGAAGAAATAGCAAAGAAAGGAACACAATAAACACAGGAAGGATAAATTTTCAATCAAGTAGAGAAGGGGCGATGTAAGAGTGTGAAACATGCTTCTTTGTCGGTATGTACTAGTTAGGAACAGGAGTATAAGATGACAGCAGTGGCCAGTATAGTTCTTTGGAAAATGCAGTTTCCATGTTCACCCAGAAACTATCTTCAGATAGTGAAGCCATTATTACATAGCCCTGTTATTGCTGTGCCGCTTTTGGTATATTGACATAAATGCAGGCGGTTTTACGGAAGTTGTCAGTTTCATTCTTAACAGCTTCCTTTTGAAAGTTCAACTAACTGCATATTTGTTGGAAGAATAAAAAATAAGTCTAAATAAAAGACAAGGATAAAAGAAGACTAAAGAGAGAATAAGAGTAAAAGAAAGTCGTGACGGATAGTGCTAATATTATCTGTTCCGCCGCACTACCTATATATTACATTTAGTACTGATCTTCTAATCTGTCTTCAGACATTTCGAAAATTATTTCCCTGTCGAAATTTGTCTCCCAAAAATTAATTTTATCAACAAGCATTACAGAAATTTATTTTACACTTTCCGTGCAATGGGTATACGTAAAAATGTATTTATTTTCAAATAATTGCACCTTTTGTGAATCTTATGTTTATTGGGCCGTGCATCATTGTGATAGTTGAAGAATAAAAGACCAACTTGATGTCACTTGCTATTTTATTTCACTTCTTATGTGCTCAACATGTTTCGGACATTAATATA
>Ga0123355_10011302_pt1 | contig 13748 bp, 7 predicted proteins | sample TergutEmb28metaG_3_FD_89872 | JGI IMG/M metagenome (GOLD analysis project Ga0123355, IMG submission 89872) | Embiratermes neotenicus P1 segment gut microbial communities from Petit-Saut dam, French Guiana - Emb289 P1 | ecosystem: Host-associated > Arthropoda: Insects > Digestive system > Gut ... | reverse complement strand
CCTCCAGATTGTCTGCAAGGGCTTCGGCTTTCTCAGAGTCTGAGAGAGCGATTCCCCCTGGGGTGACCAGGGGGGAGATGGAGTAGGAACTCTCATCACCCGCTTGGTCATCCTCCACAGCGACTGGTCTTCAGGATCGAGGGATTCGAGTGTAGCGCTCCACTGGTCGTTTCTCCACTCGTTGAGCCGGCGGGTCACCGACTTCTGCAGACGGTTGACCTCGGCTTTCAGAGCGGGATCCCTGGTGATCTGCCACTGCCTCCGCAACCGGTTTACCAGGCGTATCTCGTCCTAAATGCCGGCCGGTATCAGAGGTCGTGGGTCGTCACGCGGGCGACGCTTGGGATTTGGCACTTTCAGAGCCTTCAGAACGGCGCCGGAGTTCTCAACGCATGTGTCGATTGCCATCTCGTTGTGCAATTCCGGATCGAACGTAATTAGTTCTTCCAAGTGTGTTTGAAAGTTGGTCCAGTCAGTGCGCCTGAAGTCAGGACGATCCGGTGGTTGGTGAAAGGATGAGCGACACGCAGTGTCAATGAGAACCGGGAGGTGGTCCGAGCTTAGTGCGGAGCACGAAGTCAGATACACCGGGAATGAGAGGTTCTTGGTTATCACGACGTCCAGGACATCGGGAGTAACCAAAGGGTTGTATGGGTTGGTTTTGGAGTCCGGTCCAAAGATCAGACAGGAGTTCTCGTCGGTATAATCACGTAGGAATTTCCCTCGTCTCGTGTTCAGCCACAAGTTCCAATCTACGTGTTTGGCGCCACTGACACAATGAAATGGGGGGGGGGGCGATCCTTGGCGGGGTCCGGATCGCAGCTGCGTGAGTCCCTGAACATGGATGTTCAGGGACTCCAGCTCCTCTCTGACAACGCTCTCAGACATACCCCCACCCAGGTTCTTCACCAGTAGTCGCTCACAGCGGTCCTCTGGGAGCGTGAAGGTGTGGAAACTCACACCGTCTTTCCCATCAAAGGACCGCAGCGCACTGACCGCGGCTCTGAACCCGTTGGCGGTTGACGGGACGACCATCAACTTCTCGCCCTTTAGTTGGGCCATCAGACCGCCAGGGTAGGATGCCCGCAACCAGGTCAGGAAGGAACGGGTGTCACTACCACCTGAAATAAAAATGGGCGTCTTTTTAGGACGCTTTCCTGCTGGTATGCAGGCGTTGGTCACTTGGACGTTTGAAGTGGTGCCATCTGGCATGCCGCTCAGAGGCCCGGACATGTCGCTAGACATGCGCCTGTTAGTTGTCTCGGATGAGACATCAGATTCGGATGGGTCCGAATCCATGGCTGTGGACTTGAGCGTCCCACTTGGCTGAGACGGGGCGACGGGCCCGGCCAGTACAGCCGCGTACGTCGCCCCTCCCCCAGATGGTCCGGGTTGCCGGCTGCCGACAGCAGCTTATTCGCCCGTGACTGATGAATTCGCGGACAGAGGCGCGGTCCCAGCCCCAGCCCGAGGCTTCTGGCAGCACAGCTGCCAGAAGCCTGGAAATGTTGGCTTTTATCCAGTGCTACCGTTGGACTGCCTGCTCTAAGAATGGTTAGCAGGCAGAGCTTATAGGAGTGGTTGGGCAAATGATTACTTGTTGGTTTGTTGGTTGGTTGGTGACGTGTGGAAAGGGCCCTTTCTGATGTGGGGTATTCCCACCCTATTTATAAGATATGTTAGGGTAATGTGTCATATATTGATTTATAATGATAATGTGGGAAGATTGTGTAACACTGTTTATATAAAGTTGGTCTCATATTGGACTCACACAAACAACAAATTCACATCACAGCTCTTAGGGTAGTCTGCCTTTTTATCAAATTTACTGAACTCAGTCCACTTACTTGTCTTTTAGATGAAGTGTGAAGAAATATGAACACCACATTACTTTTGCGCATTCACTTCGTACACAAATCATATAAAATGTAAAACCAAATATGTATAAAATGTATCCCAGACAGCCAGCAATTTCAAACATACTATTTATATAACCTTGTGTGCATCAAGTATACTTCAGACACAGGATGATTTTCAACGCAGTACAGGTATTCCTACAATAGGCCTATTGTCATTTAGTATGGAATTTGTAATATTACTTCTTAGTAATGAATCATCCTGGTGTGAGAGTCTGTTAGAATTACAGTGTGATATACCTGAGTAATGAAATTCAGTCCTGGATATATTCTGTTTATGGTTTGGAGGATTTATGTTGCTTGTTGCCTTAAGCCCTTACCATGAGGACATAGAGGGAACACGGCAAAAAGCTGCATGCCTTTTAATCCCTGTCACTAAATGAAGAGAACAGTGGCACACACAAATTAAATATTTGAATTTCTTTCTGTGAAATGTAACCTACAAAGGAAATTTACTGGTGATTCCTTGTTTCTAATTGTGCAATTTAATATTTCTGCATGAATCGATGAGGATGGCGTATAAATGTTATACACTGTATATCAAGTCGTTTAACCAGAATCTAGGGTCTCTTTTTCATGGATGAGGCTGGAAGAAGTGGTTGAAAAACCAATTAATGGAGAGTGCATTGTACCATTTCAAGTCATAAATCAATTCTACCACTGATTTCTTTCCTTCGTGGAATTTTTCGTTATTATACCGAAGTTTTTGAGAAAAATTCTTGCGTAATCCACGGATGAATACTGACATTTATCTAAATTATGTATGAAGTGCTAGTACCGAGTTAACAGAGAATGCAGTCTGTGACAGTTACACATCATAAAATCCAGGTATTTAATACTGTTAGGCATGTTTCCAAAGCAATTTGCAAAAAAGGACTAGAACCAGACAGATATTCGTGACAATATATTGGGAACATTTATGGAAAACTCTTGAAATGTTCCACATTTGTTGAAAAATGGACAAATGTAACAGGCAATTTGTGTGGAGATCTATGTAGATTTACGGTATATTAACAACATAAGCGCAAGAAACCTGTTGTTGGATACAGGAGACTGATTTTAAATCTGTTGCTAAGATAGTATAGTATTTGTTTTGTTAGCACACAAACTCGCACTACTTGAAAATAGTGCCGTCGCGGAAATGGTGAATCTTTCGACGCGACTGAAGGAATTGTTTGTGAAGCGTGCTTATGTCCGTTCGAGGCGGACAAAGGTTAGGGGTGTTTGATATTAATGGCAGAGTAAAGCGTCTCGTGTCTCATATACACGGTGAAGTGCGCTGACTGGGCTACCGACTCGCCGGCCGCAGTGTTGAAAGATCGGCGATGGCGCTATTCTCAAGTTGATCCCACAAATTATTCATTCTGAGTCCCAAAACATGGCATTTCTTTTGGCTTTGATAATTATAGTAAGCACTTCTATTGCCACTTCATAGTCACACAAGAGGCAATATACATAGACGAAAGAAGTGATGTGTAACAAATAATAACCTTCTCCCCCCGCCCCGTGGCGCAACAACCCCACGTGTGTCAGTCTCCACATTATCCAAGTTTCGAGGTAAACTCGGGCACACCACACTCCCTATGACTCCTTTGCACGAGTGATCAGTCTGACGCATAGACCTCTGCTGGCACTACATAACACGAGAGAGACAGACATCCATGCCCCAGGCAGGATTCGAACCCATAATCGAAGTAAGCTGGCGCAGAACACGCCTATACTGCACGACCACAAACCGATCTATTTGCTACCAACTCGACTGCGAACGGTACGTGATGTAGTAACGGAATATCGCCGTTTATACGAACATCGGCAGGTATTCCTGTCTTCCTAAAGATGGTAGCATAGGCAGCAAGTTGCATCTAGTGACATCTGACGTCATTCGGAGGACTACTGTCTTGTACTAAAACATTGAAGGGGTACACCGCTAATTCGTCGTATTGGCAATACTGTACGGTGTAGTGCAGTAGAGACGCGCACCCAGAGGAGAGGAACCGTCGGGCAGCAGCACCCGCTCCAAATCGGAATATAAAAACACTGATTTTTTTAAGCACGATGTTATCAATAGTTTTACGTTTCAGACACAATACAGCCACTGAAATCGGCTGATGAGTACTACTACATTGGAATTTTGAAAAACAAAATAACAAAATTAAGAAGTCTTAGAATTAAAAAAAAATGAACATGCCTTGTTGCTTAAGTAAGGTGACTGAGGCTTGAAACATGTAGTTGTAGTTATATGCATATAAATGCAGTTACCGACACAGTTCTTAAAGGTAAAGGTAAAGTTCGCCCTAGAACAGACAACGAAGGCCCAGAAGGGGAGTACATATATAGGTCTACTCTTTCTTTAACTTCTGCCCTAGATGGTATGGGTGGTCAACACCACACTCCCGGCGTTTTACCCCGGGAATAACCTGGTGTCCATTTTATAGGGGGTTGGGTGGGCCCCAGGGTCGGTCTGGACAGATGCGGAAAATCTCGTCCCCACCGGGATTCGATCCCCGGACCGTCCAGCCCGTAGCGAGTTGCCATACCAAATTAAGAAATATAGCCTCACGTTCAGCCCCCTTTCCCTTCCCCTCCCCCGCCTTCCCGCCCAATGAAAAATTTTAGGTGCGCGCGTGATCCAGTATGAGTCTCTACAGTAGACTCTCCAAGCCTGAACCTCAGTGTTCGGAATCTCGACCTTACATTAGCATCCATTTAATACTATTCTTTTGATATGCATAATAAACAAACTAATGCACACAATTATGTATATTGGACCGTGCATCATTGTGATAGTTGAATAAGAAACCAACTTTATGTCACTAGTTATTAAGTGGCAGGTTTCAGCCTGCCACAAGGATACCACTCCAACCCAGCCACACCGAAACTCCAACACAAATCGAAACAAGAACACACGACCAATGTGGTGATACAATAGGAAAGTCGCAAGCTCCTGGTGATGGATGTATTAATGTCGGAAACATGCTGAGCATAAAAGAAGTGAAATAAAACTTATTAACTAGTGACATCAAGTTGGTCTCTTATTCTTCAACTACTGCACACTTGATTGACAATTTATTATGCTGTTCTTTACTTGTCGCTCGTACATGTTTCAGCATCAACGCGTCATCCTCAGGGAGCTCTCACTTGGTACCTGCTAAGTTACACAAACGCGCGCATGCAGTCTTGCTGTTTTTTTTTTTTAAAACTTTCACATTCGATTTTTAGAGTTGTAAAACATTGAAATATTAAAACTGTCTTAGCCATAACGAATTATATTGTCGCAACAATTCTAGGAAATTTTCTCAGTTAGCAGTTTGTATATTCTGTGTGCTGATGTAGCTATGTAAATGGGCCGACGAACCGGGGTGATACTACATGGCTGGTGGGTCGTCTTCCCCGCTCTTCTGCACAGATTGCGCAGAGCTCAGTCAGGTTCTCTTTTCCCTAAAGTGAATTTGAAACTTCCGTGCTTTCAGTCAATCAATGTATTTTGCACCCACAAAAATGTTTGTAGAGGATGGACCAGAGCCGACTGACATTGCAGAACGCACTTTTTTGTGGGTAGGGGGTAAACTGTCGTCTACACACCGGGTAAGAGATGACGTCATAACATGTGAACACCTGTTCAGTGACACTGACTCGGTGCAGTACAACACATCGAGTCGCGTGTGTTTTTTCTTTTTTTATTACGGAACAAAGCCCTTCATCATGACACAGCGAGGTTTGCGGCTTCATTGCAATGCTCCTAAGCATGGCCAAATTCCGTCACTTAATACGTTTGTGGTCTGGGTACTACAACCGTCTTATCTTCTCATAAATAACCGGCCTTCGATTTATGTGTTTGTGCGTTTTTTACGCACAAAGGAACGTAATACCCCGTGTCGTTTTGTGTTTCCACTCTCAGGGAACATTGATGGTGTAGGTTCATCAGTCGGACTTTAAAGTACTAAGCTCTAGACAACCGATATAATAGTTCATTGGTTTATTAAGAGTTTTATTAGTTTTAACACCAACTTTCAGTAGACGGTAATGTGTTTAGTCACGGCAGTTATGTTTTAAGTTCCAAAGGCACAATATCCAACTCTCACGTCACTTGCCTGCAACCGCGAACGCCAATATTTCGTCTGCCGCCAAGTTACTACGCACACTTTCTCGCATGATGAATAAACTCCCACGCTTGAAAAGTTTATATATGACCTAACATTTCAGCCCTATAATATAGTATACCTCTGGTGCAAGACAGTACAGTTCCTAGCAGTCAGTTATGGCTGAACCGAAGCAATCTTTACTCAAAAGAAGAGAGTCAAGTGCATCTTCTTTCCCGTCGTAAATCTACGAAAGGGTTCATAGGAAAAATGTCACAGATGGACACGCTTTCATCGCTCCAGAAAACGTGTGTTTTATAAACCTGTTGTGAGAAAGTGCCAAAAAAAAAAACTAACACTCAAGCTTGACTAATTCCCGCGATTTATGTGACAAGTCGGAGTACCCGTAAATTTATAATTGGGAGCAAATTTATAGCATTACATCACGAAGTGTTGAACCCAGTCCAACGGTAACAATACATTCTGTAATTCTGAAGTTAGTGGAAGGGTAACACACATTATGCATACTGTTCTGGGATCTGTGCGTTTTGAAGAAAACGTGGAGAGCGTAAGGGGATCGTTTTGAGGGTAATCAACGTTGCTGTCTGTTAGGCAACAATGTCATATCCATTGCGCATCCGGAAGGAGTTTGGAACGGCTGTTGAAGGGCATGAAATTTGGCCGTTACAGGCTGTCCAGAGGCTTCTCCCGCCTGATGAAGTTACTCGAGTGAAATTTTGTAACCCGATGCTGGGAAGCCTCAACGAAGATACCGGTGTTCCGAACAATGTGTTAACGACAGACGAAGCTTATTTACGAGTATCGTACTTTGTTATTAAACAAAATGTTCGATACAGGGCACCAGTATGTCCCAGAGAAATGCACGAACGGCCATTGTATTCACCAAAAGTGACAATACGGTGTGGGGTGGGAACATTCGAGAATGTGGGTCTCCTTTTTAGTGATATCGGCGAAGATGTTACAGTTAATGATGGGGGTAGCAAAACTTCCTACCGCAGTTGCAAACACTTGATACAATAAACTGTACTTCTAGCAAGACGGAGCCCCAGCACACTGCTCGATGGATTATGGAAGTGGTTCGCAGTCTCTCCCGTTGTAGTGTTTCGCGTTTTTTTTTGACCTTCCTTGGCTTACGAGTTCGCCGGTCCTGATGGTCCCGGATTTCTTCCTATTTGGATATATGAAGCAACGCCTAGCAGGAAGCCCCACACGAAATAGATTAGCTGTAGTTGGACATAAAATCAATAGCACTTGCACCAAGTTTTTGATAATTTTGTCACTTGTTTATGACAATATACTGCAAGTATGGGAGGCCACATTAATAATTTAAACATGCCTAAGTAATAAAGTGTTTGCTGTGGACATAAACGTGGCGCATTTCACTTCATCCTTTTTTATTGTGTAAAATATATGTTAAAAAGTGTCATTTGGCTGTGCGCAACTTCAGTAAAAACAATTTTCCCTGCTTTTTGTGTTTTCTGAGTTTATTTTATATTTTAATTGCTGGTACCTCATTAGTTCTTGGAAACAAATAGTTTTTTATATTGAAAATAATTTCCAGTGTTCTTGGCGGTTTTGTTTGTCCCAATTAATCAACATCATTGAAATTCAACTCTACTAAATTTCCCAACACGAGATGAGCGCTGTTTCTAGGGCATCAGGAAAAAAACATCTTTGCAAGAACAAAACTGCGAGATATGACGTTCTTACAGCGGTGTTGGTGAAGACGCAAGTCTCCTGGGATATGAAAAGTGTATCATTTTGTGAGAAGTTTCCGACCTTTGGAAGGAACCTGGTGACTTCATTTTCAGGGTCAAGCAGTCGAAGAAGGATGATCTTCTTTTGTTTACCAGTTGTTTCTCTGAGAAAAAGGGTGAAAGACAGAGGGTTCTGCTCTTGTCACAGCGAAATCAGATTTACTCGTAAAACACTCTAGTGCATGACAATACTCCTGTTAGAGGTCTTCTGCATTTTAACTCAAAGAAGAGTGTGCCAGCAACTCTCGTTGCGCTGCAATACAAAGTTAGTTGGAAATGCTGGGTTGGTGTAGCAGCCATATTCGTATCTTGCTTTCAGGAGTGCATGGCTCGAATCACGGCTTAACTACCGGCTATTGTGACTGAGGATTTTAATTTTAGTGGTTTTCTTCAGTCTGTCTGGACATTTTCGTTACAGTACTTCAAATATTCCACAAGGACATCTTTCCAAATTCATTCCATTTTATCCAACCTTTAAACGCTATATAATTTCACTAACTACAACTGCTGGCACCTTTATGCAGAAGAGTCCTTCATGAGAAGCTTATAGATTACATCCAGTCCAGCCTGCACAGCCTGTGGTTCGCGGGGAATTTGTTGCTAGTGCAACAGTGTTATGTTTCCCGTGGAGACATCTCAAATAAAAAAAAAAACTGTCTTTTAAACCTCTACCTAACAAAGCAAAGATAGAATGCAGTACTAATTTTGAAGATTTTTTATGAGTTTATTTATGGAGGCAAACATTCTATTACTAATCTTAGCCCTTAGCCTTTATTCTGTGTATTCATTTTCATGTTGTCCGCCAGGGAACCAAATTTTGCCAAAGTTGCCTGCATAAATAAAAAAAATTAAGTTGAGCAGTCTTGCTCTATTCAATAAAATTGCCACATTTTACGGAACCCGAAAGTTTATACCGTGTATACAAGAGGCCGCCACTTATTCCTGTCCTAAACCACGCGAATTCCGTTCATTTCTTTCCATCCTATACCATTAAGACCCCACTTAATATTGCACTAACTTCTAGGCATAGGACTCTTTACCATTTGACGCCTAACGACGACTATAGTGGTCGTACCGCACCGCTAACCTCTAAACGTTGCATTTTATATTTTTATTCAACAAATATAGGTACTGAATATTTTAAACATGGTACATACTCTCCGTTTTTTACCCTCTTCAAAATGCAGTTTGTTTCATAATTCTAACGTATTTGGTTCCTGCATTATTCATATTTTATATACAGGTGTGCTAAAATTAAAAAAAATAATTCTGGCGCCAAAAGGTTAAGCAGTCTCTATCCTTAAACTGTCCCAGCTGAAACCTTGTGTATATTTCTCCCCCATGTGTGCCATATGCCCATCCAATATCGTCCTTCTTGATTTGCAAACCTAATGATATCTGGAGAGGAGTACAAATCATGACATCCGTCTTGGTGTTCGTAATTATATTGCGAATTTCTTCGTCGGTTGCTCTAGAATAATAAACTTAAAGAGTTTTTATTTTCGAAATTGCAATCGAACTCTGTTATAACGTAATCAAAGGGACCGAATAAATGGTGTCGTTATGAAAAATGTTGTCGCTGTAAGCGAGGTGTATGTTAGAAGTGAGGGAATAATAATTCAAGACAAAATACAGGCCTGCAGGAATATGATTTAATATTAACTCCATGATCTAGTACAAATTTCAATTACAATTAAAATTTATAAATAACAAAAATTACTCTTCTATAATTCTATATTTCCACACAGGTTTACACTAACAATAAGTTAACTTACAATTAAAATTCAGGAAGAACCAAAGATGTTATGAGAAGAAGAAGAAGAAGAAGAAGAAGAAGAAAACATTGTCGTATCTCTCTTAAACTACTTAAGCAGCGCATCATCGACGTCGATTCTTTCTAGCTCTCGAAGTCCGTTCTGTTCAAACGCACTAACAATTTTAGTTCTGTTTTTCTAAATCGTCTGGACCATAAAATTTGCAACATCAAATTTCCGACACAGATCAGCTTTCTTTTTTTCCATTTCTGTTTCCATTATGACTTTGACTTTTCTTCTACGCTCAAAACTTTCCTTTTATTCGTGCCTGTAGCCATTTTATCACTCTATCATTCTCCTGTTAACTGCAGGAGTAGCAACGATAGGGGTATCTTTAGGCACAAAGTAAATTACCGATACTCTTTTCATTTCCAAACTCTGGAATTTTTGTAGCCACCTGAAATCACAGGGGTTGGTCCTCTCGAGAAAGATGAGATCACAAAATAGTCTACTTCTTGAAAATTATATTGGAAACAATGACTGGCAATGTCGTTACATCCAAGGTAGATGCTCCATATATGTCGTATTAAGAAATGAAGAATAACACATGACTTATGGGGAATTGACAGGACTGAACGTATAACGGTGCAGCTGCAGTTTCGCACAAACCAAGGTCGTTGTAATCCAGTTCAGGTATCGTTTTTGGTTGCAAAGTAATTCGAATTTAAATATTTTACTCGCTTTTTCGCTATTCTTCACTTAGAATTTTGGTATAATTGTCCGTTTCAAATATATGTCAATTTTACTTGGAACGTATATTATAAATTTTGAAACGAACGAATAAGAGTCAGTGGAAGAGAGAGCTGACTTCTTCACTAGAGATTCCAGGTGCATGGATTCAAAGGCAGATAAAATGAACTTTAGAGAAAGTAGCTCTTCAGTGTGGTTGGATTCTATGTTAACGGAGCCGCTTTCATGGTTCACATTTTCCTTAGTTTTCCAAGCAAATTCCAGTGAGAGTAAGCCATAAAATGGTATGCTGTGGCCATGGAGTGATGTAATAGCTGATGTAACTGTTTAAAATCGCAGTGGTAAGCTCTGTGAAGCAACTACCACAACATTAAGGAGCTGCACTTTGCCACACAGTGCTTTATTCATGGGTTTCGATGACTCTTAAAATAAGCAGCTGTTATTTTTCTAAACAGCATGGGTCAAGGAGAGGAGATTTGTTCATTGTGAACATCATACCGCAAAACGTTAAATTAAATAATTATCCGATTCGTTACATACTTTCTTACAGTGTCTTTAGTCACCGGCCAAATAACTGTTGTACTCTTCAATGGCCAGTATTCCATGTTAATAGTTAACTGTTTCTGTGTTTAATTAAGCATCAAACAGCGAAGACATAATAGGCCTATGTGCAATTAGACTCATAGCTGCACGGGTTTTTTTTCTGACTTTGGATTGAAGAGAGCGGCCAGCTTCACACCACGACAATTTTACTCTAGGTTGGAGGTTCAGGTGAAAAGAAAACACATTTGTCCTTGTCGGGGCTAGCAACCCGATTCTTCCGCCTCCCGGCAAGTTGCCTTCTACGACTGAGTCGTGCATCCTGAGTTATTACTCGATGTACTGATTTATACACGCAGGTCATCATTTTCTTTAAAAAAAAACCATCGTGGCCCTACCATTTTTTCTGAAAAAGGTAAACTAATTAAAATTGAGATGGATGCTAACAAAAGTGTGAATATTGTAACATTTCAGAACGCTAGCTTTAAACCTAACGGATGACACTCTTGAGGCGTATTTATGTCAATTATTTAGTATATTTCTAGACAGGGAAGAGAGGCGTTATTGATCTTGGTCACCGTGGGAATTATTGATTGGTCAATTATACACTTTCACTCTCAGGTCTGTAACCAGGGGTTAACAGTCTTCCACTGAGAGGGCAGAGCGAAATAGTTGTTAGGGTGTAAGATGTGTAAAACGAGACTTACATATCTCACAGCAGCATAATTGAGGTGTTGGCTCTCCTGTGGAGTGACTATGAGTTGGATGAGTGATTCCCGACGTCCCGAAGGACTGTAGTTCCTTTATCTCGAATGGTCAAGCACTGCATGAAAATTCATCTTGGACGTTGAAAATGAAGGCTTCTTCGAAACGTTAAGAATCATTTAGCCAAAGAAACACAGTAATATGGTTCCCAAACATGTGTGGCTATGTAGGTGGTGCCTATGAAGGATGTGACGACGCACGTTAAATAGAGTAAATACACACAAACACACACATTAGGACTTGTAAATGGAAGAAACTAGTTTGTCTGAAGAAAAATGGCTTTTTAAAGCGTGCCTCTATACGCGCATTTCCTTGACGAGGAAAACTTATATGCTCTTCGTCAGCCTTCCTATCAGGTGTCAGGTCAAAGCCTAATACGTAGAAACCCATTGTGAACATTTCCAGTGTAATCATGTGAGCACGGTCATCGTGATGAATACCCGTACTCGAAAATAGTGTTTTGTAAGCCCTGGTAGCACCAAAGGGCGAAGAGCAATCCATTGTGAGCGGTTCGGAAGGGTGCTGAACTCCGTTTACATACAACACCAGATACACGATGCTATAAACTACGGAAGAGAGGAACTGAAAATGTACAGCTGTTAAAATGGTAACTGTCTGGTGTTGTGTTCTGAGGATGCCGTTTCTAATCTGGGCCGGGTCATCTGCTATTCTGACTTATATACTGCATATCTTGTGGTTTTCTTTAGTCTCGCCATATAAATGCTGGGAAACTTTATTAGGCTACCAACGAATTCTTGCAAAGTCTTTCCAATTTATTACTAATAAATTATTCTTCCTTCCGATGCCATACAGTACAAGTTTCTGGCAGTGGTAAAATTCTCAGCGAAAAGTAATCTTGTAAGTATACTGTGGAAAGATATAGAGTTCCTGTTGCAAGACAAATATCCAGAGCACATTTGCCGATTTAATTCACTGTCCTTTCTATTTATTTACCTCACTGATGTACTGAAAGACCCTGCAAACACCCGGTTTGGAGGCTGCTGGTTACGGCTACGTTAGCGTAATAAATGGTAGCGTTATACGAGGGGTGCTGATAAGTCCTTAGCCCGACCAGGAAGGAAACAAGCTACAGGGAGCGCACTCGGGATTTATTCAACATATTCTCCATGAAGCTTAATACACTTCTTAGCCCGTTGCTCTAACGTTTTCAAGCCACTCAAAAAAATTCAGAAACTTGTCCGTCCAACCAGGTCTCCGCGGCAACAATGACATCCGCGGTGGAAGAAAAATGGTGAACTTTCAATTGTTTTTTCAGTCCAGGGAACAGGTGGTAGTTCGACGAGGCCAGATTCGGAGAATGGGGTGGGTGATCAAGACACTCGAAGCCCAGGTAGGCCAGTTTCTTCTGGGTTGCAAGTGCCCGGTGAGCCGGGACATTGTCGTGCCAGAACAAGACGACTTTGATGATCTTCCCGCGGCGTTTTTCCTTCAAAATGCCATTCAATTGCACCAGCAGAGATGAGTAATATCCCGCGTTGATAATTTGGCCCATTGGAAGATTATCAAAGAGGAGGATGCCTTCTTGATTCCAAAAAAATCGAGGCGAGAACTCTTCCAGCGGATTTTTGCACTCGAAATTATTTGGGGCGGGGTGAGCCGCTATGCCGTCACTCCACTGATTGTTGCTTTGTCTCCGGGTTATAGGGATATAACCAGGTTTCGTCCATGGTCACCAATCGCGACAGGAAATCTTTTGGATCGCGCTGAAAAAATTCCAAAAGTTGCTCAGACGACTGGCACCGTTGATGTTTTTAATACGCGTTCAGGCATTTCGGGACCCACTTCGCGGAGAGCTTCAGAGAGCTTCCGAATGTCCAGATCTTCACGAATGATGGACCATATCCGCTCACGTGAGATACCCAATTGCTCCGTTATCGATTTAGCCGAAATCCGGCGGTCTTCCAAGATTAGCTGGTGAATTTGATCAATAATCTCTGGGGTGGTCGCTGTTTTGGGTCGCCCAGGACGAGGTGCATCACAGTTGAAAAAATCACCACGTTTAAACTGGGCCACCCAGTTTTTGACGGTGGCATAATATGGTGCGTGTTCCCCTAATGTTTCTGTTCGAAATGGCGTAAATTTCCTTCTGCGCCTTGTCTTGCAGGAAAATAAAACTTGATGAGAGCTCGTATCTCCATGTTGTTG
>Ga0123355_10011301_pt1 | contig 13749 bp, 10 predicted proteins | sample TergutEmb28metaG_3_FD_89872 | JGI IMG/M metagenome (GOLD analysis project Ga0123355, IMG submission 89872) | Embiratermes neotenicus P1 segment gut microbial communities from Petit-Saut dam, French Guiana - Emb289 P1 | ecosystem: Host-associated > Arthropoda: Insects > Digestive system > Gut ... | reverse complement strand
CGTGAAATGTGGGGAATTTCTTGACTAGCTGCAAACCAGTTAGCTTCTCAAGAAGGACTCTGCACCATGGAGTAATTAAGTAATCTCCGGGATGGTCACTTGTTTGGGTCGTTCAGGACGAGGCGCATCACAGGTGGAAAAATCACCACGTTTAAACTGGGCTACCCAGTTTTTGACGGTTGCATACGATGGTGCATGTTCCCCTAAAGTTTCTGTCACAATGGCGTGAATTTCCGTCGGCGTCTTGCCTTGCAGAAAAAAAAAACCTTGATGACAGCTCGCGTCTCCATGCTGTTTAAATCGCGCGCGTCGCCTGACATGCTTCCTTTCAACCTCTGTAACAAGAAAAAAACTTGCAATTCGGCACATGAACAGACCCCTTTCCAACGACACTATCGATTCCGTCCTACAACATCGGGAAGTAGGTTGGGCTAAGGACTTATCAGCACCCCTCGTAAATAGTCCAATGTTACGAATACCAGATACCGCAAAATACCGGAAAAGAAACGAGATAACGAGATCTGTGTTTTCCGTAGCGGTGAAAATTTAGACTTGGTTCTTATAGGTTACGACACTGTGTAGTTAGCTTGGTGGGTGGTTACCAGTGTTTCTGGTGGATCCTGGCGATTCCATCTTCATGAACTCCGGAACCTCCTGCAACACGCGGTGTCGCAACAGAAGAGACCAAAAAGTAACAACGTTATGGTAGTGCCGAATTAAAACTCACATCACCTCTAGCAACACTTCCAACGTAATTCCCTGCAATTATCACATGTCCATAATTAATTCAGCTCTTAAGCCTTAGTTTTTAACAACCACGCAATGACACCTGCGTAAGCGTGAAAGAAGTCGCAGCTGTAGTTTTGAAGGGGACTGGCTTTTAAACGTCACGCGCATGAGTGTTGCGCAGTGATACTGCGCAGGTCCTGCTGCGTATTGCGGCAGGGGCATCCGAACCTTGACTGCTGCGCGACACGCAGTAATCTTAAGACAAGCTATAAGCGTTGGTGTTTGTTGCTGTTTTGTGTCGTCTACATTACCTCTCTCCTGGATGAATATCATGAGCTATAACGAGGAACTAGATGAAAAATTGGTAGACTGGCAAATGTCTCTCAAAACTCTGAAAAATTCAAAGAATTTCATCTCACTGTCCAACAAATACCTTCCCATCAAACTCGTGAAGCATCCTTCATATTTCCATTTACAGAAAACATCCGTTGCACCCCATTTCACACATACATTCTTTCATTCATTTAGTAGTCTGTCTCACGACAGGTCCATAGCAACTTCCTCAGCGAGTTCCCCACAGAGTGCGTTCTAGTGATTCCTATTTCAATTTCTAGTATCCTCTTTTCCTTAAAGTCATCCCAGAATTGCGTACGTCTTCGTCCTCGTCTTCCCATCACTTCTATCCTTCCCTCAACCTTTCCTTCAATACTGTGTGTTAGAAGGCAGTTCCTACACAAGATGCGGCCAATCCACTTAGTATTTCTTCTTCTTATTGTATGTCGGATATTCCTCTCCTCCTTGACTCTTTGTAACACTTCAATTCGCACATGATCAGTCCAACTGTTCTTCTCCATCCTTTTCCAGCACCATACAAAGTTATATTCCAAATGGAGCACTATACTAGATTCTTCTTTTAATCTAAGTACAATTTCCTAGTGACAAGGGTTTTCTTCTTGCTGAAAACTGTTTTTGCTATGGCAACCCTGGGTTTAATTTCCTGTGTACAACTTGCATAATCGTTATCATGCTACCCAAATAGTTCAAATATCCCACATTCTCCAGCGGTTTTTGATCCATCATAGTCGGTAATGAGGATGGTTGCCTTGAGATTCTTACTGCCTTAGTTTTCTCCACATTCATTCAATCATCCATTCATTCTACTCACTCATACAGTAAACTAGTAAATCATTATCTTCCGCTTCTTCAAGAATTATGGCAGCTATGAGTTCCTCCATCTTCACTCTTAAACATCAACGCAATGACTTCTTACAACCTGCCCTTAAAAATCACTAAAATATCAAGCAGGTATCACTTCACGTGGTAACGCATCACGCTCACGCAAGCGTCACTATGTGTTTGTTACAAACTTATGTTTGAAATCGCCGGAGAGTTTCGGAACTGGAATTAATACGTGTTCAACACAAACCAGAGCACATCGTGTAAAAACACGGTAATTAAATGCAATCATTAGTACTTTCCAACGAACGCTTAAACCAGACCAAGCAACTTTAAAACAGTACACTCGCTCTTCATGCAAGAGTCCCAATTCTGGTGACCCTTTTCTACAACGATCCCTGCCAGTTATCTTAATGAAGATGAATAGCGATAGCAGAATAACGAGCCGAGCAATGAGATTATCACCCGCGTGTGACAGAACCTGTTTCATCCGCACTATGGACATGAGGGCACACCAACATGGCCAGACGTGAGTTTCTGAGGGTGTCGCTGCGGTGTAACTGGGTACTGCACTCTTCTGCGACATGGCGCTGATCAGCTTCGCGTCTCGGCACTTCATCACCCGGTACCCAACTGTATACTTTCCGCACCCGTCCAGACCGGTCTACCCAGTCTCGTCCACAATGAGTACCGGGGGCCCTTCCCCGGGGGTAAAGCAGCCAGGACGTGATGACCACCCACCCCATCTACCGCCAAGGTTCAAGCTATGCCTCTACTTCCCCTCCGTGCCATGAAGGCATGCTATAGGAAGAACTTTGCCTTTTTTATCTTTACCCACTGAACAGAAGGCCAGGACCCACAACCGGTCTGCAAACTGCAATGAAAAGTAAAATGTCTTGTTCCCGCATGGAATTCAACCACGATTCTATGAAGCCGTAACGCTTTTACCTTGTATTCGAGAAGTGCCAGGTTCGCATGATTCTGGTGTTTACCTCAGTCCTTCCCGAGATAGTTTCTTCAATTATGTCACGGCCATTCCCTTTCATACTCTTTCCAACTGCAGAGATTAGGCCTTTATGGAGTCGGAACGGATGGGTGGATAATCACGCATGGGAAGTATGTAATGGAACAGAAGTACGATAAACTGGGCCCCGTGGCCCACCTTGCCACGAAACTGATCACCATTTGGAAGCGGAACGAGTTCGCCCGTTCATTGCACAATCTACGGTGAAACAGCCCTCTTCAGAGCATATTAACGTGTGTGAAGTTCCTGTCATGTGACACTCAACAGCAAGTACTTAATTCCGCCTGGTTGCACATCGAATAATGGTGCCTTACGCCGTTCCTTTATGCCTGATTCATACAACGCAATACGGTAATTTCGTCCCATAACGCCGCCTGCATTTGCCACGCTAATTCACAGTTAGACAAACTGCACATTTGAAATTACTGTCTCTTGTGTAACCGGTTATTAGTGTTTGTGACCTTGAAGGCGCGTGCCGACACTATTCAATGCTTATCGGCCAACAGGTCTGTACTTGTCCATTCAGCTGGGTGCATTTTAGAGGCTGAATATTCCAAACGCTAGCTACCTAACATACGTAATTTCGTCAGCAGTAATTCTGGTTTCGTCTTCCGCCTGTACTGTTCCTATAAAGTGTGACAAGCAGACTGCATTAATCTCTCTTTTGTTTTTTAATCTCCAGAGCGCGAATCCAAAATACTTCAAAAAATCATTTACGTTTCACAATTCTGTGTGTAACTCGGCTTTGTCCTCGTGTATCTACTGTGAAACAAGACTCTGCTCACCACACCACTAGACCAGTCAGTCATTTCCTTCCCTATTGTTAACCCTTCAAATTGTGCGTTCTAAGCTTGTGGCTAGCACGCGGAGACTGGAACAAAAGTGTAAGTTCATTAACACGGTGGGAGACACTGTCACTCAACAGCCGCACAAAAACAGACACCGTAAAAGTCATGCTGCATCTGCCGTACACGACACTGACCAGACAGAACGCCCTGTATAAATCTGACAGGAACCATCACAAATACGCCAATATTACTTATCGTACAACTATCGTGCTACTTCCCGCTGCACACGTTAGCTGTCGGTTGAGAAAGCTATGTTAATATGACAGGGAAGCCGACGTGTGACAAACGACATTCGTCGGATGAAATAGTGATCCTGTATTTTACACACAGACATCAGTAAGTTACGGTTTTTCTATGAGAATAAGAAGACGCAGGGTTCAAATTCAAGTCATAACGGACCCACTACAGAATTTCAAAACGTAAATTTAACGTGAATTCATACAAATTTTAACTCAACAGGGTAATTTTAATGACCTTCATTTCACCAATATGTTTTAAACATCTAATGCAGAGAATGATTTTCAGTTCTTTGACGCATAGGTGCAGTAAAATTTGTAGCCTTTTAAACACGACGAGAAAATTTGGTGACCACCTCAGTGACAATGACCGAGTCAACGTCGTCGTCGTCGACGACGACGACGACAACAACAACAACAACAACAACAACAACAACAACAAAGCTCCAGTCCTCTTACTTACTTCATGGAGCAGAGTCCTTCTTGAGAAGCTAACCGGTTTTCAGCTAGTCAAGAAATTTCCCGCATTTTATGGAACCCGAAGGTTCATTACCGCATTCACAAGTGCCCGCCACCTGTCCCTGTAAGCTCCAGCATTTCAGTTTGATGGCTTCATGGTTGCACTGTTGCCAGTTTGTCTTATTGACTCAGCAGCAATGTGCTGCATGCAGTAAGTCCTTGTGGTTGCATGCCGTCATCCGCATCTCACTATGACAATACGTCTTACGGGTCTGCACATCATACGGCTCGCTAGACTCATTGCATGGCCCGTGAAGACTCTTGGAAACAACGTTTATTTTAAAGAATTCGCAATTCTTTGCATTCAACGTTCTTCTCTAACGACTATTTGAAGGATATTTCGAAAACATCCCACTTCATACGACAGCTTGTTATCGAAAAGACACGTAATATCTTGAGTTATGCGTGCAAGGTGATTAGGAAAAACACAAATGTTCTCTTTCACTGAAACACATTGTTTTGAGGCGATTCATAATTAAAAAAAAACAATGAAAACCTTATTTTATACAATTAGAAAATTACTGATAAATTACAACGCCTCCCCACCCGGATTCTATCCCTGCGGTCTGCAGCTGTATTCTTCGGAGCGGTACGACCCTTTCCGTTTCCCGAGCTACGCAGGCCTGGCATATGTACTTAATCGTATTCAATTACAAAGAGAAAAAAGTACATATGTACACGGCAAACGGAATGGAGAAGAAAAGAAACCGAGTTACTCAGAATACGGCAGTCATTGCACACTTCGAAGGTCGCCATGTCGACTGCCAAATAGTTAATGACGTTTCAGAAAAGTCCATTCTTACGGGACCATTTCACTCTGAAGATGGAATCACTACGCTCCTCCGAAACGTCAGGCGACACAGTATAACAACATACAAGACATGAATCTCCACCAACACCGCTGTGACACCCCCAAATCGGGGGTGTCCTCCACGCCTCGTGGGTAAGATCGACACCCAACAAACATTACATAGAGTTCGCGTCACGTGTTTTCTGCCGATGACTACAAGGATAGGAATGATTACACACACAACAAACCTCCTTATCATTACGTATGAACCACGACTGTGAGAAACCCCGCTGCACAAAAGAGGCACTGCCAACATTCCGGTTGAAAACCTGTAACGACCCACACAAAATAACGTTCCCCTTTCAAAGCTCACTTTAACGAAAACACTGACTGCAGATTAACGTACTGCATTACGAAAGAAAGCAAACGCATAATAAACGCCACGTTCAAGGTCTCAACATTCTCGCTTGTTAAGCGAAGCCAAAGCTATCTTGGTTCTCTTCAGTCCCTCCAATCAAAATTCAACGTTTTGTCTCAAAATTGGCAATGACTGCATCCTGCAATACCTTGACGAGGTCACTGAACCTAAATAAAGCTAAACACGAACACTCCAGGAAGGCAGGTGTGTTCATTTTGTCTGTAAAGTGGAGGAAGCAGCTGTTCACCAAGCAGTGTATTATAAAGTGGGAGTCATTCAACTAACCAGGGGCCACACATTTTCCAAAAATTCAGGCATAGGCGTAACTTTGGGAAGGGGCAAGGGGGGCAAATGCCCCCCCCCCACATTTTTTCTACCTCAGAATAGTATTTTTGGGTACTGACTTGAAGAGGGGCAAACAAAAAAATTGGGGCGAGAGTCGGAGAAAGGGGTCTACAATCTTCAATCTTTTTCTAACTTTACCCCTGCGTAAATTAGAATTCCTAATACCATAGTCGATTTTCCCCTCTTCTCCCACCCCACAAAGTTAGTACCCAAGCTACGCCTATGAATCCAGGAACCACGTGAAAATTTTAGCTGCTAAAAGGGTGACAAAGCATGTTCCAAGCGGACCCGCAGTATTTACACAGAAATGATTTTTCTCTTATTCCGTTACGTATTCTCTATATCGACTAAAGTAAATACAAGTTATACGCCCCAGTGTGGTCTACATAGTTACACAACAATTGTCTGTGAATTATTCATTTCTATTTATGAACACAACCAAGAAATACAGGTTTCAGCTACGAGTAAACTGGACCTATTGTAACCAACGTCAGATTCGCTAGTCAACTTCCGTCGCAGACCGACTTCTCCTGCCAATGTCAAATGTAATGCAAACCCGTTTGGTAGTGCTGGACACAAAAAAAAGTGGGGCGGAAGAACATGACCTCCCCATCGAGTATTAACTTGTATGAACTTTACGCAAGCGAAATTAAATCCACAGTAAATGGTTCCGTGGACAGTAATTAGCATAAGAACTGGAACAACAGCCCTAAATCACCTAGATCTTATGGTACAGCAAGTTTAAGGATGAGTTAGAAAGTACAGTTCCGGCTCTGGGTATCATAAATCCGTCCACTAATACACAGGTTCTTTGGCGAACGGAAAAAGAAGTATCGTCATACTTGCCCATACAAAACAACGTCCGCTAAACGGGTACAGCCAAGCAACCACAACTTTAGCTCAAATTAACGTAAACCTTATGCGAAATGGAGTAGCGAGTGAAGGGATACTTCCTCTTGCTGACACAAAATGTGCAAACAATGTGTTAATTAAAATGGGTCCACACTGAGCTCCTGGCAGGCTATGACGCCATACAGAACAGCAGGAATAAACATTTCAAAGAAATTTACTGCCTCCATCTGCAGTGCAGAAGTTGGATCCTCATGAAATCTGCTATCACATACCAGACTACACGGTGTCACCACCCAGAACACTGTGCCGCCTGCAAACCCTGCAACCTTACACATTTGAAATTCAGTTCTTGACAGCAATAAATACCCTGTCTAGACAAGCAGTTACTCCAGCACCGGAGGGCGTATTTCAAACAACAGCTTCACATTCCGGCTGCTTTACCGCCGCAACCCAGTGGGTGTACCCAACGTTAGATATGGAATGGTACTGCTCATAAAAACGACAGAAACCAAGAATGATTAAAATAAGAAAACAATATACGTCAAACACATCAATTTGTTATGCAAGTTGGCTACATGTTTCGACCCCTATAGGGACATCATCAGGCCTTTTTATTGAATCCTACCATTAAAACGCTGCGTACATTATTGGGATCCCAATTAATGTTTACAAAATATGAAATGGTATCTTGCCTGACAAACCTCAGATAATACAATTATAGTTTTATGGATTTTAAGAGTTTTATAAAGATATTATCTGTATGAGGATTGTCAGACAAGATATCATTTCATATTTTGTAAACATTAACTGGGATCCCAATAAGGTACGCAGCGTTTTAATGACATGATTCAATAAGAAGGCCTGATAATGACCCTATAGGGGTCGAAACATGTAGCCAACTTGCATAACAAATTTATGTGTTTGACGTATGTTGCTTTCTTATTTCAATACTTCATAGCACATCGGGATGACTTCGATCAAACCAAGAATGATTTTTCCCTTAACATACTCCTATAGTGGTTAAACCTGATAACGGCTTTGGTACAAAAGCCGGAAACATGAAGCGATTTTAAACAAAAGGAATCTGTTTACCTGCAGAGCTGTCTCGACTGAGTAAAATAATTACTCTTGGTTTCATATCGGAAAAGACAACGGGATGCCACACACCAAGTACAATGATTGGCCAGCACACTGTTTTTCATAGAAAGCCACTCAACTGCCACCATCACGATGTTAAATGGCGGTTATTTGTTCAAGCAATTCATCGCGTGGTTTATGAGCCGACAAACACAGGCACTGGCAGCAGATTAAAAATCAGGGAAGTTATGTTACCCGGGGGCAATTCACTTCCCTGACAACGCCAACGTGGGTTACTCCATAATTGCCAGTTAAGCTGGAACTAACAGCTTCGTAAGTACGCTAAACGAAGTTCGGCTGCATCACGGCACATCGGTATTTGTCCTAAATTAACCCATAAAATTACATTAACTGATTTCTAATTGCCTATCACTTGGCCTACATCCTGTGAGTGAGAATAAACTCAAAAAAAAAAAAATACACATTATGTGGTGGGGGGAGAAAGGGACAATGTCCACGCCCGTTTATTAAAATGGATAAGCACATGCAACGGCCAACATACAGCTGCTACCGCCACCACTCGGGTCAGCAAAGAATCGATAGAACCGAAAAACCTGTTCCGTACACAAGATGAACTCATCTTGCCGTCAGCTGCTCGGCATGCCATTCAAGAGCACAACCCCGTTAGCAAAACTGTACGACACAAGAACTACATCACCCACGAACATCACCTAATCGTACAGGAATGGAATACATCTCACTTAGGTTCGACCGCAACGTCAAATGAGGGAAAGCACCATGCAATACTGTTCCGAGTAACAAATCACGTTCCTACAACCTGCACACACATACAAAGCATGTCGAAACCCGATAATCACTTTACACGAGACTTCCTACCATGTTCAGTATGAATGCGTGTTGTTCGTTAGCTGTCACTACATCGAAACAACACGAATGACACAGTCAACCTCAATGGTACAATCAGTTACGTACAATTCAAGGCAATCAACGTTATCCTAATTTGTTGCATTCCGTAGTGCTCAATTTCAAAATAAATAAAAAATACTAATCCCCCTGACAGAAATAAATTTAAAATGCCATTTACGTCCGAAAACACGTTTCGGTCATAACCTGTCTCACACTCCAATTTTATTATCACTTAAACCCATGGTTGTGATGTATTTTAGCCATTATTAAACAAAACAAAGGTTCAAGATAAAAGTCATGGACATATTCCGGCGTTGGCTTGACAATGGTACGCGATGGCCGAAACATGCAGTCGGACGTAAAATACTTCTACTAGTTTTTTTGATTAAATAACATTAGCTGTGTCAAGGGATTATGTATTTACCATTTGTTTTTAAATTCCACGTTCTTATAAAAAGAAGCATACGTATGTTAGTACGTAAGTCTGCAACCGTACCCTTCCCAAACCACTTAAATACACTTCAAACTGTTACCGTCCGTCTATTCCTCTAAGGTAGTGGTACATCTGCTAATGTGCGCGCCATACGTGGCGGTCTGGGGGCACAGCTCCACCCATTCTTTACCTTGGGATTAGGAGGGCATAAATTTTCCAAAAAAAGTGCAGCCACCTCAAACTTCTAGGCGCCACTGTACAAAATTTAGTCGCCCGCGGCCTGGCGCACAGGACTTGTGCATCCGTGCACTACTAGATGGTGTTAGCATTCTACTTCACGACCCGGATGCTTTAACCCTGCGGGAAAGAGTCCCCGGTATCCAATGAGCTGAGGCTGGGTGGGCCCCAGAGCCGGTCTGGGCGCTGTAGGGGGCATAGCAACAGCCCTTGCCCCTACCGGTGCAGTTGCTACACCGAATGAACTCTGCATTTCCCAAAGACCCAATTCAATTTTATCCTCCTACCCATATCTCAGCAACCCCTTCCGAAAAAAAAGTAGGAATCTGTCCACTGCCAGTACGCCTACAGTTTCTGCCAACCTTAACCCCTAATTTAAGTACCAGAACTGTATACGGCGTTTCGCATTATATGATTTCACAATTTCCCCGTTACTTCATCTCCTGTGAGTTTAATTAAATCACATTACATAGAGAACTCTAACCGCACATAAGATACATCTACGTCTCTCTCGTATTAAGAGTTGCTATTAATATTAGATTAGTAATTATAAGAATTATGACGAGAGCTATATATGGCAACGGCATGCTTAACCTACCAGCAAATTCTCACACGTGGTAACAACAGAGCACCCACACGCGTCACCGCAAAATTAACTCTAATTCCACTGAGCAGAGTCCTTCCTGAGAAGCTAACAGTGCCTTAGCTAGTCACGAAATCTCCCCCATTTTATGGAACCCGAAGGTCCATCACCGCGTTCACAAAGCCCGCCACCTGTCCTTGTCCTGCGTCAGATCAACCCAGTCCATGCCTCCTCATCCCACTTCTGAACGATCCATTTCAGTAATGCCCTCCCATCTATGCCTAGGTCTTCCAAATGGTCTCTTTCCATTAGGTCTCCCCACCACAACTCTGTTTGCACCCCTCCTGTCTCCCATAAGACTGCGTACAAAATCAAAGGTATCAAACCCGAGAGCTCCTGTATTCCATATACACAGCAGCCAGATAGTAACAGTCTTCAACACCCTCTGACGGCTTCGTCAACATATTCCCCAAGTCCGATGACATGATAACCCTGTCAGGTCTCTCTGACTCTCTCGAAACCACGACACCTTTGTGCTCTGGGCCTCGGCAGTACACTATTTAGGCCTTCTGATAGGCTCGGAACTTCTCTACACTAAGCACTTAAATACCGTCGCCAACAAAGCCACAGGCGTTCTTTGCAACATCTTCCCCCCCTCGCCCGAGATTCAACGCTCACACATCCCACCAAATTAACCCTCTACAAACTACTCACTCGTTCCATGGTAACTTACGCCTCCCCTACTCGCAGTCCCGCAAGCCCCTCCAACTACCTCAAACTCGAAGTTATCCGAAACAAGTGTATACGAGTCATCGGAAATTATCGCAGACGTACCCCCACTTCCCATTTACACGACACTGAACAATGAGCCCATCCCAGTCATAACCCACCGACTCACAGCCTAATTTTCTGCTCAGTGCCTTCCCACCCTAAACCCCTTTTCCAACAAATCCGGTGTTACCCTCTAGGCGACCTGACCTCTATGTACACGACATAATATAAAGACCAAAGCACATTATGCTGTAACCAGCTCAACGACAGTAGTAGTATTTATTGTATTAGTACCGTCAATACACAACATATGCAAAGACCAGATGTATTAGTACAACTGGGTTATATCTGGCGACATGTTTCGGCCGCTAAACGGCCATCCTCAGGCCAACAAAGAATAGTATTGTTAACGTACAGTCAAATTGTTTGTCCAATGGGATCCCATTGTTTACATTAAAACTTGATACATTATGAAGTTCTTAGTTATGATTAAAATATTCAACTGAATATTGTGAAGTTCTTAGTTATGATTAAAATACAAGGTGGTTCAAATATGACCGGGACTTCTGTCTGTGTAAACAAGCCGTATTAGTCCCGGTCATATTTGAACCACCTTGTATTTAACTCAATATTGTGCCGTTCTTAGTTATGATTAAAATATTTAACAGTATAATAAAATTTAAAAAATAATACAATAAATAGTGGAGATACACAACGGGATGGCCCCCTTCAAAAAAAAAATACACAGTAGTAGTTTTGTTAGGCAGCCTTTTCAGTGAGGTTATTTACATCAACTTCTATTTCACTGTTGTCAGTGCATATACATTTATTAAAATTGGTTACGGGAACAATTATGTTATTTGTATTCGAACATGCTGTACATATTTTCTTTGCAATAAATCTTCGAAAGAAAATGCTGACACGGAGCAAATCGACGCCCGTTATCAACACCGGAACCATACACATGGCCTTGTTGGCCATTATTGTGTTCGGACCTCACTCCCATACACTACAGTAGCTGTCTTCAGAGTTCTTTCATAGAAGCAAATGGCTGATTCCACGCGTCAGCAAGCAGATGCCAAACCCCATAATTCGCAGGTGATTTAAACTGGTGCGGGCTTCATTAGTAAGGCGCGAAACCAAATATTCTTGTCCAAGTGGACGGGAACCACGCACAGGTGCCGCAAGAACACTGGACCCAAGACTTTTAATGCTCTCCATGCACTCTTTTCCGAACCAAGTATCTGTCTAATAAACCTGAGTATATGAACACAATATTAACTCATTACGTGTATACTGCCCAACTCTGTCGGCATATGTACCGACTCACATGTTTCACAACGACCACTTTCCAAACACCGTTTTCAAACAATATCCACATTTTAAATAAAAGACACCTTACCTAACTAAGTGTACCAATCACCACCGTTGTCTCTCAGGGACAAGAAACTTCATATTACAGACTCACAGCACGTTTTTCACGGCAGTAAATTAATAACATACAATAATTAGTTCAACAAATTTTCAGTTAAACATCAAAATTACGGGCAGAATATATCCACAGACGTTTGCCAACATGCATTTCAGACCTGCCACTCTTGGAACCAAAATTATACTTTCTCATGCTGTTTTTAATGGTTGCGGAACTTGGTTTAGTAATTACGAGAAAAACACAGTTTGAAGGTGACTGAGAACTAAGGTCCGAGGAGAATGGGTCTAAAAGACGTGAGGTAACAGAAGGATGGACAAAATTACCCAAGGACGAGCGTCATAATTCATACGCTTCACTGACTTGACAAGGATGTGAGGGACAAAGAATCCAGAACACACGGCAGGGCATAAGAAACGTATAAAAACTGTCAGAAAATCAGACAGAAATAGGCAACCTGGAGGCACACATGGAGGATATTAAAAAGTACCTTAGACACATTACAAAGAATGGTGTGGACTGCACTCAAACGGATCAACTGCGATTTACTGGCTGGTTCTTGTGAACATGGATAGTAACGCTCGGGTACCATAACATGTTGAAAATCCGTTGACTAGATGAGTAATCATTAGCTTATCAAGGAAAATACTGCAACATAAGTTACTTAAGCCTTCGAAGGCTACAATGAATCAACATTACCTCTATATATAAAATTAACCTCCACACACACACACACACACACACACACACACACGTGCGCGCGCGGTCTTTGTATCTCGCGGAGAACACAAGTGTGTTTCCTTTTGGAAAGATGAAACAAAGAATGTTATGTATGGACATAATTGTTAATTGTTTTAAATGTAAGAATCATACGAACACAAATACAATGTGAGGGCAAAATGCAGAAATCTTGTTAAAATTTTTAGTATATAAACTATTTAGTATATTTTTAGTATATCAACTAACCATGGGGTTTAAAAGAATAAGTAATGACCTACTTATCTGGGCATTGCTATTTATGTTCAGCTCCACAATTAATATGATTACTGTAAATTTAACTTCCAACCATTATATTGTGCCAACATATGACTTCTTCACTGGTAACTCCAATTAACAAGTTTCATTATCAGAACATTAATTCACAATCACAATTACATTTATGTATTCACGAGCCCATTGACACAGTTTGGCAGCCTGCCAACAGACAAAATGCGTTATCTTTACATGGCATTTCTAAAGTTCACGTAACATTAATTTTAACCAGTACAAATTCCTTAATGTTGTTATTTTTAAACATATGAGAAATTATATCTGCAGTCTCTCCAAAAAGAAAAGGGAGGGGGGGGGGGGGGGGG
>Ga0123355_10011300_pt1 | contig 13750 bp, 8 predicted proteins | sample TergutEmb28metaG_3_FD_89872 | JGI IMG/M metagenome (GOLD analysis project Ga0123355, IMG submission 89872) | Embiratermes neotenicus P1 segment gut microbial communities from Petit-Saut dam, French Guiana - Emb289 P1 | ecosystem: Host-associated > Arthropoda: Insects > Digestive system > Gut ... | reverse complement strand
TCTCGGTTATACAAACCAGTCAGTTAATGCTGTGTAGGGAAATAATCGCTGTTTGTTCTCAGATCCACACAAAACACATAAATACACTGTGTGGGCAGAACGTAGAATTGCTGAATGTTAAACCGGGTGGTATATACGTTAACCGCGGGACTTTAACGGGTTAAATGTCGCTTCCGTAAGACTGTTACAGTGCATCTCCACGAGAAATCGGACGTTCGAATTTCACGGCGTCCAAACGCCAGACCGTCTATCGAGCGCCAGAAATGCGGCGCATTTAACTGACGTCATTCCGTACGTCGCAACTGTGTGGGTGTGTTTCCAGTGACGTCATTTGACGGGCTGTTTTGCCCATTCACAGACAAGGGAGCGATCAATACGTAAGGACGCCGATTGTTGCTTAGCAGGGTATCTGCATGTGATGCGCTCTGGCACGAAATGGGGAAGAGAATAAATCTCTTGCCCTTTCCGGAAACCGAACCCCGGAGCGTCCTGCCCGTAGCCCAATCACTAAGCCAACCAAGCACGCTAATGTAAGCAGGACAGAAAGAGAACGCAGTTCATGCCTGACACAGAACAAATTCAGTCAGTTGGTCTTGTTACGGCAGCGACCGCCGTACACTGTATCGTATAACAGAGTGTGAGTCACTGTGTGTTACAGGATTAAACTGCCAGCGGCATTTATATAAATGCAAAGTGCTGTGGTGTCCTTGCTCCAGGCAATATCCACATTTCATTTCTGTAATTTATGTGACTTTCCACTGACAGCTTCTCTATAACTGTAAAGACCTGTGGACACCGCATGTGACGTCATTCGCCCAAACGCTGTGTGGCACTGCTATAGCCCCTGTTACAGTGCTGATGATGGTGAAAAGTGAGAGGCCGAACGAGGGCGAAACTGAAGCTTACAAGCCTCACTATCTACTGACTTTCATTTAAATTACTTACTTGAACACGCGGCATTTGAGGTTCTCACAGAGGTGTTGCTCTTTTCTCAAGCAGGCACGCCGGCTCTGGGGCCCACCCAGCCACCTTGTCAATGACTTCACGGCGTGTGCATCTACAACGTTGCCTCTACCTTTACCTTCACCTCGATTGCTGCTCCAATGGGGCTTGGTCGTAGACGCAAGGTTGTCACTCGTGGCGACGACTTGACCCCGATTGTTGTAACAACTGCTGCTGTCACGAATTGCTCTCGTTGTGAGATGACAAGGACGGGCACAAGTGCAATCAGCGTGCAGGGTGGTGCAGCGCCAGCCGGCAACCACTGGTGGTTATTTTAATTACATTCGCCGTCCACACTGACTGCACACTAACGTAGCTAATGTAGGGCACAAACGGATAATATTTCCACGTCTGTACTAAACAGCCGATATTCCACACATAATTGCATTGATCCTTTGTAATTACGTTTTGAGGAACGACATCGCTCTGGTGGCCACTCAAAATGATCCAGTGGTACAAGGTTGTTCAAATATGACCGGGACTGACTGCGACTTGTTTACATACAAATCAGTCCCGGTCATATTTGAACCACCTTGTATTTTCTTCCTTTTTCTGTAATGCAACTGACACGGCCCCAAACATACAGCTCCCATCTACACGCAGAACTGTAACCAAAAACCTGCATCGAGGGCTATTTGGGGCGAAGGACAGTTCCGGACATCTAGTGTTGTGGCCGCCCAAATCACCACAGCGCCAAACTGCCTGAATGGTTCAGTCGTTGATCAGTACGAAAATCGCGTGCGAGCTTACGGAGACACGGCTGAGTACCGACAGCCAGACAGACCAATTTATTTAGATGGTAGCATGGAAACAACTCGCTAAGTTTATTGACATTGGTTGTTAATTGCCTTGATACACAATGAGGATCAATCATTAACTGCACTTAACAGTTTACCACTACAGAGTCTTGGTTGATATTCTTGTTCTTCTTCTAGTCTGGAGTACACGAGAACCCGAAATGAATTGTTTTCTGGATCCAACTTCGGCTGGCTTCCGGATCACATGCCCTCTTGTAACACAGGTGTCCTCAATTTTGTGCTGTGGCAGAAAGTGCAAATCATGGTTTTGTTGTAGGGTTGAGAGTCGCAAAAGCCGCCACTAACCCTCAGCTAGGGTAGCCGAATTCCTCCTCTCGACAAGTAAGGCCATAAGCCTAAAAATAACGCCTTACTCGAGACGTCTTACAGCTTTGATGTCCGTACCTCCCAGTGCGACACTTGAACCTCGATCCAATGAGCCTGTATCCATTTCGCTCGAATTCTGTTTAATTCAGCCAAACGTAAATTTACCGACCTACCCGTCGAGCATATCTGTGATCTGTCTTGAGCCAACGATCACCAGTAATAGTGTTTTCACATGCAAAGTAATTAAATGTCACCACACTCGATAATTGTTGTCGTAAACCACCAGCAAAAGAACCACGTGCAATGTCACATCAAAAACAAAACACATTCCGCTGTCTTGCAGGAAATGCATGGACTGAAAACCACTGCGGTGACAACACGACCCTCGACGCTCGCTGGACTGTAACGGGTTCTGTACTGTGCCATCTACTTCATTCTTGTAGCAACAACAAAGAAACAAGAACCATGCGTAATACTATGTTTATAAATAACACATGTACGACTGGTGTCTGGGTAGCACAATTCAATAGACGGCATGTTACTGTCTTCTGGCACCTCACGTTGGTAGTCTCGTACTGTACGTGTCACATCCAGCTGCAGGTAAGAAGAATACACGAAAGACGTTCAACAACTAAGTTTCTCGAGGCCACAGACACTAATTGCTAAGTTACTGCAACGTCAATGTGGCTCGTGTCTTCGGCTGAGCGTCATTATTTCTCAACACTGTCAGAGCACATCCACGTATTTATCCACTATTGCCACAGTCTGAAATGAAGCAAACTTGTGGTACCAAAATTTCCGTGTCCGCGTGTTTCCAAACTAACTAACTACGTCATAGAGTGGAGTCCTTCTGGAGATAGTTCTTCAGTTAATCAAGAAAATCCTCGAATTTGATGAAACATGGAAGTTCTTTACCTTGCTCACAACAGCCTACCACTTTTCCGTATCCAAAGCCACAATAATTAAGTTACAACCCTCTCATCATATTTATACAAGATTTAGTATAATATTACCCTCCCATCTACCCCTAGATCTTCCAAGTGTTCTTTCCCCTTAACAACACCTACCAAAACCTGCACGCATTTATCTTTCGCCATAAGTGCCACACACTCCACCCATCTCCTTCTCTTTGATCCCATCACCATAGTTGTGTGTATCCTCCATAAAACTCTAACATCAATCAAAAGAATTTCATGCAACGCGAGAAGAGCAACATTCATCAAAAGCTGCCTCGAAATTTTGATCTCCTGCCATCCACAAAACTAAGATGGCGACCATGCGAGTTTCTCAAGATGGGAATGATATGCCTTACTTACTCCACGGACCAGAGCCCTTCTTGAGAAGATGACCGGTTCTCACTTAGTCAAAAAATTCCCTGCATTTTATTGAACCCCAAGGTTCATTACTATTTTTACAATTGCCCACCACCTGTCATATCCTGAGCCAGATCAACCCAGTCCATGCCCCATCCCACTTCCTGAAATCTGTCTTAATATTTCCCTCCCATCTACGCCTGGAACTTCGAAGCGGTCTCTTTGCCTCAGGTTTCCCCACCAAAACCCTCTATGCATCTCTCCCATGCGTGCTACATGCCCAGCCCATCTAATTTTTTTCCGATTTCATCACCCGAATAATATTTGGTGAGCAATATAGATCATTAAGCTCATTATGTAGTTTTTCTCCACTCTCCTGTTACCTCGCCCACATGGGTCCAAATATCCTCCTCAGCACCCTACTCTCAAAACCCTCAGCCTACGTTCCTCCTTCAGCGTGAATGACCAAATTTCACACCCATACAAAACAGCAGGCAAATTACAGTTCTGTGTATCTTAATATTTACATTTTGGGGAGCAAACTGAAAGACAAACGATTCTGCACATACGATAGCAAGTATTGCCTGACTTCAATCTGCTCTTAATTTCTTCCCGAATAGAATTTTGAATTTTTAAGGTTGTTCCTAAATATTTGAACCTTTCCACCCTTTCAAAGGAACTATTACCAATCTCCGTATTGTGACTTAGTCCTGCATTCTGATCTGGAGACAATGACCATGCACTTAGTTCTATCAGCATTTACTTCTAGTCCAATATCCTTACTAGCAACTACTAAAGCTTCTGTGTTTTTCTGCATAGTACGCACGCTTCCACCCAATACGTTAATACCATCAGCATCAACCAGAAGCTGATGTGCACTGTTTAATTTCAAACCATCCTGGTTTACCTGAACCCTCCTAGTGTCGTGCAAAGTTGAAAAGCAATGCCGATAACGCATCTCCCCCTTTCAAACCATTCTTAATAGGAAACATGTCAGACAAATGTTTGCCTACCCGAACTCTGCTATAGGTTTCATTCAGACACATTTTTATTAGCCTTAACAGTTTCATGGGGGATACCGAACGCAATGAGAATATTATACAAGATCTTCCTCCTAACTGAATCATACGCTTTCTTGAAGTCTATTAATAGCTGGTGCACTGCTTCGTTGTATTCTCATTTTTTCTCAAGTATTTGACGAATGCAGAATGTATGATCAGTAGCTGGCATGTTGCGTCAAAATCCACATTGATGATCCCCAACAAATTTCTCTGCATATGGAGTTAAACTTGAAAGGAGGATGCTGGATAAAATTTTCTACTGTACGTAGGTGCCAAAGGTGTTATGCTCCTATAAGTACTACAGTCTGTTTTATCGCCCTTCGTATAGATAGGTAAAACGATCAACAACTTCCACTCCTCAGGCAATTCCTCCTTATTCCAAATAGAAATAATAAGTTAATGGATTTCATACCCTCTGCCTTAATCGATTCTGCTGGGATTTGATCAATGCCTGGTAATTCTTGTCTTTTTAGCTTTTAAATAGCCATCTACAAGACTTTCGGCTCAGGTACTAGCGGTTCTGCTGTATGTATTTCTGTTTGCCTAACATCACTAACCCCATGTACTGCACCTTGAACAGCTGAGAGACACGGTTCCTCCACCTAGCCAAAATGCTGTGGGAGACTGTAACCACATCACTCTTGTCATCCTGCACTATATTTGTTCTAGGTTGGTAACCCTTCTTAAAGTCACTGTTGTCCCTATACAAATTTCTTATATTTTTTATCTTACTGTTAGTTTCAATTCATCAATTTTAGCTTTCAGATATGCCTTCTTTTTGTTTGTGAAATGTCTACTAGCTTCATATCTTACATTGTTTCGATTATTTACACTGCTTTTGCTTTGGTTTTCATGCAACCACTACATTTTAGCCTGCTTTCTTTGATCTATGCTGCTTCTATTCGTACAGACCTAGACTGCCTTTAGCTGAGATTTTGGTATTCTGTTTAGTGTTCTCCCAAGCCTTATTTGTGTCCTCCTCATCATTTAAGTTCTCCAAAGCTGCAAACCTGTTTGTAATCTTAATCTGATACTGTTTCCTACCCTCCAGCTCACTTATCGCCCTGAAATTAAATCTTTCCACATCAAATTTCTGTGCTGCTTGTTTACTTACCGCCAAAATTTTCCTGACTTTCCAACAGCCAGACAGTGATCAGTATCACAGTCAGCTCCCCTGAGAGATTGTACATCGAGTATAGTCGAATGCCATCTCCTATCCATCAATACGTGATCAATTGCACTTGAATATTGTGCGCCTTTAAATACACAACGCTGTAAGTCAAGGTAGTTCTTTTCAAATGAGGTATGTTTGTGGCTTTTACACCATACAACGCTGTGCTTTGTTTCGTCCGATGTTTTGGAGGGAAGTATTGCCTGCATTTTAGGGTGACTTAAATGGTTCTGATGTGATGCATTTTCTTCCACTTCATTACTTCGGTATCCACTGTCCTGAAGAAGGAGGCAATACTTCCCTCCAACACGTCGTAAGAAACAAAGGAAAACACTACATGGCGCAAACCCTCAAAATGTGACCTTCACTTGTGACTTAACAAGTAACGTAACGGTTAAGGGAAATTTGTGTTTAGTGTATGGATTTGCCATAATTGGAAATGGGCATTTGAAAATACGTCTACAGTCAGACTGCAAATACATACAAAACTGCATGTGTGTGTGTGTGTGTGTGTGTGTGTGTGTGTGCGGGCGGGCGCGTGCGTGAAACATCGCTTTTTTTTTAATAACTACAAAGATGGCGACGAAAGAATTTTGTGTCAGTTACTAGAGGATACAGGATGACGTCGGTGCGAGAGTATGGAGCATTGGCAACTAAAAAGTACTAAGAGGAAAGCCTGGCGCAGTGCCACCTTGTACTTAAATGTACAGGATCCTCGTTTTATCTGACAGTTTTTTGTCCCATTACTCCGCTACTCGGCCGCGAGTGTGGGCGGAAGTCTGAGTACGCTACTTTACAAAAGCTACATAAAAGTTGCATTTTTAAAGAGCGCCGCGCTACTGCAGTGCCACTGTTGTGACACTAAGCACCAAACACAAGCTGTGCCAACTTCAAAATCGCGCTGATCTCTCTTCAGAAGCTCGATTTGCTACGAGCTTCTTTGGGTTTGCAGATTAAAGGTAAAGAAAAAGATTTCACACGATTTTTGCTAGTACACTCTGTACCACTTCCACTCTATATAAGTGACTCGTCGCTCAGCTATTTACTAACCTGAGCCAGATTAAACCGCTCCACCACCCTCCTACATTGTGTCTTTAAAAACCATTTTAGCGTTAATCTTACATCTACACTTAAATCGTACAAGTTATCTCCTTCCGGGGGTTACAGCCGAAATTTTGTAGGCATATCTGATCTGTCCCATGTGTGCTACACACCCACCTACCTCGTCACCTCTGATTTAATCACCCGAATAATAATAATAAAGGAAGAATCCTGTTCAAATTACGAAGCCTGCTTTATGCAATTTTGCCCATCTTGTGATCTCCATTTTAGGTAGAAGCAACCTCATAACCCTTTAAAACCCAGTGGACACCATATGTACCACCATTTGTAACACTCAAAAACTCTACGTTCTGCCCACACAGTGTATTTATGTGTTATGTATGGATGTCAGAACAAACACCATCAACTGACTGCTTGCTATAACCGAGAGGGAGTAGGTTAGCTGTGCGGTTCGGCGATAAGTTGGCACGACGGCTACGTTTACCTTGGATGAAAACCCCCCTGGTGCGAGTCAGGGTCCCACAGTGCCTTCAGCCGAATGCTACTGGGGATATCGAGAAACGGAAGGAGGACAAGGCAGGCAGCAGATAGACCATTGCATTGTGTTCCAATGAACAGTGCGGCCTTGCCCTACGTTCCGACCTAGACACTGCATATTTTGCGGGGACTCGGTCAAAGCGAGCCGGGTTAATGAATACCCGTCAGCAACACACCTTCTGGACTGAACGTGTAGCACGCATGTGTACAAATCATAACAGGAACTACATGAAAGAGAAAAATAGACTTTGAGGACCTCAGTTGGATGCGCCACCTGCTGCTCAGTTTTTGCCTCACGTACCGCCTGAACGAAAGGACGTCATGGCAATGAACTTCCAACAAATAAATTCATAACGTGCGTAAACGTAACTTACATGGGGCTGTATATAAAGGTGCACACAAGAGCATGTGCGGAGAATTTACACCAAGAAATCAAATTCAAAGATTTACTCGCGTGTGTCTGTTCGCTCTGACGATGAACTGTGCGCCAATGAAGGCAGCGCCCTACACATGGTGACCTTCTTGCCTGGCTTTGTTATCTTGAGGATAAAATCTCACTTTTAAGATAACCATGCTGTTTGTGTGCCCCAGATTCCAAATTTTTACCGCTTGGCCGATTTTCACAAATGTCATGCGAACGTTTTGCCATTAAACAGAGTAACTGTGAATTTCCTACAGTCAGTCAGTCAGTCAGTCAGTCATTTGAAAGGCGCACGAAAGGCCTTAGAATAATCTGTCTTCGAAAAATATGCAACTTTAAATAAGGCAGTTACTGTAAGTTCAGTTTCTTGAATGCGTGCAGTTTTCCTGTTCGACCTGCCATCACACACAAATCGCGTTGCTACTATTAACATCAGTTCACGCGTTTCGACGCCGTTACAGGCATCAACTTCAGAGTATTTTTTAACCACACATGGTTGAATGTGCGCTTGTGTAAGTAGGTACGTGAGCAATGGGTCCGCAGTTACCGATCATTTCCAGTAGGTCTGCTAGCCACAACTCCCGTCATACGTCACGATTAGCATAGCAGGCTTACTGTGTGTCTCAGATGCATTGTTACTGCAGCTAGAAAAATTCGCTGACTTTTTCATAAATGTCTGTCCCCTGCAGCTATTCACCGTCCAAGTACGTTCCATCTCACAAAATAACCACCGCAGTACACAATACATAAAGTGCGGTAACTGCATGTTCCGGTGCGGTCAACAAATCACATTCCTTCACCGTAATCAGTTCTGTCAATTTTTCAAACTACTCCTCACTGTACTTACTGTTCCCTAAAAATAGCCAAAACTGGTTCGAACATGCGCAGCTAGATAAAACAGCGCTGTTTTAGGTGTGTGTGCTGTTTATTGTAGTACTAAATAACAGCTGTTGTTAGTTCCAGCACGTTTCTTGTTTGTAGATACTCCAGCCTTGAATGTTACCACGAGATATTTATGAGACAGCGCCCCACAATAAGTGCAGCCCATGCCCGTACCGACTGAGCCTACTGACAAGGGTCATTAAAACGACAGCGTGGCTAATCGCACTGCCAGTACAAGCCGGACTCACGTTGTGATGACGGCAGCAAGCTATCCTTCGCGTTTTGACACCGTCTAGTCTGCTTTGGGGCTACTCACATTTCCGAATAACACACTGCCTCCATTTGCAGCGTGTATACGCGATGAGAAGACACAGGTAGCAGGCAGCAGGTTCTGTCGAAACGCGGGATTTGCGACTTCCTTCCCTATGTTGCTGAGGTATTCGCTATTTTATGCTGTTTACGCAGCGTAGGTTGGAGGTTGTTACCGACTTTTGGCACAACAGAACGGTCTAATCTTCACAGGGCAAACCCCTTAAGGATGGGACCGATGTCCCGAAACGGTGGCAACTTAGTAGAAACCTACGCTGCCTACAATACCAGGAGAAAGAAAAACCTCAGCCAAACATCCGACTGGAGCCTCGCGCCTGATTGACACACCTCACCCTTCACGTCTCTCCCAACTGGCCCACACTGCAGCCGGTACCACACCTTGAGCCTTATACCACTCATGTTTTGGGGGCTCAAAGGCATCTCTGTTAGTAAACACAAATGACTACAGACACTGCGCCAAACCATCAAATCCTTCTTGCACCCCCTCTACACAGTCAGGGTGCATCACAAGAGAGGGGTGTAACTGCGGCGTTGACCATACGCATGCGTTACACTCGCAGCCCTCCCCGCTTCCCGCGTTCTCTTTGCCAACCTAGCCGTGCGATACATAAGTTGGGTTAGTCGTGTGACGAAGTCCGAGCGGAATGGCATGGTGGTCTTGCTGTCCGTAGCTGCTGTTGAAAATAACACAAGAACTGTGTATTGTTGAAATCCAAATAAACGTTGTGCCGCCTGAATTATAAAACCGCGAAGAAACCTAACCTTTCCACGAACTCAACTAACAAAAGCAATAATCAGTATTAGTTATTTCACGTTGTAAGATAGACACGTTAGAGTAAATCCGAGATTATTTTTAAGAGTAGATAATTTTCATTCTTCTCTCAGTTCGTTTCACACATATATCTCACGAAGCCGGGATATATTTCTGTACATACTAAGGAGATAGAGTTTCAAATGTGAACTACTGGTGGAGTAAGAAGCATCTGATACAGAAATACGTTTCGATCGATACTAGTATTGGATCAAGCGTTGTAACTTCGCCGTGCAGAGCGCCACTGAGAAACAAACACCGAAATATTTGCAGGCATATAAAATTTGCTTGTGTGCAAGTCGCAACGTGCTTTGACTAATTCGTTTCAGTTCACTGATCATGGTAGTCGGGAAAGCTGAGTTACGAAATGGACATGAGTTGTCACCACTGAAATTGCGCAACAATGGGGCGGTGGGCCCTGGCGTTACGATTGTTGTGACGCCATCACCGCAGGGTGGCGGACCTCACAGGAACAGCATCGTGACGGGGGACATAGACGTCGACGGCGATCGGGCAGCATGGAGCAACAAGCTGCAGTTCTTCCTGAGTATCATTGGGTATTCAGTTGGACTGGGAAATATATGGAGGTTCCCTTACCTGTGTCAACAGAATGGCGGCGGTGAGTGACAAAAACGACTCAAAAGAGCGAAAGTGGAAGCTTTCTTTGCGATTTTGCATGCCCTGTTGCATTTCATGTTCATTTCTGGTAAGTAATAGTGTATTATTCATATAAATTCAATATTTCTTCTTGCAGAGGGTCATTATTTTATGTGACAACTATCGGTTAACACTGCGTGTCGGCTCGTGTATCGTATTAAAGCAGCCTACTTAACCGACGGCCCACACGCGCAGTTGAGTAGAGGAGGGAAGTGATAAACAATAGTTGTCAGATAAAGTAAGGACGCGTACTTCGTCGCAAATTCATCATATTAAAATATGATACAAATAAAAACTGAGTGCCTGTAAGCTCTTACATAGTGCAGAAGATTTGTTTGCGATATATCGATAAATGGATAAAACTAGGCTTGGTTTCACGTACAGTAGGGTTTATATTCGACAGATGTAAAGCTAAATTAAAAAAAAAAAAAAAAACTTTTATTATGTACTCCACTCCAAGACATCTGCAAGCAATACAAGACCAAATTTGGGGGCCGCACGTACGTGTGCTCCTGAACTAGACAGCTAGAGAAATGTGAGGGTTTTACACACAGAGTACCCGTATAACAAAATATAAAAAAGGCTGCCAGCGTTTTCGGGGCCCCATGCATCTGCAAAGACTGTCATAGACTTTAAGAGGCCCTAATAATCTCCAGCAATAATTCCACTAAAATCCGTCATGTACTTCCGGACATAAAACATAAGGAAAAACGCAATACCACCACCACACGTTCATTTTATTTATCTTTATGCGAATAACGTACATCAACTTGGGAGAATTTTGAGAAATTAGACTGTATCGTAGACACAGTCGTAGGTTGAAGATAATATTAAAATGAATCTTAAATAACCAAAATGTATGTAGACTGGATTAATCTGGCTCAGAATAGGGACAAGTGGTGGGCTCTTGTGAACACGGTAATGAAACTTCGGATTCCATACATGCGGGGAATTTCCTGAGTGACTGAGAAACTATACGCTTATCAAGAAGGACTCTGCTCCACGGAGTTAGATAGTTAGTTAGTTAGTTAGTTAGTCAGTCAGTCACTCTGGTAGTTATTTAGCCATGTAATATTTATTTACGCTGTCAACAGTTTGGCGTATAGTGTTGAATGGTAGCAAGATCAGTAAATAATGAATGGGAAGGGATCGGATAGTAGGATCCATGCGTCAGTTGGAGGTGCAAGAGCCCACTGCTCTGCTTGTGCCTGGAGGGACTACGGAAAGTGACGATGGTTTCAAGCCGTAACCTTCGGCATACGAACCACAGAACCACCATCTTGAGCAAAATGTCCGGGCAGTGACACCTAAAGCGTCTTATAATTTCTTGACTCGCGGGCAAACATTTATGTTGATTTCAAACCTGAAATATAGTTTCGATAAACGGTATTTTAGCGCAGGTTCTCAACCACCACCCAAACAAAATCCCTGCACCTGTGTCAAAATAGGACACAGAAATTGTTGATTTCAAGGCAGATGTTGGTACAAACATTAATACTGTATATAAGGTGTGATATAGCAATATATATATATATATACACACACATACATACACATACATACATATACACATACACACATACATATATACACATACATACATGCACATACACACATACATACATGCATACATACACACATACATACATACATGCACATACACACACTTAACTTTACACCGGTGCTGTTGTTAAAACGAAACCAACAGCTGAAGACTTGTAAAGCAGCAAACTGCCAAATGGAAAATTTTACAACCAGCTGGCATCAGAATGATAAGCGTTACGTTACACTGTTTGCGTAATAACACTGTAGCGCTCATGTTGTGCTTACGAAACTGACAGGTGTTATACGAGGGTGAGTCACGTGAAAACCTTAAATTGCATGTTGCAAGCGGGGCCGCCATCTTTACACCACTACTGCGCCGTCGTGTTGCATTTCTGCATCGTACTGCCACCTGTTGGCCACTCTTCAAACCATGAGTATCACTGTTGTCAACTTACAGACAATCGAGCTGTGTTTCGAATTGTTATCGCACTTCTAAGGTTTTCATTTGACTCTCCCTCGTACAATGTAGTGTAGAATACCGTACCTCTGTTGGCCTGTCTGCAGAGCACAGACAGACAGAGAGAGAGACAGAGAAGTGTGTGTTTAACGACACTGTCGGTTACTGAGATCATATAGCGTCAGTGATACATGAAAGAGCGTGGAAAAATGGTGGAATGATACTGACAGGTCACAAGGAATTATGTCCGTGTCCTGTCATTACATGAAGTGTCCTGTGATCAAACCCGGGCCATGGCTGCCTTTGTTATCAGTACGCATAGCGACAGTCTGCATGCCTCTTTCGCTGTTATGATTAGGCTATAGACTGGACGATCCAGGGTTCCATTTCCGACAGGGGCAGATATTTCTGTCTTCACTTGAACGTCCAGACCAGCTGACTACTGCTTGGTGGCATGCAAAAGGACACCTTAACCTCTGTACCTTTAGCAAAGGCAGAAGCCATGTAACTATACATGAAGAATATAAAGACCATAGATTTTGTGCGTGGCCAATTGCACATTACGGTCCGCAAATTACTGTCGTCTGCGATGTGACGCCGTGCAGCCTGACACGGATACCGACATTTCCAAGGAACCTGCTGCCTCCATATTTGCCACTGTGCGAGCCCCAAACATCATATTCTTTTGTAGGGTTCAGAAGTAAAACATTTTCGACCGTTAGCAATCAGGAAATCTCGCGTTTATTTGCATCTCTTATTATATCTGGATAGGGCTGATATTCATGGTTTGATAAAGAATGTGTAGATTTCTTAGATCAGAGGAAGCAGGCTAAAATGCAGTGGATACAGGATCCAAGCCGAAGCAATGTAGATAATCGGAACAATGTAAGATGTAATGCTAGCAGACATTTTAGGAACAAAAAGAAGGCATATCTGAAAACTAAAATTGAGGAACTTGAAACTAACAGTAAGGTCAACAATGTCAGGGATGACGTTAGGCAGGCAGAAATACACACAGTAGAACCACTAGTGCCTGAGCCAAGTGCCTTTGAGGTTGAGTTGGCTATTGGAAAGCTAAAAATTCACAAATCACCAGGTATTGATCAGATCCCAGCAGAATTGATTAAAGCAGGGGGTAGGACAATTTGCAGTGCGATTCATAAACTTATTATTTCTATTTGGAATAAGGAGGAACTGCCTGAAGAATGGAAGGAGTCGATCATAGTACCTATCTATAAGAAGGGGGATAAAACCGGTTGTAATAACTATAGGGGCATATCACTGTTGCCAACTACATACAAAATTTTGTCCAACATCCTGCTCTCAAGGTTAATTCCATATGCGGAGGAAGTTATTGGGGATCATCAATGTGGATTC
>Ga0123355_10011299_pt1 | contig 13750 bp, 9 predicted proteins | sample TergutEmb28metaG_3_FD_89872 | JGI IMG/M metagenome (GOLD analysis project Ga0123355, IMG submission 89872) | Embiratermes neotenicus P1 segment gut microbial communities from Petit-Saut dam, French Guiana - Emb289 P1 | ecosystem: Host-associated > Arthropoda: Insects > Digestive system > Gut ... | reverse complement strand
TATTATTAATATTACAAAGGAACTAATTTAATGCGGCAAAAGAGTGCGACGGACAAGAAGTGCCAGAGAAAGTATGGGAGTGGGTTAACGAGGAACTAACAACAGAGGAGAATAAAATAATTTTTTATTAGCCACAAAATGAGTGAAGATTTCTTTTTAATATGGCAATAAATTGCGGCGTTCTAGAAAATTACAGAATGTATGGTAGTGCGCTAACGAGAAACTAGCAACAGAGGAGATAAAATATAACTTATTAATAGCCAGAGATGATGAGGAAAGAAAAGTCTTTCACACGGAAGCGGAGTGCGGCATATTAGAAATATTACAGAAAGTATGGGAGTGGGGTATAGAGAACCATACAATAGAGGGGATAAATTATGAATTACTATTTGCCAAAAATGGCACAGGATGAACTGTCTTTCATATGGTAGCATTTGAAGGAAGGTTAGAATTATTAGAGGAATTATGGGAGTGGGCTAAAGAGAATCTAACAACAGTGGAAATAAAAAAAATATTTATTGTACACAGATTGTGGAGGAGTAAATCTCTTTCATATTTCATAATGTTGTACTAGCTGCCCTGTAAATGCACACAGTCACAGAGTTACAGTAATGCTATACTATCTGTCCTGTACATGCACAGAGTCACACAGTTACTGTAACGCTGTACCAGATGTCCTGTACAAGCACACAGTCACACATTTACTGTAATGCTGTACTAGCTATCCTGTACATGCACAAATTCACAGAGTTACTGTAATGCTGTACTAGCTTTTCTGTACATGCACACATTAACACAGTTATTGTAATGCTGTACTAGCTGTCCTGCATATGCACACAGTCACACAGATCCTGTAATGCTGTACTAGCTATCCTGTACATGCACACATTCACACAGTTACTGTAATGCTCTCCCAGCATTCCTATACATGCACAAAGTAACAAAATTACCGTAATATTGTAACATTTGTTCTGTAGAAGCACAGATTCACACATTTATTGTAATACTTCACCAGCAGTCCTGTGCATGCACATAGTCAGACAGTTAATGTAATGCTGTACTAGCAGTCCTGCACATGCACACATTTATTGTAATACTTTACCAGCTGTCCTGTAAATGCACATATTCACACAGATATTTCAAAGCTTTACAAGCATTCCTGTAAATGCACAAAATCACACAGTGACACTAATGATATACCAGCAGTACTGTACATGCACACAGGCACACAATTACTGTAACGCTGTACCAGCAGTCCTGTACATGCACAATTTCACACAGTTACTCTTATGCTATATCAGCAGTCCTTTACATGCACACAGTCACACAGATGCTGTAATGCTTTACCAGCAGTCCTGTACATGCACACAGTCACACAGTTACTGTAATGCTATACCAGCAGTCCTGTACATGCACACAGTCACACAGTTACTGTAATGCTCTACCAGCAGTCCTGTACATGCACACAGTAACACAGTTACTGTAATGTTCTACCAGCAGTCCTGTACATGCACACAGTCACACAGTTACTGTAATGCTCTACCAGCAGTCCTGTACATGTACATTTTCACACAGTTACTCTAATGCTATATCAGCAGTCCTTTACATGCACAAAGTCACACAGTTACTGTAATGCTTTACCAGCAGTCCTGTACATGCACACAGTCACACAGTTACTGTAATGCTATATCAGCAGTCCTTTACATGAACACAGTCACACAGTTACTGTAATGCTGTACCAGCTGTCCTGTACATTCACTCATTCACACAGTTATTTTAAAACTTTAGCAGCATTCCTGAACATGCTCAAATTCACACAATTACTCTAATGCTGTAACAGCTGTCCTGTACATGCACACATTCACACGGTTACTATAACGTTATACCAGCAGTCCTGTACATGCTCACAGTCACACAGATACTCTAATGCTTTTTCAGCAGTCCTGTTAATGCACACAGTCAAACAGTTACTGTAATGCTGTACCAGCAGTCCTGTACTTGCACAAACTCACACAGTTAGTATAATGCTTTACCAGCACTTTGTATATGCACACAGTCACACAGCTACTGTAATGCTATACCAGCAGTCCTGTACTTGCACAAAGTCACAGAGTTACCCTAATGATTTACCAGCAGTCCTGTACATGCACACAATCACACAGTTTCTCTAATGCTTTACTAGCAGTCCTGTACATGCACACATTCACATAGTTTCTCTAATGCTTTTGCAGCATTCTTCTGCACGCACACAGTCACACAATTACTCTAATGCATTACCAGAATTCGTTTACATTCTCACAGTCACACATTTACCGTAATGTTCTATCAGTAGTCCTGTACATGCCCACAGTCACGCATTTTTTATGTTGTACCAGCAATTCTGTACATTCTCACAGTTACACCGTTACGGTATTTCTTTATCAGCATTCCTCAACATGCACAGTCACACATATACTGTAATGCTCTACCAGCCTCTACATGCGCTCAGTCACACAGTTACTGTAAAGCTGAACCTGCAATCCTGTATATGCACACAGTCACACAGTTACTGTAATGCTTTACCAGCCGTCCTGTACATGCACACACTCACACAGTTACTGTAATGCTGTACCAGCAGTCCTGTACATGCACACAGTCACACAGTTACTGTAATGCTTTACCAGCCGTCCTGTACATGCACACAGTCACACAGTTACTGTAATGCTGAACCAGCAATCCTGTACATGAAAACAGTCACACAGTTTCTCTAATGCTGAACCAGCAATCCTGTACATACACACAGTCACACATTTACTGTAATGCTGAACCAGCAATCCTTTACATGCACACAGTAACACAGTTACTGTAATGCTGTACCAGCAATCCTGTAAATTCACAGTCACACAATTACTGTAATGTTACTGCTAACTCTACTCTGTGACATGTCTTTGGAGCATTATTATTGTGTGGAAAAAATGCATTTTCTTTTGTAAAGTTAAGTCTTCGTCACTGAAATTTGCAACCACAACGCATTCACAGTTCTTAAGACTTCCGGTTCGTTGAGTGATCTTCCTGTGAAGTCATCACATTGTTAGGCTGTTCAACTCGCGATAGAGCACGTGCAGGTAGAATTCCTTCTATTGGAATCTGAACGAGCTCTATGCAGACTAACGGGGTAATTTTTTGTTCTTTTCCCGATTTCACTATTCCCGTCACAATTTGTCGACACCTGAGGGCAATAAAAATATTTTCTTTTGCTTAACGAACCAAGTTTCGTTCTGGGCAGTAGTTGCCTCGCGATGTGGGCTGGCTGAGAACTACTCGTATTTATGCCCAGACACCCGTAGACAGGGTTGAGGGCTGTGTCCCCCTTTACCCTCTGTAAAGTTAGTGAGTGTCGCGCCTTTGGTGGGTGAAATCTTACACGTTCGGGGCGCTTTACCGATATCAGCTAACAACAGCTTATCACACCCAAAAATAATTGACGCACCAGCTTTTTTTAAAAAACAAATCGATGACTAATAGACCCGCTGTAACATTTGGGAGCGAGCAAACCAGAAACGTGTGACTAAACCGCGTCGGTCCACCACAAATGTAACAGTCTTTTGGCCCTTAATATTCAGGAATTCTCCAGTCACTCCGTAGGTCTTATGTGCGTGATTTCCACAACACTTCCCGATATGCCGGGCTGCATTAACGAGATGTTGGACCTGGTGTCTAGAATTAGAAACCGCGCTACTCCCTCTATGTCCACTGAAATGGAGGGAGTAAAGTGCTCCAAAAAACCGGATTTAAGGGCGCCATGACATCTTTCTCAGGGGTGTTGAGATGGAGGGAGCTTTCTTCACTCACTACTCGTTACCGTTTCGCTGGTTCCTTGTTTCTTTCTAGGAGCCTTGCTTGGTTACGAACGGGGGCTTGTTGCCGGAGAAACCTAAGCGAATCGAACTCTCAGTTGGGCTCCTTTTGCCTGGTGAGTCGGAGGGATTCGCCTCTCTTCTCAGCCTTTTAGGGCATTCCCTAGCGAAGTGCCCTGAACCTTCGCATTCGTAACACCTCAATGCAGCCTTGGTCCGTGATCTTCTAGTGCTCGGTTTTGGTGACTTACTACCTCAATTGTAAGTTTTAAAGCTCTGACTTCACTAGCTACTGATTGCACGTGTTTCGGTCGGATGATCGTTGCTACTCTTAGTCAGGGTATATTCGTTTCGGGGATTTAGACATTACACTAACCGAAATATCAAAATTTGCATACAAACTCTGACTATTTTTTTCTTACCTCTATGCCTTTTGTACAGACAGAGTTATTTTCAGAGCCTGGTCCATGATCTTCGTGTTTGAATAACCACACCGAGTCCCAGGATTCCCGGAAATCCTGTTACAAAATTAGCTAACAGCATACGTTCTCATTTCTCATTATGTTTACGTTGTGCTACTGGGTCTACCACTTTACTAATAATTTTCCCTGCCAACTCCTTGCTTCTATCGGCAAACGCCTGAGGTTCTTCGTCTTTCGCTTCTCTAGCTGTTTGAAGCTTCCTATAATGATACTGGTCCTTTTGGACGTCTTTGTACCTATTTTTAGGCACCATCTTAAATCTTTGCCTATTTAAATCTTCAACGTGAAATTCATAATATCCTGTATAAAATGTCTTGTCAGGGCCGACCAATTTTAGAAGTGCGATTTCAACCTTATCAGACACTTCTATCTGCCTATTAGAACAGAAATTTAGATACTAGAAATGAACTCTTCTAGGGTGACTGCTGCGTCTGTACCTTTCCACTTTGGAACTAGGGTGATCAAGGAGAGGTCTTTGTTAACTGTTCCTACTGGCAGGCGGTTCTTCCATCGTTGAACCTCTAATTTCGCCTCTGCCAATTCGGCTTGCAAACGTGCTTCTGCCAATTCAAAACTACAATCGCGTTCTGAGTAATTCCAAAAATAATTTACAATACAAAAAATTTAAACTTCCACTCTACTTCCTGTTACTTATCCTAGCTTTCCTTCCCACGTGTAACTAGAATCCTGCATAATTAACAAAATGCTGCGCGGGGTAAATTCCTATCCCACAGCTGCCAACAATTTGTAGTGTATGTCGGAATGGGACTGGACTTCCGCCAAAACTTATCTCGACAAATACTACGTTTAAAGGGGTTGTGTAGCGTTCGCAGGCTAGTTTTGTGCTGCTACAAACCAGATCACCTATCTGCTAAAAAGGAAACCAAAACAATATAATAATGGATCTAACTATATATTCTAAATAAACGCGTTCGCAATATATACACAATAGAAATAACGAAAGAGGCTCTCAAGTAATTTCGAAGTGCTAAATGTTAGCTTGCCTGAACATATACTAAATTACGTGAATTTTGAATTTACTATAATTAAATCCCAGTTCGATCCAAATGCACGCAATTCAGTTTAGTCGGAATTCCCAAAACAATCAGCACGGCTTACCGGGTAAAATTAGCAGACTGAAGATCATTGCAATTTTCACAACCAAAGTTTGTACTGCCATCACTTATATTATTCTACACCAACTAAAGTTTCGTAACTCAATAACAATGTAAGTATACGTTGCTTATTAAATGCGTATTGAGAGGACGTTTACCGTGCTGATGGGTTTATATAAAGTCGAAGCGTAACGTTAGCTATTCCAGAAAATTTAGCAAACTGTCATGTCCCTTTCAGCCGCACGATGTCTCTAAGTCCAATGAACGGCATCGGTATTTGCTGGATAAATTAAAGGGAGTGGCAGTCGTTTCCTGTCTGAATGTAACAAATTTCCATTCCAAGCTACAGTTTACAAATAACAAGTTTCAAAACAAATATCAATTAAATATACATAAAATATATTTTTTGCAAATTTTGACATTTACTGTTCTGGTGGTCGTGTTGCTGTAGATGCAGTAGGACTCTTCTGTAATGTTATGCAGTGTAGAGTGACAAGCAGTTAGTGGCGATTATGAAAATCGTACTGACTTCGAACAGTTGTTATTTGTCAGCCTATATGGTTTGCCCATCCTTACTTTCTCACTGCATGTATCAGAGTCCTTCTTCAGAAACCAAATATTCCTTATACAGTTAATAAACACATACATAGCCTACCCATCCTTACTTATTTCATGGAGAAGAGACATTTTGAGAAGCCAACCGAATCTCAGCGATCCCAGGAAGAGCTCTCAGCCCGACACCTGTTTCTATCCTGAGCCAGATCAATCCAGTCTTTGCCCCAAAGCCTTCCATTAGTTTAAGATCCATGGGAATATTATCCCGTAACAATTCCCCTTTCCCTTTCCATTACTCAGGTCTTACAAAAGGACTTGTCCCGGACCAAATGCACATCAATCCGTTTCGTAACAACAGTCGTACCGTCTTAGTAGGCTGAAATTTCCCGTCACGCTTTTCGCAACATAACAGTTGGTAAGGACTGTTGTATTCTGTGTCCGATGGTACGAGGATAAGTGAGAGTTAAACTGTCAAATGCTGTGGAATTACGCATTTGTGGTCCACTGGAATTAGGCTTATTAATGCTGTATTTATAGGGAGGGTCCGAGATGTGACTTATGGTGTTTGGTGCTACGGCCAGCACTGGAACACGTTCCTGCCTAATAGCTGCCGTTTAACCGACTGACGTCCAGTTCGATTTGTGAAAGGTGTTAATTTGTTGAACATGAGGGAATAAGGGGGAAAATCTATATTCATTTTTATTATCTTTGTTGGACGAAGTCGTCAGCTTTGCGCTCCGGCAGCCTTAACTACTGGAAAATATATTCCGGTAGGCCTGGTTTTTGATAGGAGTATAAGTTGGACTATAGAAGCGGTCTGGACGTGTTCCTGAAGAGATAAATATCTTGCTTCTGGCAGGAAACTAACGACGATTCCCCAGACAACATCCTGTGTTCCGATCACTACACTATGTGTGTCTAGACAGACGAGGGCCACACTGTGTGATGAAAGTTAGGCAATAGACGTGCATCAGTATAACAGAGCGGTCGTTTGTTTGTAGGACGTCTTGTTGTTTCAGTTCGTCTGGCTACAAATAGGTTAGTTTAAGTTACATTTGAGTCTACATTGGTTATAAAATAACTTACAACTCCGTACAATGTCAGCTTCTTTTGTTTGTACTAATTGCAACCAAACAAACAAACGTCTAACGGAAGACGGAGACGTCCATCAATCTGTTTAGTCATTCCTTCCTTACCACATCGCTGCACTGGTAAAGAGACACCTTAAAGTTTACTGGGTAGTTATTAAATTAACGGGTTTCCGATCACGGTTGAAGACCCCTACACGGAAAAACTGAGGACCTTTGCTCAAGAAATAAAGAGTTTAAATTAGGGGGCGAAACTTGAGCTGGAAAGCTTTCTGGGATTCGAAAGAAGAATGATAATGTTCAAAGTTAGCATTAGACTAATCGATGAGAGTTTCATACGCCTTAATTAGAAAGAATATGGTCATATAACGTCAATATAGCCACGTACCCACAATATAGCCACTTACCCTCAATATAGCCACGTACCGTCAATAAAAATATGTACACAAATCATAGCCACATACACTCATTATAGCCACGTACTCTCAATATAGCTACGTAACCTCAATAGCAACGTAACCTCAATATAGCTACGTACACTCAATATAGCCACGTACCCTCAATATAGCTATGTACAAACAACATAGCCACGTACACTCCGTATAGCCACGTACCCTAAATATAGCCAAGTACCCTCAATGTAGCTATGTACACACAACATAGCCACGTACATTCAATACAGCAACATACCACCAATATAAATATGTACACACAACATAGCCATGTACACTCAATATAGCCACGTACACTCATAATTACTATGTACACACAACATAGACACGTACACTCAAAATAGCCACGTACCCTCAATATAGCCACGTACCCACAATATAGCTTTGTACACACAACATAGCCGCGTACACACAATATAGCCACGTAACTCAATAAAGACACGTACCCTCAATATAGCCACGTACAATGAATATAGTCACCTACCCTCACCTCAATAGCAACGTAACCTCAATAAAGCTACGTACACTCAATATAGACACGTACCTTCAATATACCTATGTACACACAACATAGCCACGTACACTCAATAAAATCACGTACGCTCAATATAGCCACGTACCCTCAATATATCTATGTACACATAACATAGACACGTACATTCAATATAGCCACGTTAACTCAATATAAATATTTACACACAACATAGCCAGTAACACTCAATACAGCCACGTACTCTCAATACAGACACGTACCCTCAATATAGCCACGTAAAATGAATATAGTCTCCTACCCTCTATATAGTCATGTACCCTCCATATAAGCACGTACTCCCAATATAGCCAATTACCCTCAATATAGCCACGTACGCACAAAATAGCCACGTAAACTCAATACAATCACCTACCTTCAATATGGCCATGTACCCTCAATACAGCCACGTAGCCTCAATATTTCCACGTACCATCAATATAGCCACGTATATTCAATATAGCCACGTACACTCAAAATAATCACGTACCCTCAAAATAGTCATGTACCGTCAATCTAACCACGTACCATCAATATTACCACGTACCCCCAATACACGTAACTTCAATATAGCCACGTACACTCAATATATTCACTTACCCTCAAAATAGCCATGTACCATCAATATAGCTACGTACCCTCAATATAGCCACGTACCCTCAATATAGTCACGTACCATCAATATTGCCACGTACCCTCAATATAGCCACGTACATTCAATATAGTCACGTACAAGCAATATAGTAACGTACCCTCAATATACTTATGGACCGTCAATATAGCCACGTACTCTCAATATAGCCACTTACCCTCAATAGAGCCACGTACCCTCAATATTGCCACGTACCTTCAATATTGCCACGTACCTTCACTATAGCCACGTACACCCAATATATGCACATACCCTCAATATAGACATGCACCGTCAATGTAGCCACGTAACTTCAATATAGCTACGTACCTTCAATATAGACACGTACCCTCAATATAGCCACGTAATTTAATATAGTCACCTACCCTCAATATATTCATGTACCCTAAACAGAGGCACGTAAACTCATTATAGCCACGGACTCTCAATATTGCCACCTACCCTCAATTAGTCTCGTTCCCTCAATATAGCCACGTACTCTCAATATAGTCACCTACCCTCAATACAGCAACGTACCCTCAATATAGCCACGTACCCACAATATAGTCACCTACCCTCAATATAGCAACGTACCCTCAATATAGCTACGTACATTCAATGTAGCTATGTACACACAACATAGACACGTACACTCAATATAGCCACGTACCCACGATGTAGCTATGTACACACAACATAACCACGTACACGAAATATAGTCACGTACCCTCAATATAGACACGTGCCCTCAATATAGCTATGTACACACAACATAACCACATAATTAAATATAGGCACGTACACTCAATAAAGCCACGTACACACAAAATATCTATGTACACACTACATAACGACGTAAATCAATAAAGCCACGTACACTCAATATAGCTATGTACAAACAACATAGCCACGTACAATTTATAAAGTCACGTACCCTCAATATAGCCACGTAACCTCAATATAGCCACGTACCTTCAATATCCACTTACACACAATATAGCCACTCACCCTCAATATAGCTACGTACCCTCGATATAGCTATGTACACACAACATAGCCACGTCCCATCAATATAGCCACGTACCCCGAATATAGACACGTACCCTCAATATTGCCACGTACCCTCAAAATAGAGACGTACCCCCAATATGGCCACGTACACTCCATATAGCCACGTACACTCAATATAGCTACTTACCCTCAATATAGCCACGTACCCCAATATACCGACGTATCCTCAATATAGCCACGTACCTTCTATATAGCCACGTGCCCCAATATAGTCACGTATCCTCCATATAGACACTTACCCTCAATATAGCCACGTACCTCCATTATAGCCACGTAACCACAATATATTCACGCACCCCCAATATAGCTATGTACCCCCAAAGTAGACACCTACCCACAATATAGCCACGTACCCTCAATAGAGCCACGTACCCCCAGCATATTCACGCACCCCTAATATAGCCACGTACACCCAATATAGCCACGTATCCTCAATATAGCCACGTACCCTCAATAGAGCCACGTACACTCAATATAGCCACATACCCACAATATATTCACGCACCGCCAATATAGCTACGTAACCCCATTATAGCCACGTACCCTCAATATAGCAACATACCCCCAACATATTCACGCACCCTCAATATAGCCACGTACCCCCAATATAGGCACGTACCCTCAATATAGCCACGTACACTCAATAGAGACACCTACCCCCATTATAGCCACGTACCCTCAATATAGCCACGTACATTCAATACAGCCACGTTCCCTTTTTCCCTTCAGTAACGTCATATTTTCACTTACCATCACTATACACAGGTTCTGTGTATTTGGATTAATTTCAGAACTGTAATACAGACTAAATTAACACCACTCATTCTCATAAAGAACGAAGAATAAACTGTTAGTATCTACGAAATATATGTACTAAGATTCCGCTTTTTATTATCCTTAAAGATTTGCTTTTTCAAAAGAAAATTTAAGGCATTTTTTTTTTAGTTTTTATTTTGTAGTTTGAATTTTTCTGAGGTCGCTTATGAATATAACGAAATGTGACAATGTATACATTTAACATTTACAAACTTAAAGTACCTTTAACTACAGCCCCGTAATTTTCATTTTGATTAGTGTAATTTACAAGATAAGAATTTGTAATGACTCTGTATCCTACTTGTATCTGAAGACACTTTATACATTGTTTACAAACTCAATTTCTTCTTGCAAGTTCGAAATCAGTAGAAGGAGAACTTGTTTTGCAAAAGCAGGTTAAGTAGCGTTTGAGATGCTGTCTGAACTGAGAACCGGTACAGATCAGAGCGACAGGATTGAGACAGGGATTGATTAAAAGGAAACTGTTTGAAATTAGATATGTGTACTGAAATTCGAGATGCGTAACATTAAAAGTCGTGGCTAGGAATAAAAAATAAATGTTTTTTTGCCTGCAAATGAAATAGGTCCAGAAGACATGATAAGGCACATAGCTGATCACAAAAACAGCAGTCAGTCCCAACACAATCTTTGCAGTAAATCTGCGTGTTTTTTGTTTAGGATTTTGTATCCCCTCAGATAGAGAACGAGAGCTTTCCACAAGAATGCGGGCGGTCATGGTGTAAGTGAAGGCAATTACACACAGAGGAAGTACACAGGATACTAAGAGTTCAAAAATAACCACATGTTTATAGTACGCTATCGTAGTAGACAAATACGTTGAACACATATACCTTGAGAGTGTTGATGGAACAGCGAATAATGCAGCCACAATCCACACGCCACAAAATGTAGCCGCAATATTTCGCCGTCTTGGTGGTGAAGATAAACGGACTTGTAACGGATTCACTGTTACTCTGTACCGCTGGATGCTATACAGAGCTACAGAGTACGCCGACAAACCAACTGACAAGCGGCGGAAGAATGTAATGATTGTACACGTAAATTCAGGACCCGAAAGCTCGAAGACATTTGTACTTACACAAGCTTCCGAGAAAAGTACAATTAAATAGATGATATCACTTACAGCCAAATGAAGGATGTACATATTGCGTACAGTTCTCATGTTCTTGTTGGATATGATAATGATCAGAAGGATAACATTGGCGGTTGTACCAAATACAAAGGGGAAAACATATATAGGTACTTGGTCCTTCTGTAAAAACATACCATCAAATGAGCCATATGAATTCTTAACGTCATCTAACAACTTTCTTGTATATTTGTAACTGCAGTTTTCATTTTCGTATTCCCCAAAATACTCTGTATTACCCTCTGAACACTGCCATTTCTCTAACACCCCCCAACACATTTTCTTCTCTTCTCTCTTGCTGTAGCAATGCGGCGCATAGACCTCAGTCCCTGTAAATATTTCATGAACCTTACACCATCGCCACACTTCCTGCAGCCGACAGTCACACTGTAGTGGGTTACCATCCAGATATATTGAGTACAGTTTTGGCAATGCTTTCAAAATATTAATATCTAGATTCCTCAGATAATTAGAGCTCAAGTGAAGCACTTCCAATGCACTGACATTTGCAAATGTTTCAACTGACACTGAAGGTATAAAGCAATTTGATAAATGAAGATTTGACAAAGAATTTGAAATAATGAAATTACGGTTGGTTGGTATTTCAAGGCCGAAGTTTAAATCTAATTTTAAGGTTTGGAGATTTGGTGACCCCAAAAATGAATCTGGTTTGATGTGCTGCAGTTCATTTCCAGACAAATCTATATACTTTAAATTAAGCAACCCGCTAAACACACCATTGCCCAGGTGGTCTAAACTGTTCGTGTTTAATTCAAGATTTTCGAGAATGTTCATACACTCAAATGTGCCTGGTAATATTGTCCTTATTCTGTTAAAACCTAATAGCAATTGTTTCAAATTTGTAAGCCCGTTGAATGCTCCCAACTCTATGTCTGTTAGCCCAAATCCCATTGCAATCAGTACCTCAAGTTCAGTCATAGAAACAAAACTGTTTTTCTCCAACAACGTTATATTGTTCCGAGGAAGCCAGAGCACTCGGACGTCTGTGAGATGGGTTATGGGAATAGCGGTTAATGAATTCCGGGAGCACTGGACGTAGTAACCTCCTGGGTCACACAGACATCCCTCAGGACACAGTATTGCCACCCTTGCAGGTACGATCACCAACCATAACCAGAACGCAACAGCAGGTGCAGCCAACAGCAGTGACACCGACACCAAAGTCAGCCTTGATGGCATGGTGAGCTGCTGAAATCTGCAGAGAGAGAGAAAATGGAATTGATAGAAAATGTTACTTGGTTTTTTTAAGGGTGTGGCGGAGGGTATTATAGATATAATATGGAGGTTTGCAGCAAATTGTTGTGCTGGCGAAACAGCTAAAATATTCATCAAATTCGCGAGACATATGTACATAATTTTCTGTGTATTATTTAAAATATTCTCCTCTCCTGACTAATTATAAAATAACTGTTTTCGTGAAATAACGCCTAACTTTCTGCTGTGTGACTGCAGTGGGATTCCTGAGTCGTCTTTATTTTACTTGCATATAATAAGACATTCTCTCTTTTGAAACAATACTCTCATTTTAACGATAATTAACACTATAAAAAATTCCCGCTCTAAAAAATCTCACAAAAATATCCCCATGCCACTACCCTTACAATAAAACTACGTACTCACAATATAACCAACATCAACACTACAAAATCTCACAATTCCTTTCCCCTGTCAATAACCTTACACTAAAACAATGTACTCACACTATAAACACCATCCAAACAATAAAATCTCACAATTCCATCACCCTGTCAGTAACCTTACAATAAAACTACGTACTCACACTATAACCACCATCCACACTATAAAATCTCACAATTCCATCACCCTGTCAGTAACCTTACAATAACACTACGTACTCACACTATAACCACCATCCAAACAATAAAATCTCACAATTCCATCATCCTGTCAGTAACTTTACAATAACACTACGTACTCACACTATAACCACCATCCACACTATAAAATCTCACAATTCCATCACCCTGTCAGTAACCTTACAAT
>Ga0123355_10011298_pt1 | contig 13751 bp, 6 predicted proteins | sample TergutEmb28metaG_3_FD_89872 | JGI IMG/M metagenome (GOLD analysis project Ga0123355, IMG submission 89872) | Embiratermes neotenicus P1 segment gut microbial communities from Petit-Saut dam, French Guiana - Emb289 P1 | ecosystem: Host-associated > Arthropoda: Insects > Digestive system > Gut ... | reverse complement strand
TGGTGATAAAGGAGGATGTAGTGCCAGGAGGGCCCTTAAACCTAAATTCTACTAAACTACCCAGACCATGGTACCGCGGGAATCCTCCCCTTCAGGGAAAATTCCCACGGTAGAACCGGGAATTGAACCCGGGACCTCATGATTAGTAGTCAGAGACTCTGACCACTAGACCACGAGGCTGGTCTGTAAATATAATGTAGTTCCACGGTAAATGTAAAATTTTAGACGTATTCATAAATATTAGTAGTATTTCTTGAGCGCAGGATCGTCCCTACTCAAAGATTCTGCATAGTCAAGAAAACAGAGAGAGAAAAGAAAGCGAAAGTGCATGCATGTCCTGGTTGGAGCCTCACCCACGGTCCCAGTTTTCGAGCGGTATGTCCTGCTCATCACCCAATTCTCGAACACCCTCACCACTCTGCATGACAGACAAAATTTGAAGGAAACCATCCCGTTGTGTACTTATAAATATTTATTATATTACGCCTTCATTACACAACATATAGTACAGTTGCACTATAACAACGGGTTACATTCCGCTACATGTTTCGGCCGTTACCCGGCCATCATCAGGTCAACAAGGAATTGTGTTAATTAAGGTACTTTCATTATTCATTCATGAATTACCTTAATTAACACTATTTCTTGTTGGCCTGAGGATAGCCGGGTAACGGCCGAAACATGTAGCCGAATGTAACTAGTCGTAATAGTGCAACTGTTTTATGTGTTGTGTAACGACGGCATAATATAATAAATAGTGCCAGACAAAATTTCACGCCCATAAAAACAACAGGCAAAATTGTAGTTCTGCGAAATGTAGTATGTATATTGGCAAACAGGAAAGGAAAGACAAAAGATTTTGGACCGAGCTCTAGGAAGAATTCTCCGAATTTAATGTGATTGTAATTTCTTCAGGCATGCTATTTTTTTTGGAGTTGTTAACAGATGTTCGAACTTTGCCACGATTTGAGAGGATTTGTTAACTATATTTCTGTTGTGAATTTGTCATGCATTCTTTTGATTCTTTCAATGTCCAAGATATATAGCGAATCCTCAGATTTCATGTTCCTCATTTTATGTCCCATTTTCAATTGCTTTTGTCTTTCCTAAGAATTCTTTCGAGTTACATTCCTCGTTTAACGTTTCTTTAGATGCTATTTTACGTTAAAGTCCTTGTTAACCCCTCGCCCAACCACCAAGCCGGAGGATCAACCCCTGTCAGCTGTCTGCATTTGCTTATTCTATACACCTGCAGTTACCCTCCGTATTAGGAGATGGGCTATGACTAATTCCTTGAGAATTCCGTGGCTACAACCCGCACTATTTCATTGCATTTAAAATTCACGACCTGCGGTTTGCCTACAGAGCGTTTAGGTGTGTTTAGCACGATTCGCAGAGTAAGCAGTGATTATTTTCTGATCATGCATTATAGATACAGCATGAAAATTTTACCGTACATGAATTGAAGTTGAGTTGGTCATTTTAAGGAAAATGAGACGGGATTGTTATGTACCCGGATTGGAGAGATGGAATAGACACAGCAGTTGTTCGGTATGTTTAAAAGTAAGACTTAAGCGTAGTAACAGGATTTACAGTGACAGGGAGTGAGGGCGCAGACTAAGCTGTAGTTTCGGGGTTACATTCTTAGGAGGGTTCTTGTGAATGTGGCAATGAAACTTCGGGTTACTTAAAAACCGATGCATTTCCCGATCAACTGAGCAGCTGTCGGTTCATTGTGAAAGATTATTTTCAGTTGGATTAGAAAAAAAATTGTTCCAGATTAAGCTTGAATTAACTCCACGACACAGTGCTACTTGGAAAGGGAATAGGTCTTTGACTAGCCAGGAAATTCCCTATGTTTTTGTTTGTTCCTTTTTGCCGTCGAGGACGCGGGTTGTTTCTATTTTAATTCAGAAGAATCCAGTCTACATCTTCCCATGCTACCTGAGATTGGTTTTATTACTATGTTCCTATCTACTTCTAGATCTTCCTAACGTTGATTTTCCTCGACATTTCCGACTAAAAGTCCTGTATATATATGTATTTTTGCTATGCGTGGCACACGCCCCTCCCAAATCATCATCCTGTTTCTGAACACCTCGATAATGTTTGAGTTGGCGGAAAACTTGCTAGCTTGCTCATTACTCAGTTTTCGACATAAGGCGTGTTATGGTGTGGAAGTCGCCAGAGGTGTTATTTAGACCGTTCTGTGTCACGAGACCCTGCAAATAAGTCTGCCATTGTGCACGGAAATGTACACGGAAGCTAATGTATCGTTACATCGTTACAGTTTTACGTTGCTGCTATAAAATGAAATTTATCTGTCTGTGTGCTTGGAATGAAGCACGTATCATTTATTCACCAAATACTTCATGTTACACAGATCTTAAATATTGTTTTTGAAACATAGAGAATTTGAAAATCTTTATCTTGAGTACAGTTTTAACCTTCCTGTGCACAAAATGGTGAGAAAACAAGAACTATTTTCCACTTGAATTTCCATGGAGACAATATTACTTCCAAAATCTTTGTATTATCTCTAAAAATGGGGATAGTTTACATAGTGTTTCAGTATCGTTAGAAGAAATTAGAAACTTCAATTTGGACAAAGATTTCATTTTTTTTTTCAAAACACATAGCTTTGTTTAAGACCATTGTTACGACCACAATTTAGGAGGGCGTTCTGTACCAGCAGGGGGCACGCGGAGGCTCAGTTAGTTGAGGCACTACGCTACAACCCGATAATCCTTCCGGCCGCACTATTGCCCTGGGGTCTATTCAGCCTCTAAAAAAATGAGTACCAGGAAAACTTCTGGGAGGTAAAGGCGGCTGGTGCGTAGGACTTCATGTCCACCTTCATGTCCCAACTGTCTGGAATTCTACAGGAACATACAGGAACCCTAAGAACTTGCCCGGGCCTGTACAAGGATAGTGAAACAAATTTGCAGAGTAACTGAGAGAGAGATAGACAATATAAGACATCCTATCCTTATATATGTGGGCAGTGCTGACACAGAATGTTTACTAATCAGTCATGTAATAGGTCGTGTCATTAGCGCTGTCTACCGGAGTGGTTCATGTCGGAAAATATTCGACGTATTAAAGAAACATTTTGTCGGTGATGAATTCCACACATCTCCTTGGTATTCCATGTACGTGAAGTTTTTATATATGTCCAACAACTAAGAGGTTACGCAGTTACTGAGATTATGGTTTCTTTTAGTGGATCCAATTTCGGAAAGGAATGTATGTGACTGTACCACCACGTCTTACAGTGTGTACCGGGACATTCACGGGCTATAGCGATCGAGGTGTGGCGTGAACCGCCTACCCCCGTTTTAACACCAAACTCAAAGAAAGAATACAGCTATACCTCTACTCCCCCTCTGTACCTTCAAGACCTGTTTTGGGTAAACTTCACCTATACTTTTACCACCGCGCCTTTCCTTACCATTCATTAGATATTACACATTTTGTCACTTCTACCATTTTTTTTGCTGCCCATGCATTTCAGTATATTTATCTTAGTAATTAACCCTTTGGCGCCGGAATTATTTTTTTAAATTTTAGCACACTCTCTATATAAAATGTGAATAAAACAGGAACCAAACACGTTAGAATTATGAAACAAACTGCATTTTGAAGAGAGAGAGAAAAAAACGGAGAGTATATACCATGTTTAAAATATTCAGTAACTATATTTGTTGAATAAATATATAAAATGCAAGGTTTAGAGTTTAGCTGTGCGGTGCGACCACTAGAGTGGTCGTTAGGCGTCAAAGGGTTAACCAACTTGATGCACAAAATTTTTGTTTTACAATAAGTTTATTTCATGCCTCAACATGTTTCGAGCACATGTGTTCGAAACATGTTGAGGCATGAAATAAACTTATTGTAAAACAAAAAAATGTTGTGCATCAAGTTGGTTAATTACTAAGATAAAAAGATCTACCATTGTCTTTGAAGCGTAGAGTGATGTTAAAATTTACAAAATGCGTTTTGCCTGATTAGCATCTTCTCTGTAAAATTAACGTTTCCGTTATTCTAGGCCTACCTGTGAAATTCCGATCATTCTGTAGTTCGGGTTTTGTGGCTCCTAACACACTGATACACTGAGACAGACTGACCCTGCAGTCCTGTTCACGTTCCTTTTTATACGTAAAAGGATCGCAACAGTATTGCCTAAATTAGCTACCACTCACATTCTTTGTAAAACTGCAACATGTGCCAGTGTAGCCTACTCATACTTCTGTCTCTTTTTCTACCAAACGGCTTCGTTATACGTCGTCATTGAGCTGTGTACATTCAAGGTCAATTTTTCCATAAGGTAACAGCTATGTAATATATGGTTCCTCTGCTCCAGTATTGCTACGTAGTTCCAGCCGAAGAGGGGGCAGACACTTTCACTTGCTGCCCGCCGCTTCTAGGGCAGTGGTCATTGCGGTGCATGCAGGTGACCGCCCTGCGGTACGCCCTCATGCCGAAACGGACGAATGCCTTGACCGTTTTACGAATCTACAACACTTACGATTTCATTTGTGTCTCTGCATCTTGTGAAGCTCATTCATTTATCCGTCGACGTCTCCAACCACACACCCACCCTTTACATTGTTCCATCACTCTATGCAACCACCCACCCACCCACCCAACTGGCCAACGACCCACAGTAAAGCATTCAGCGAGTCAACCAATCCTTCAGTTCATTCATATATTCGTTAAATAAAGGCAACACTTTCAAGATTGTGTAATTTCCCAAAGGTATACAAATAACGCTTGAAGAATCATTTAAGTAGTGCTGAATATTTCTTGCTCCCGGTCTTCGGACCGTGGAGAGCATCGTACATTGCATAAGGGATGAAAGGTTTCTAATCGTTGCAATTACTGAGTGCCTCATGTTTGCGCAGTTCTGTAGAGAAAAATTGATAGATTTTTATCGGCAAAGTGTGACGCTGCATTTCCAACCAGGCCGTAGGTACCTCATGACTGCTTCATAATGACAGATTGTTTTCAGTAATCGTCGCCATGCGGCGTAAGTATGATCATCTGTAAGAATACCTCAGTGTGACCTACCTACTGAATCATAACCCGAAGCATTTTATGTGGATAGATAAGAAAATGTGACATTATGTATAATTTTACCTTACCCACTAGAGGCGGCATGCATTTTGATGTCTGATTATTTTGGGTGCTGTACAAAGGTGCGCGAATGTTTTATAGCACCATGTTGACTGATGGAACAACTTCATTGATCAGAGTCGTTCATGAGAAACTAACAGTTGCTTACCTGGTTCAGGAAGGGACCCCCCCACTCCGCCCTATATGGACCCGTATTTTCATGACTGTATTCACAGTAGTCTGCTGGTGGACCCTCTCCTGAGCCAGATGAATCCAGTGCTAAACCCTCACACCCCAGTCCTTTATGATTAACTTTAAATGGCCTTTTATCCTGTCACATCTGCCTAGATGTTTCAAGTAGTTTCTTCCATAGAATTTATGAATGTTTTTTATATAGCCCTATAGATTTATGGTCCATTTAACGATGCTTTTAGCAACTGTATATCGTCCAGTTGTAGGATGAGTAAATGGTAAAGCAGTCCCGTTACAAGCCTGAAGTGGCCCAGAGGGTTCAAGGAAGTTAAGGTAGTGAACGATAAATCGGAGAGTAATCCAACAGTTTTGACTCAGGAGATAACGCTGACTACATGTTTAGTGAGCATCGTGGTTCAAATCTCTGCCGGCATGATGAATGTGTGTATTCAGTATTAATTACTGCACCATTTGACCTTACATAGTTGGGGATACTGCCAGGTCTGAAATACCATAAGTATTGAGGTAAATTAAAAAAAAAACGTGGAAGCAGTCGGGATACAATTTTATGTAATATTCCGACTTTTACCCAAAGGGACAAGTAAAATAGAGACGACCTCATTTGATAGCTGGGTGATTTGAAAGTGAGACTCTCGTATACGAAGCAGTGGACCGCGACATTCGTTGTATATGTATATGTATATCACACGTCATCTTTACATACAGATATTTGGAGCTATTAAAATTTTACTGCTCAACGGGTGTGTAAACACAGATCCAACGCCCTTGTGCCACACAGCGATTTGTCGTGATCAAAGATAAGCTTAAATGCATGTTGCTGTTTAACAGTTGTAAAGGTAGAAAGCAGAGCTTAGGGGTCTTTACTCCTTACCCAATATTGTGCGGGTGGTAAAATCGAGAAGAATGAGATAGGCGGGGCATGTGGCGCGTATGGGGGTGGGAGAGGTGTGCACAGGGTTCTAGTGGGGAAACCTGAGGGAAAGAGGCCATTGGGGAGACCTAGACGTAGATGGGAGTATAATATTAAGACGGATCTTCGGGAAGTGGGAGGGGGTGGAGACTGGATGGAGTTGGCTCAGGATAGGGACAGGTGGCGGGCACTTGTGAATATGGTGATGAACCTTCGGGTTCCATAAAGTGCGGGGAATTTCTTGACTAGCTGCAGAACCAGTTAGCTTCTCAAGAAGGACTCTGCCCCATGGAGTAAGTAAGTAAGTAAAGGTAGAAAGCAAGTAAAAATGTCATTCTGTCTGTTGTTAGTTCGAATATTAAACAGACAGGCAATGTGCACGTAACCTAAAATTGAGACGCGAATGCGTAATCATTTTTCTGTGGAAAGAGAATATTATATATTCTGAGTGTGTGTGTGTTGCCTTAGCTATCCAGCAAACAAAGCGCATGCGCCGTGTATAATGTCATCTGTGGACTGTCTGGCCGTGTCATATTTTCTGTCTCATCTCTTAAACTGTACGATTCTCGGAGAAAAGTTATTGAACATAAAATGTGAGATTTGATTTTGTCTCTAGCTTTTGTCTGAAACATTTTTCATTCTAAGAAGAAGTAAGCGACATTTTAGTACAACTATACATAGGTCGTTACGTAAAGTGCCCGTTATTCTTGCCCGATTTTAAAGGACCTTTATTTTTCTCGGCGGATTTTCGAAAAATAGTCAAATATCAAATTTCATGAAAATCCATCCATCGGAAGCCGAATTGTTCCATGCTGACGGACGGACGGACAGACAAACAGAAGGGACGAAGGTAATAGTTGTTTTTCGCAATTTCTCGAACGCGTCTACAGTGATTTAAAAGACTGTATATATGAGGGTTATTATATTTTGGGAATTTGTACTGGAAGTGCTCAAGGTATTGCATAATTATTATTTAATATTCTGCTTTGATTTCACAACAACAAAACTGCGTATCGGGACTTGGCTGCGGTAAAGGTCGCACAGTGTTACACAGCCAAGGAGCGCCGCTGTCTGGCTTGATTAATGTGAACGTCGCGTTACAGGATTATGTTGTCACACTACACTGCCTAATTGCATAGCATGCATTCTAATCCTAACTTAAGTCAATTTTTTTTTTTTTAAATTGATTAATTCAAATTTGGAGCAGCTGCCGATTGGTTAAGGGATTGTCCGTGCCCCACAACCAACAGCGATGTGTAATTTTATTGATCAGCCAGCTTGTATTTCACGTAAGGCGGTTTGTTTTACACGTAACTTGTGATTTAAGTAGAAGCCAATTAGAGTGATTCGTTTGTAACAGAAGTAACGTGGTTGACGGAATTCAAATATCGAAACCATCGTGTTTTAATTTGATTCAATTCACATCAATATTATTAAGAATTAATTTTATTTTTATTCTTCTGTCTCTGCCACTGTTCACCATCTCGCCGCTTTAAAAGAGGTTTCTTTATCAACCTTCTTTATCCATTACACGTTCTTCTTATCCCATCTCCTTTCCCTACATGCGAACTCATTACTTCTCCCGATAATCTTCATGTTTGTACGGTACATCAGTGACGATTAAAACACTTTATTATCCAACAGATGCACAAATATATAACTCGTAGATACAATATTGAAAAATATTTAAAATCGCTACAACATATTTCGGACCACAAGGGATCCATCATTAGGGAGCTTTATACAGTGCTTGGCTAAAATTAGTGTAATTGTTCTATCATGTCCGTTGATATGGACGTAGCCGGTGTTATGGCAGCATATCAACGGACATGATAGAACCATTACTGTAATTTTAACCAAGCACTGTATAAAGCTCCCTGATGATGGATCCCTTATGATCCGAAAACTGTTGGAGCAATTTTAAATATTTTAAAATATTTTGTAATAATTCTAATTGTATTTACGAATTATATATTTGTACATCTGTTGGATAATAACGTGTTTTAATTCTCCCAATAAAGCTAGAGACGACTGTAAAGACGCCAATCATAACGTTATTTCATTTATCTGACATTTCATTGTATAGCTTAACAAACCTCAAAGAACGCATTGGATTAGATTCCCTTTGATCAGCCAATTACCGATGGCCTAAGTCTTCCCGCCTTGTTGGGAACCCGAAGGTTTATAATTGTCTTCGCAACGGCTCTTCGCTGGTCAGTATCTGGAGCTAGCTGAATCCACTCCACAACCTCTAACACTATTTCTTGTACATTTAGTTCACTATTATATCTGCATCTGCGCCTATATTATCCAAGTGTGAATTCCTTTCAAGTTATTCTCCCAAAATTGTTTCCCATTTCCTCATGGTGGTTTAAAAACACCTAAGTTTAATGTAATTTAAGAATCTGGCTCATTTATTTCTTCTGTTAGTTGTGATGTTTCTTCCAAAATTTTATAAATTGTAGAGAAGATAATACGTTTATTTGGGAAAATATTAATTGCATAATTAGCAGTTTATGGCAAAAGGATTAAGCATTTAGTTTTGGGTTGTAGCCAGTAGTGTGTATTGCTGATGTTTCGCGATACACCTTTCCTCAAAAAATATGTTTGATTTTTATATTACACGAATTCATGTACCGCTCACACGTAAGTACCTAACTCACGAACTTGGAAGACCGGAGACTTTCTTTTTGGTGGGAAAGCCTTAATCTGGTCACGAAATTGTTCTCATATGGAGAGGCAAAGTTTAGCGTTGTGTTCACCTCGACAGACTGCTGCTGGAACGTATCCTGCGTCTCATTCTGATATGCCATTTCTTTAGATTACGGTATTTCAGTTCTCATGTCGTTTTTCTTTGGCTTAAGCTACTACACAGAATCGTACAAATTTGTAGACGTAACTTACACTTGTTGTATGTAGGCGTATCTAACACTGTGGTGTTCAGATGTTCTGGTAATGCATATGATAAATGCCTGAGCAGTGTACCTTCGTTGTGGAATAATTACGTCTTAAGATTATGGTTAAAATGTCAATTAAGGTAAATGTTTAGTGCAACAGTGAGCTGCTGGGGTATTTGAATGAAAGTGTGACGAAGTAGTGGGAAGATCGAATTATGCTAATATAATGGAGATCTTGATAATGCGTAAAGGCTACCTTTGGTCAAACTAATCAGGGAAGATGAGAGTGGCTACTTAAGACAACTGCAGTCTGCGACGGGGCAGGGGAAGGCCGCTTTCGGGAACCAGTGCATAGCTGTATTGGTACTAATGATAGTGGGCTGGATCCGAGTGCGTGGTACTAACAATTGTGGACTGGATCGGAGTGCGTCAGGAGAGAGGTTTTGTGAACATGATAATGAACTTTCTGTTTCCATTATAACCTGATCAGCTGAGCGAATATCAGGTTTCAAGGAAGGACTCACCGATGAAGTTCGTATAGGATTTGTCACCCTGGATTTGTTCTTGGGAAGTGCCCGGTTGACTCTTGTCCAGGACACAAGTACAGATCGAGATGTTTCGTGATTTTAATCAGTCCCTCCAGGCAAGTTAAAGGAGGACAGCTCAACTAACCCCCGACCAGGATCCCAGTTTATTTTCCATACATCATACTGCCATCATGCTGAATAATCTCATATACTAACTAACTCCGTCGAGCAGAGCCAATCCTGACACGGTAATAGGTCTTCAGCTAGTCAAGAAATCCCCCGCATTTTATAGAACTTGTAGATTCAGTACCGCATTCACAAGCGCCCGCCACCTGTCCCTATCCTGAACCAGATCAATCTAGTCCATGCCTCTCAATTCTACTTCTTGAAGAACCATTTAAATATTATCCTCACATCAACGCCTGTGTCTTCCAAGTGGTCTGTTTCCCTCATGTCTTCCCACCAAAACCTTGTACGGACATCTGCTGTCCCCAATACGTGCCACATGTCTCACTCATCTCATTCTTCTTGATTTTATCACCCGAAATAGATTTGGTGCTGAGTGCAGATCGTAAAGCTCCTCGTTATGTAGTTTTCTCAGCACCCTAGTTACCTCGTTCCACTTAGGTCCAAATATTTTCCTCAGCACCCTATTCTCTAACATCCTCAGCACTCACATACGGACAGTGTCTTGATATATACCGCACAAACAAAATTCCCAAAGTATAGGACCATGCTGTGTGAAACTTGGTCGCTGACACTGCGGGAGGAAAGGAAGCTGAGGGTGTTTGAGAACAGGGTTTTAAGGAGCATATTTGGACCTAGGAGGGACGAGGTAACGGGGGAATGGAGGATATTGCCTAACGAGGAGCTAAATGACTTGTACTCCTCACCCAATATTGTGCGGGTGATAAAATCGAGAAGAATGGGATGGGCTGGGCACGTGGCACGTATGGGCGAGGAGAGGATGGTGTAGAGGGTCTTGGTGGGGAAACCGGAGGGAAGGAGACACCTGGGGAGACCTAGGCGTAGATGGGCGGACAATATTAGAACGGATCTCCAGGAGGTGGGATGTGGGTATATGGACTGGATTGGGCTGGCCCAGGATAGAGACAGGTGGCGGAAGCTTGTGAGTGTGGTAATGAACCTTCGGGTTCCGTGAAAAGCGGGGAATTTCTTGACTAGCTGCAAACCAGTTAGCTTCTCAAGAAGAACTCTGCACCATGGCGTAAGTAAGTAAGTAAGTAAGTAAGTAAGTAAGTAAGTAAGTAAGTATAGGACCATGCTACCTGACATTTCACGTTCAGCTCTACAGCAAAGTGGGCCTAAATCGTATGGTCTGTGTGTTCAGAGGGAGGCAGTTCAGTCGGTCGAACGGAAGAACTTGTTACTATTCCGCATAATTACAGTCACCTGTTGTCAGGCTCTAAAGGGAAAGTAGTGTATTTGCCCCCCCCCTCACCCCACCCCAACCAACAGGCCGGCCTTGGAGCTCCTGAGTGGGGACTTGTAGCACACGTCTGACCGCCGTTTCGAACAAATCCATTTAATGTATGTTGGTTAATTGCTGTTTTTAAATCATTACATCCCGTCAGCGAAAAGTCGTTTGTGGTTCAGGCATTAATGAAATTGAAAGACATTTTAGAGAGATACGCAATGCTGACGCCGTTAACTGTGACGAAGAAAGTAAAAAGGGAAATTTTCTCAATGCTTTCGCGAAGCCCATATTTTAACAGATTTTAACACATTTTGCCGGATCATAATTACCCGCTCCTCCCCAAACGAATATCATAACGATAATTAACCCTCGACCGTCGTTTCACGTTCAGAAATATTAGCAACCCCCCACCCAAATTACTACAATGAAATCTACTTTCTATTGGTTAGACTCATCTTCCTGCTCCAAATCAGAATTTAAAGAGTAGGGTGTGTTAGACACCTGGTTGGACTTTTTTCTTTACACGGACGGACCGTCATGTAGTATATACATACACAAGAGAATACGACAAAGAAAAACGATAACATAAGTCAGTGATCCGAGCGGATTTCGAATTTTGTTCTACTGTTCAAGCATTACAAGAAAATATTGGCTAAAATCAGGAAATTGTTAATTAGTTCTTTGACAGTACTACTAGTGCTGTTGGTACTATTACCACCACCAATACTACTATTACTACTGCTAGTACAACAACAACAACAACAACTACAACTACTACTACTGCTGCTACTAATACTACTAGTACTGCTGCTATTGTTATTGCTACTGCTACGTCTTTGCCGACAAGTACGAGTGTTATAAACAGAGATGCCGATCCCGGTGGCCGTGGAATAAAGACATATGTCTGCAGCCGCTCGATTGCTGGGATCACGGGTTCGAATCTCGCTGAAAGCATGGAAGTTCGTTTCTTGCGTTTGTTGTGTGTTGTGTAGGTAAAGACCTCGGCGACGAGCCGATCACTCGTTCAGAGGAGTCGTACCGGGTGTGTGTGTGTTTCAAATTGTGTGAGATCTAGAAAAACCAACAGTGAGGCAGCCTGGGTATTATTTGGGCTGCTGTGTTACAGAAAGAAAATCAGAGGTTAGTTACCGAACTGTGATACGATGTTACATAGACGTTGTGTCGACAGATTTATTTTATCTTTAACGAAGTTACCACATCTCTTTGAAAAAGTCTTCTCGCCAAAAATTATACTCTTAGCGGGGTGAAGGTTAAAGTAATGGTAAAGTTGTCCCCTTGCACGCCGTGATGGCTTGTGTGTGCAGCGTTATAGTTGTGCGAGTGGTCAGCTGCACCCCTTGGTCTTCCTAACCGGTATTCTTGCAGGAGTCTGGGCGTACGTCACAGGCAGTCAGGTCCTTTCACAGAATATCGAGGTCTCTTGCCCCTGCCGCATATGAGCCTCGGTTTCTCGGTCCTTAAGACCGTTTCCCAGTCAGTGTACCTATCTCTCTGTGCCGACTTCTCGGCTGTGTGGGTTTAGTCTTGTGCCATGTGGCGGAATAAGTTCTTTAAGGAAGAACATGGCTTGGGGCGAACTGCTTCATCAATCATTGAAGTGAAATGACTTTAGACGTGTGTAGCCTATGGATATGATATTAGAGATTAGAAAGTAATCTCTCGGTGTTTACAAGAAGAAGTCAGTACTGTCCTCTGGAACCGTTCGTGAAGGACAAAAGTCGAACATTTTTCCGCTCCCATATTTATGTTGGTGGGCCCGGTAGCTCAGGCGGTATTGCGACTGGCTACGGGCTGGACGGTTTGGGATCGAATCCCGGTTGCGGACGAGATCTTCCGCCCGTTCAGACCGGCCCTGGGGCTCACCCTGCCTCCTGTACAATGGTTACCGGGTCTTTACCAGGGGTAAAGAGCGACCGGGGCGTGAAGCTGACCCCTCACCCCTTCAAGTACCGCGGTGAAGAGAGAGTAGAGCTAGATCTCTACTCCCCCTATGGACCGTACGGCCTGTACAGAGCCTCGGTGCCTGCACAATGGTGCACTTTACCTTTATACTTATATTGTCTTTTTGCTTTAAAAAAGGTTATTTATTTCAAAGGAAATATGTGCAGAATGTTTAAAGAAGAATAAAAAAATTGTTCGCACAACAAATTTGAATGTCTATGTACAAAGAAACAAAAACGAAATAGAAGAAAATGTCAATAATATTAGAGGGAAAAGTCTAAAAATTATATTTACTGAAGGTGAGCTGGTTACAACAAGATATGTTTCGGCATTTTATGTTTATGTTTATTATACATAGGATTCATGTCGGTTAAGGTGTTATTTGTCTATGTTGATGATCTTCGTACCAGAACTTAATGTTAAACTGTGCTATTCAAAAGGAAGAAGTATTGTGAGAAAGTGTCGGCAGGACTCGTGTGGCTTAGGACAAGTAGAAGTGTGAAGAGAGCTGTGATCGTTCTGTTCATGTGAGGAATATTATGGATACGTGAGAAACTACCACCTTCTCAGTATAGAGATAACAATGGATACAATAGTCAACCATTTCCTTCCACACGCACACACACACACCCCCCCACACCCACTTCCCACCCCCCCCCCTCCACACACACCCAAAACACGCAAACAGC
>Ga0123355_10011297_pt1 | contig 13752 bp, 9 predicted proteins | sample TergutEmb28metaG_3_FD_89872 | JGI IMG/M metagenome (GOLD analysis project Ga0123355, IMG submission 89872) | Embiratermes neotenicus P1 segment gut microbial communities from Petit-Saut dam, French Guiana - Emb289 P1 | ecosystem: Host-associated > Arthropoda: Insects > Digestive system > Gut ... | reverse complement strand
TGTTTTTAGTGTTAAAGCTGTGAATTTCAGTATTGAAGCTGAAGTAGTCCGTATTTTCAGCTACAAATAACAAAAGTGACAACAAATATTGAGACTGTAGTGGCAGTATTTTTAGTTTCTTAAAGTACCCTTTGCAGGAGTCTCTGTTACTTGTACCAGTCATAATTCTAATGGCTTTCTTTTGCATCCTGAAGATTGAGTTGCTGTGTGAAGAGTTACCCCAGAATATTATTCCATATGATAAAATTGCATGGAAGTATGAATAGTAAATTAACTTCAGTGAGTCCAAAGATAAAAAGGGCTGAACTACGCAAATATAGCCTGAATGACACAGGGAGGCTGTAAAACCTTATACACCCAAAGAATGTGGCAAGGATTTTGTACAATATACTAGAATTTACAAGTGCTACAGCTACCATACAGGTATGAATTTTGTGGTAAGGCACTTGTTACTAAAACACCAGCAAACACACTCATCATGCACCATATCTGAGTGAATCAAAATGTGTTTAGATGTATTGAAGCTGTACTCAGCACTCATTTGCTCAGTCAGGTAAACTTTGGTGAATACTACCTGCTCTTTCAGGTAATTTCATTCTGATTTCAAGGCCCCACTATTTATCTCAGCCACTACTCCATCCTAGAAAGTCAGTGTAACCATTTCCTTCCTAGGATGTAAATGTGAACCACATGAATGTGAATCAGATGAATTGGTGTAGGTTAAGCAAGAAGACTGTGACAAGTATGCTTCCCCTTGTGTACATATGCGCGTGCTTGTAAGGGAAATTTCTTGCTAAGGAGCATGCGGCACATTTCACTCGTGAGCCACTCCTGTGTAGTGTGCCATTTGCTCCTTGTGCTTCATCATGCCTTCTCCAGCATTCTTTTGTAGTGTGCATTATTATTATTTCTTATTTGGACATTGAAGACACCCACGATTGTGTGCTTCATTGTGTTACATTATTTGGTGTATTACAGTATTTCATCAGCGGAGTAAAAACCTGGAAATTTTGTTTACTGTTACATGGACAGGATACTTAGTGATGTCTAAACTCAAAATTACTCAAGTGTTTGAGCATGGTGTAAAAAACTGTTGCCTTGACCTGATATTATAATATCAGTGTTGTTTTGTCAAACTTGCAGACTATTTGCACATATATCAGAATCATCGCTGTGGATACAGTTATTTAATGATTGAATATGCTCTTCTGCATTATGGGAGAAATACTATAAAATATGTATTTTTTTTTTAAAGTCAGTGATGTTTCTGGGTGGCTGAAATATATGCATTGTAAAATAAATCAGTTGAACATACATTATTAGTCATAGTGTATTAATATTGTGATCTTTAGGTGTATGACATGCCATATTTCAGTCATATCAGTAGGTACCATGCCAGTGGTATCATAACCCAAAAGACTGGGTAAGGATCTTCGTTTCTTTCATAACCTCAACTTTGTGTATGTCTTGCATATGTATACTAAAGTTCTACATGATGGTTCCAGCACATTCTGTCAGTTAATAGGCATTTATTCTATGTATTATTATTTGTAATTTGAGTTTAAATTCAATATGATTCAGTGCAAGTAACAAACATTTAATTCACAATTGTATCCCACTAATTTTTTCATCAGTTAAGATTGAACCTGTGGGAAATACTATGTTAGAATATGTCTATGTGTCTGCCAGTGCGGTGCTGCAGGGCAGTGCAGTCCACAGCAGTCTGTTTCGATAATAGACTGAGCGTGTCTACCTTTCCTTCTCTGTGGTTCAATAGGGCATTACAGTCTACAGATTTCTGTTTCCATATGAGTTGTGCCTGTCTATCTCTATCTATAATTTTAATGTGGGGACTGTTTTCTTGATGAAAGTAAAACAGTGAAATATTATCCCAGTGTTGCAACAGTTACACCATACAGCTACACAAATCTGTGCTGTACTTTGCACTAGGTGGTATATCCCTTCATTAATATATGGACAGCAAACAGGCTGTTGTACATTTTGGCACGTGGGGTTTAGCAAAGTCACATGTTCAAGCTGTTGCAACATTTTGATGTACGTTACAGTTACAATTCTAATGATAAATTACACAGAAAGTGGACATTCCTATATTTTTTGTTCTTCATACCGTGCATTGTGATATGACTATTACAGTTAAAACCAACTAATGCACTCTTGTTGTAATTGAACTTTTGTAAAAGTGAATTATAATAATAGTGCAGGTAGTTGGTTTTAATTATAATGTTGACATTCATATAGTTGGAGTATGGACGGGTAGAGGTGTGGTGTGGTATTGAGCTATCCAATGGTAGGGGCCATGGAGAAGTATGTTTGGAGGAAAAGAGGTTAAATGAGACTGCTGTTGTTTGCATGTCTTGTGATTGAATGCAATAAGTGATTCCTGATGACAGTATGGCTCTCCCAAAACACATAGCTACACAGGCATGCAAGGAGGACTCTGTTTGCCTGAAAAGTAAAATAACAGTGGTGTGAACAGATACAACATGATGCTCAAATATGTAGTTCATGTTTGGAGTTGTGGCAGTTTTTTTTTTAATACTTTGATGGCATTCTGATTATGCAGGGATAATTGCTAGTGCTTCAGTTCCATTTAAGGTGGCTTTATGATCTTGTTAGTGTAGAATGTTAGCTGGTACCTGATCATAAAACTCTAGTGGTTGTTGAACATAGTGCAGCAATGCTTCATGAACAGCTTTCTGAGGTACTGCTGTTAGAACATTTGTTTGGATGATAATTTGTTGTGATATTTACTACTGTGTGGTAGTTGAATATATAATGCCAGATTTCATACAAAAATACACTATAATTTTAGTGTAGATTGCACTTGTGTAAATACTGGTAAATGGATTACTCTTTGGAGCATTTTAACATAATTTATTACAAAATGAGAAACACCATAGTAATATATCTGTCATCTTTCTAGGTGCATACCGGATGGTGTCATTCTTGTAGGAATGCCTGACAGCACTGCTATAAAACAAGAAGACATCACGAACTCTGATATACTTATACAGAGTGTTCGTAGTTTGGCTTCAGGGGATACATTCCAGTTTGGTAGTGGAGATTTCCCATGTTCAGTGTGCAGAGAGATATGTGAGAACCAGTATGCATTGGAAATTCACATGAAACAGCATACGTCTCTAAAAGAGTTCCATTGCACAGTGTGTCAGAAAGTGTACCCAAAAATGTACTCACTAAAGAAGCATATGGTAACACATACCTCAGAACGTCCATATCAATGTGACCTTTGTAACGTGAAATGTAAGAGACGCCAGGCACTTGTAGCACATAAGAAATGTCATGAAGGGGTTAAGAGTCACACATGTGATATTTGTGGCTATGCAAGTGGTTCAGCAAGAAACCTGAAACGTCACAGACAAAGGCATTTAAAAGAATATAGTTTCAAGTGTGAGCTTTGTGGGAAAGGTTTTTATTCAAAAACTGAGTATCAAGAACACATGGGTGGGTACCACTTGGGGGAGAAACACAAGTGTGAAACATGTGGGAAAGAATTCCCAGAGAAGAGGGGACTCGTACGCCATAAGAAAATTCATGATCCTGAAAGTAAATGCTTCGCATGTGAAACATGTGGTAAACGCTTTTACTTGAGGCACAAACTGTTTAACCATATGCGGTCACACAGCGGAGAGGCCAGCTACATCTGTGATGTCTGTGGGAAGGCACTGTCAAGTGGTGCATCACTGAAAGCACACCAGCGTACCCACACAGGTGAGAAACCCTTTATGTGTACCATTTGTGCCAAACCATTCAGTTCTTCTCAGTGCTTGAATGACCACAAGCGCACTCACACAGGTGTGAAACCTTACACCTGTAAAGACTGTGGCGCAGGATTTACACAGTGTACAACGCTGTCAGTTCACATGCGTTACCACACAGGGGAGCGACCATACAAGTGTGACCTGTGTGGCAAGGCATTCATTACCAGGGCACTACTGAACACACACATCAAGAACCATGACTGAAGTCTTCACAGTATGTTTGAATTGGTTCTGCAGCAGTTACAGTCAACGCTTCTTTACACACAAAATCTAACATGACAAGGAAACTGAATATATTCTTTAGGTATGGTGAACATCTGCCCATTCACTCAAGAAATATTGTGGTATGAAGGCTGATGATTTGCCTGATCCACTACCTTGTCCTGTGAAGTGAGGGTAACTGTTTTCTTGCTGGGATGTAAATATGTACAATATAAGTGTGAATTGAGTGAGCAGTTAACCGTAAGTCTGTCAGATTATGAGCATTTATTTTGTATATTGTTTGTAATTAAAGTTTAAATGAAAGAATCGTTGAGTGTAATTACAGAAACTATAGTTAGTTGTGTGCTACTAATATTGTATCAGTCAAGCTTGCGCCTTTGAAATATGCAATATTAGTGTATGTGTCTGTCTTTCTGTGTGGCACAACAAACCATTCAACCTACAGCCTCCTTTTTCCCAGTTTCTGAGTCTTATTTTTAAATATTGTTATGGCTGTGTGAATGAGAAATTAACCCTTTGCAAAGCCTGTACCTACAGAGGACAATTTTAGACAGAGAAAAATAAAGCAGACATTCATCCATATCCCTAGCGGTACTTACATTTTCACAATGTTCAACCAGTAGAAGACTGTTCGTGCTGTAGATGATTGTATCATTAGAATGTTTACTGATATAGGGACATAGCACATTTGTTCCTCAAATGGGTATTATAATTTTTTTAAGTCTTACTCATGTCTGTTGTCTGTAGTTGACTTTTCTCCCTTAATATATGTTTGTGCTGTTTGTGTAATGGGCCCTTGTGCTGCTGAGTCAGCACGTGAATAAACTTGGATGATTATCCTCATTGTTATTCAGTTTTTGTTTGTTACCATTTTATACCAAAAGACAGAATGTATTTATTGTGTGTAGTATATATTCTGTTGTGTTAAAATTATTGCACAGAGTGTTAAATAAATCGGCTGCAAATCCTGCATGTTTCCATGGAAGGTCTTCTTATTTGTTTCTGTGTTTAGCATGTAGTATCAATCCAACAGTTATCACAAATACAGAAAATTAAAAGAAAAAATGCTTCATGTGAACTAGTCTTGTATTACAGGAGGAACCAAAAATGATACACTGTTCATTGTAGTTTGAGAGCTTAGTGCCTTGCTTTATACTTGAATGTCCCTGCCTCAAATACAGGCCCTACCACTGACTTTATATATTTGTTAATGCCCACCAGTAAATGCCAAGATACTTCTTCAAAAATGGTCACAACTACTTCCTTGCAAATAGTTTATATTTTACATTAAACTTACCTATTTATTGCTATGTAATGTATACAATTACACAGCACTGTTGACCTTTAATTTCCCACAAGACCACATACTGGTCTTTGAAATGTACTGGCAAAAGGCCTAGCGTGTGATATGCTGGTCTATGTGCGTTTCGTTGGTAGCAGTTTCACTGTCCATGCTAAGACACACAAACTGATTTCATCAAGATATATATTTGGCATATAAATCTGTCTCCTGAAGGCTCAACAATACAGTATTCATTTCACTTCAGACTGATGTAGGAGGGCTGAGAAGTAAAATCAGTAACAGCATATAACATTGTATTTCAGTTTTCATGGTCAAAATGTTAAGAGATGTGAGTTTTAGCTCATGTTCACATTAGCATTAATTTCATACCAGACAGATGGAAAAATCTGTAGTGATTTTTGTTGTTGTTAGTCAATATGGGAGTGACCAATGCAAAATATGATTACAATCTGTTTGTTCATAGAGCTGCAAATAGAATTCCATCATGTACGTTTTCATGCATTAGAAGTTTAACATGCACCATTTTATAATTCTCCTCGGGCTGAAAGTAGTATAAGGGAGAGCAAACTTTTATAGTCTACATTTAAAATTCTGTGATCATTTTCCATTTCATTAAATTGTATGGGAAGAGAAACAACTACGGAAGTACGTGAGCTGTCACTGTGAATCTGACATTACCATGATGTTACAATACATTAAAATTAAACTAGACACCATTACTAAAGTTTTGCCACCACACTTACTAGTGCAAGGAAGTGATGCTATTTCAAGTAGTTGTAGCAACAAATTGTAGGGTCTGAACATGTATGAATATACTTTTGAGCATTGTGTAAATGTGTAGTGGCAGATCACTAATGAGTAGTTACTACTGTTATTGAGTGTTAACCACTTTGTAAAGATTTTGAAAGTATTCTTTGAAAAATATTTACCTAGAACAGATCTGCTGAACCTTTTATGAGTTAGAGGCAACTGTGGAAAAATCTGGTCTGCATGGGAGCAAGGGAACAACATGAAATTCAATACATGGAGTGAAGAATTAACAACTGTGTAAAATTAAGTATACAGTTTTACCTGTATATGTTTCTGTACATTATGTGTGATAAAAGTGTGGGGTACCAATGAAAATAGGAAAAATGTATACAAAATACAACTAACAACATAGGCTAGGGCAGCAGTTCCCAAACTTTCTCAGTTGATGGTGCCCTTAGTGTGTCCGCAATTTTGTTACAGCCTTCTAGGCCAAAAGAAATACATAACATTTCTGTTTATTATGTAGTTAGGTTCAGACAACTTCATCACTACTTGTCCTAACAACTTAGTAGCCATTTTAAGGAATAATACACATAAATTGAAAGAAAAAACATTATTTTGAAATATGCCAGGGCACCGTGGTGCACAGTTTGGGAATTGCTGGGCTTAGGGTGTCTCTCCTTTCAGCACATTTTTACAAAGTCAGTCAATAATGTAATGTATGTCTCCATAAATAAACAACTTTAATTTTTCAAGCTTGCTGTGATGTTCTATATTGCTTTGTCATGGAAAGGATTGAAAGACGTGTCATTTCAAATGCCATTCTGCAGGGCATGTTACGCTGTGTTGCCAGCAACATGTCCACAATCTGCAGGTTGATAGGCCTGACCTAGAATATATCCAAACAGACCAGTCCATTAAAATTGCATCCAGGAACTTTAATTTGAAACCAATAAACTAACACACACAGTCACTGGACATGTGCCTTTTACAGTTGCATTTTAGGTGACTGCTTTAATTTACAGCTGTGACTACAAATAAGGACATGTCTGCCTGAACTTCATCCATATATGCATGCTTCCTGTTGAATTCAAGCACGTTGAGCAGCAAAATTATAAGACTAATTGTGGGTACATGGTATATCACCTCTTTATTATGAGTAAATCCTTCAATTACTAGTTTACATTCCGGAACTGTAAGCATGCAAATTGTGGAACAACCTTGGTATGACCAAGGCTTTGTGGGAAATTAGTGGTTAGAGTAACCACATTCGGTACCAGCATTTATCACAACCTAAGGTGCATGCTCCTTGAATGAACACTGAAAAGTATATGTGATAACATTAGGTGTAAAATAAAATTATAACAATTTATTACAAAAGAATAGACTGGAATAAAATTACTGGCAGCCAGGAAACTGTCTTTGGATGCCAGTACAGCTCTACCATCAGGAAACGTGGATCTCATTTTTGAAGCAGGAAATTTTTCCCATATATACTAAAATCAAAAACCACATCTTAATACTTTGTATCTTCCTTGTATTTTACATCACTGCTTATTAAATTCTACAAAATACACTTGTTATGCAATACACACACACACATTATTTTACATTATACTTTCTCTGACATGTTTCGGCTCTGATTCAGCCTTTATCAGGAAGATAAAATTCAAGGGATTATACATGGTGTATACAGGTTGTGGAAAAACTCCATGTCCATACTTCATGAGGTGACAGGGGGGACCAAAACAAAAATTTATTGTGAAGGAACTATATGTCAGAGATGTGTCCTTTTTACGGCCTGTCAATCAAGCAAAACTGCTGAAGTTTTCTGAAAAAAAAGTTGTTTTTCATACCAGTTTAAAGCAAATGTTCAACTTTTGGCCACCAACCTTGATACACAGCCAACAATGACGCAGCAGAGACTGACGTGTGTGCTCAAAATTATAAGGTTGTGGCCTGATGGTTACTGCTGCCTCAATGATACGGGCAATAAGATCCTCTTCAGAATCAACTGTCGAGATGTAAATGTGGCCCCATAGGAAGAAGTCCGTTGGTGTGAGGTCTGGTGACGCGGGAGGCCAAACCATGGGCCCTCCCCATCCAATCCAGCAATCATTGTAAGTGGTGGTAAGATGTTGATTCTGAAGAGTATTTCACTTCCCTAATTGCTGAGGCAGCAACCTAGCATTTTTGAGCGCACATGTCAGGCTATGCTGCTTCGCCATCAGCCGTACGGTTGTACATCTGCTGTAAATTGGTACGAAATGTAACTTCTTTTCAGAATACTTCAATGGTTTTGCTTGATTTCCAACCTTAGTCAGACCCACTTTGACGGTCCATAGCATTGCAAGGACGCATCTCCAACATATAGTTCCTTGACAGTAAATCTTTGTTTTGGTCCTCCTATCACCTCACAAAGTTTGGGCTTGTTTTTTTTTCCACATCCTGTATATTTTTTCATTCAAAGTTTAACTCATGTATCCTTTAATGTACAAGATATTATAGCACTAAACACAGATTTGACAGTTCAAACTTGATCCTGAGTGTGTGTGTGTGTGTGTGTGTGTGTGTGTGTGTGTGTGTGCATGCGCACCCCCACATTAATATTACACATAATACACAACTTACTTACTTACTCACTCACTCGCTTGCTCGCTCTCTCCATGGAGCACAGTCCTTCTTGAGAAGCTAGTCTTTTGTCAGCTAGTCAAGAAATTCCTCGCATTTTATGGAACCCAAAGGTTCATTACCGCATTCAAAGTGTCTGCCACCTGTCCTCATCCAAAGCCAGCTTGATCCAGTCCATACCCCCACATCCCATTTCCTGAAGATCCATCTTCACATAATACACAAATATTAATAATTAAAACTTTCATTATTAAAGAATATTAAGATTCGAAAGGTAATGAGCTTGTTTAGCATTTAGTTTTCATAGAACATTATGTTACGTAGGTTACCTCCTTATATACATCCAGTTGCTGTTGATCTGGTGCAGAAGTGTTTCATTTTAAGCTTTTTCAAACACTGCTTTCGAAATAATTCTTTGGCTCTAACAGTTTCTTGTGGTATATACCAGTTGAAATTGATTACACCACAGCAAACTTTGTACTAAGAAACATTATCAGTATTGGTGTTGCTTCTACTTGTGTCAATAACGGTGACTGGCTTACTGTTCAGAGCATTCTGACAGAATTTTTAAGTTGAGTAACACCATGGTAATATATCTGTCTTCTTTCTAGGTGGATACGTGATGGTGTCAATCTTGTAGAAATGCCTGACACTGCTGCTATACTGAAAGAAGACTCAATGAACTCTGCTATAATTGTAGAGAATGTTCACAGTTTGGCTTTAGGCAATATACACCAGTTTGTTAGTGGAGATTTCCCCTGTTCAGTGTGCAAAGAAATGTGTGAAAACCACTATGCATTGGATATCCACATGAAACTGCATGCAACTCCAAAAGAGTTCTGTTGCACAGTTTGTCAGAAAGTGTACCCAAGAATGTACATGCTAAAGAAGCACATGGTGTCACATACCTCAGAACGTCCATATGCCTGTGACATTTGTAACATGAAATGTAAGAGGAGCCATGAACTCGTAGCACATAAGAAACGTCATGCAGGTGTTAAAAGTCACATATGTGATATTTGTGGCCATGCAAGTGGTTCAGCAACAAATCTGAAAGAACACAGACAGAGACATTTGCAAGAATATAGATTCAAGTGTGAACTTTGTGGCAAGGGATTCTACACTAATGCTGAATATCAAGGACATATGGGTGGGTACCACAGAGGCGAAAAGCACAAATGTGAAACTTGTGGGAAGGAATTTCCAGAAAAGCAGTATCTGGTACGTCATAAGAAGATACATGACCCAGAAAGGAATAAAAAATGCTTCCCATGTGAAACATGTGGGAAAAGCTTCTTCTTTAAGGGCAAACTCTTGAAACATATGCAGTCTCACAGAGGAGAGGCCAACTACATCTGTGATATATGTGGGAAGTCACTGTCAAGTGGAGTTTATCTCCGTACACACCAACGTACTCACACGGGTGAGAAACCCTTTATGTGTGACATTTGTGGCAAAGCATTCAACACGTCTGACTATTTAAGTGTTCACAAGCGCACTCACACAGGTGTGAAACCATATACCTGTAAGGAGTGTGGCAAGCATTTTACACAGTGTTCATCGCTATCAGTTCACATGCGCTACCACACGGGGGAGCGACCATACAAGTGTGAATTGTGTGGCAAGGCATTCATTACCAAGACACTACTGAAGACACACATCAGGAACCATGACTGAGTATACTGCAATATCTCTGAGTTTCTTTCTACTGCAGTCTCAGTTAGCATGTATTGATTCAGATGGGGAATTTGAACTAGGCTATAAACTGACATAAATTGCAGCCACCATATTGTCTTCAAAAATTGCTGTTATTAGCTGACTGAGGATAGCATTTTCTGCACACCATGTACCTTATATACTATGGTCAGGTTCATTACTGTTGACTTTACATTTCATGTAATTATAAGAAAATCCTGTGAAATATGGTGTCACTTATGGATGTGTTTAGAAGATTGTGATGATTGATTTCATAATTAAAACTATTTGACACAGTTCTGTGTTGTAGTCTGTTTTGTGTGTTGGGCTATGCATATCATTGGTGATTTACTACATCCTCCCCATCCATTGTATTGACATTCAAGATAAGCATTTCAGTTTGCTCGTGTGAGTACCAGGACTCTTTTAAGGTGTTTGTTTATAGATGGAATTTTCTATTCATGCTTCACTTTTCTTTGCACTTCTCATTATATTCTAGGATTGCCTCACCTGAATGTAAATGTTGATGCAACTTATGAGGCTTTTGCAGTGATGTAGCCAAGGAAATTGCTTCAATTGCTAATTGGATCCCAGTGTTTCTTTGCAACACAATGCTCTCATCTTGAAGGATTAAATTGTTGTAGGACATTTCAAGGTCATTTTCTCACTCCCTGAATATGAGGGTGTTATTGTATCTCAGTATGTTGCAATCTGATTACCGATTGATGCTGCATTGTGTCCCAGAAGTAAATAATTCTGTTAATTGTGGATGTTTGGATTGATGCAGTATTATGATTCTTGTTTGTGTGCATGCACGTGCGCGCTTTGTGTGTGTGTGTGTGTGTGTGTGTGTGTGTATGTGTATAGATAGGGTGATGATTAATAATTAGAAAGTGAGAGAAATGGAAGGCTATGAACATAGCTCACACTAAGCACTACAGCAGCTTTCCTTTTATCTGGAAGCTGATACTACAGAAATCCCGATAATCAGCAGTTGAGGAAAATAGTCCTAAGCCTGGAATTTTCAGCATTTATAACATCCTGCCCCCAATTTCTCCTACATCATCATCATCATCATCATCATCACCACCACCACCACCACCACCACCACCACCACCACCACCACCACCACCACCAACACCACTTTCAATTGTGTAGATTCCTGATCCACATTCTACCTGGTCCTTATGCATCACTGGTAGAAATTGGAGAGACTCAAAAAAATATAGAAGGGAAACCCGATGTCCCTCAACCAGTATCTGTAGGAAATATCCAAGGGGAATAATCGTGTAATTAATGTGCAGCCGAAATGTAGGAGCAGATTAATAATCCAGCACCCCTTGCATATCATTGGTGTCAGATTAAAGCAGTGCTACTCTATGTTACCATAGCCTGAAAAGACTCAGTACAATCATGGTACATGTAGTCAGTTTCCAGCAGTGATTCATATTTCAATATGCAAATAGAATGCTTTAACAGTTATAATATCTTGTTTAGTCAGTATTTTCTGGTGCATTTGTTATTGTTACAGATGTAGATATTATCAACCCTGGGATTCATTACTTGAAGAAAGTAAAATGATGAAATTTGATCTTACTGTTTCAACAGTTAGATTCTACAGGTACTGTTTCAACTGTTGCACCCTACAGCTACACAGGCCTTTGTGTCCCTTCACATTAAGTGGCATATTCTTCCATAATTATGGAGCCTGTGTACAGGTTATTTTCCGTTTTTGAATTGCAGGGTTTAGCCATGCCTCATGTTGAAATTGTTGTAACTAACATCTTGCCATGCTATACATTTACCATTCTTAAGATGAATGAAACAGAACATGCAGGTTTATTAGTTGGAGTTTGGGTGATGGTGTGTGGCGTGGTGTGCTTATCAGTGATAGTGGCCATGTGATGAAGAAAAATGTTAGGAGGATAGCAGTGAAACCAGACCACTCAGTCTTTGTTTGCCTTTGTGATTGCAGTTGTTACGACTATTTTGATTGCTTCTGGGTTGTGCAGGTGTGTTTCCTAGGCCTCAGGCTTCCTTAAAGTTTCTGTATGTTTGGTTAGAGTACAGTGTTACCGCCTGATGTACCTTTAGTGGTATTTAACAGTGTGCAGGAGTATTTCATTGGAAACATTATGATTATAGCACTTTCAAATATTTGTATGAATCATAACAGTGTGTTGTGATATTTACCAGTTGATGGTTGATCACATCGTGGCATATTTCATTCTACAATACATGATCAATATTAGAGTTACCAGTACTAATGAAAGTACTGGTGAATGGGTTACTGGTTGAAAAATTTTGAGGGTATTGTTATAGATTCAATATCACCATGATAATAAATCTGTCTTCTTTCTAGGTGGATATCCGATGGTGTCGTTCTTATAGGAATGCTGGACAGCACTGTTATACAAAAAGAAGACTCCATGAAGTCTAATATAATTGTACAGAATGTTCATAGTTTGGCTTCAGGGAATACAGATCAGTTTGGAAGACAAACTTTCCCCTGTTCACTGTGCAAAAAGATATACAAAGATCAGTATGCACTGTATATCCACATGAGCCTGCATACATCTCCAAAAAAATTTCATTGCACAGTTTGTCAGAAGGTGTGCCCAACAATGCACAAGCTAAAGAAGCACATGGTGTCACATACCTCAGAACGTCCATATGTGTGTGACCTTTGTAACATGAAGTATAAGAGAAGACATGAACTTGTTGCACATAAGAAACGTCATGCAGGGGTTAGAAGTTACATATGTGATATTTGTGGTCATGCAAGTCGTTCAGCAGCAAATCTGAAAGAGCACAGACAGAGACATTTACAAGAATACAGATTCAAGTGTGAACTTTGTGGGAAAGGTTTCTACACAAATGCCGAATATCAGGGTCACATGGGTGGGTACCACAGAGGGGAGAAGCACAAATGTGAAACATGTGGGAAGGAGTTCCTAAGGAAGCATTATATGGTACGTCATAAGATTATTCATGACCCAGAAGGAAGTGCAAAACGCTTCCCATGTGAAGCATGTGGAAAGAGCTTTTTCTTTAGAAGTGAACTCTTGAAACATATGCGGTCTCATAGAGGTGAAGCCAACTACATATGTGATATCTGTGGGAAGGCTTTGACAAGTAGTGCTTCACTTCAAACGCACAGGCGTATTCACACGGGTGAGAAACCCTTTATGTGTGACATTTGTGGCAAAGCATTCAACACATCCAAGTATTTGAGTGTTCATAAGCGCAGTCACACAGGTGTGAAGCCTTATACCTGCAAAGAGTGCGGCAAGGGTTTTACACAGTCTTCATCCCTGTCAATTCACATGCGGTACCACACAGGGGAGCGAC
>Ga0123355_10011296_pt1 | contig 13752 bp, 4 predicted proteins | sample TergutEmb28metaG_3_FD_89872 | JGI IMG/M metagenome (GOLD analysis project Ga0123355, IMG submission 89872) | Embiratermes neotenicus P1 segment gut microbial communities from Petit-Saut dam, French Guiana - Emb289 P1 | ecosystem: Host-associated > Arthropoda: Insects > Digestive system > Gut ... | reverse complement strand
GTGTGGCCCAGAGGGTGGGTAGAGGTATAGCTCTACTCTTCCATGACCGCAGCACTAGAAGGGGGTGAGTGGTCAGCAGCACGCCCTGGCCGCACTTTACCCCCGGGAAAGACCTGGTACCGATTGTACAGGAGGCTGGGTGGGCCCCAGGGCCGGTCTGGACGGGCGGAAAATCTTGTCCCCACTGGGACTCAATCCCAGACCGTCCAGCCCACACAGACTGAGCTACCCAACCCACACACACACACGCGCACGCGCGCGCGCGTGTGGGTGTGTGTGTGTCCAGTATTTGCTAGTTCAAGAAGTGTGTTTCAGACAATTTTTAAATGCCATTTATATCGCCTTTTCTTTTGGAAATGGTTATCAGTGTTGAAAAAGTTAAGTTACATTGATTAAAATGTCCACCAGATGTGACAGATAAAATGAAGCAAGGAGTTCAATTCATTTGCATGTTCTGAAGTGTGGCTGTGGCTGTTCATGTGTATCTGTTTGTGATGGCTTAACGAAGAGCATATCGGCGTATCGGCATAGCATCCTGCAAGACATTTCATGTCATCATTGGAGAGCAGTTCAAATTCTGTGTGTCTGAATACATTTCCTTTACTTGACACGTACTTACCTTGCAGTATAGCTGCATTTACCAGTTGTTGATACAGTGTCATTTGTTTGCCATGACTGGTTTTCATCCACATACCGCAAGTTCAGTTCATGTATTAGTTTCTTATATGATTGTTAACATATACTTACAGATATTACTGTCTGATCTATTTGGGATGCCAAACAGTTGAGGTTGATTGTTAGCCTGTGGTTGTAACATCCTACAGTGTTGTAGACAGTTGAAAATGATTTAGCAGAACATACTGCCTCCATCTTCAGGTTCAGTTTTGAAAATGAAGGCAGTATATTCTTCAAAACATCAGCATCAACCCACAAGGCGACAGGGTGGCATAGCTTAGAAAAGTGTATCTGAATCATGTTGTTTGGTAAAACACATGGCAGTGGACAGTTGTAGTGGCGGCTATACATCGGAGTTATTAACTACAGATGTTTACCACGAAACCATAGACAGGATTAGCAATGTCATAATATTTTGAAATTGCCATGAAGCATGTTCCATATTACATCCTTTAAATACATTTTTGCAGTTGCTTTACTGTAGTCATGACATATCTGAGATACTGACCTGTACAGAGCCACTCGTAAAATGCAAGTTATAATCGCTGCTGTGCTGCGTGCATTCAGTGTTGTTGCTTGTTTTGCATGTTATGTGGATATTTAAATTTACAATACTTATTTTAAATATATGCAGTGAAATGTGTTTAGTGAAGCTGTCAAAGCATTGGTGGAATGATATTGACAGGGAAAAACTGAAGTCCTTGGAGAATAACCTGTCTTAGTGCCACTTTGTCCACGACAAATCCCACATGTATTGACCTGCGACTGAACCTGGACACCTGTGGTGAGAGGCCAATGATTAACTGCTTGAGCCATGGTGCAGCCTGATTAAATGAACAGAGATTGGGCACTAAAGAATCCTTGCACCATGACCAATCTTCAGTCTGCTGCTGTGCATCCCACCTTTCCTCTCAGTATTACTTTTCCTTCATTGAAGTTCAGTGCCTTGCTTAATGGGACCTTATGACAGTTATTCAGTTTGAAGTGAGTTGCCAGGTGATGAATCATAATTCAGCTGGAATATCACAGTCAGGCAGAACTTGTAAGGCTTCTCATTTCACCATTTATAGGTGGGACTGTGTACAAGTTCCAGTTGGAACACATGTTCCATCCAGTGACAAGGTGCTGTGTGTCATTTCAGTCCGTATTGTGAGAAGGCTATGGGATGGATGGTATTTTATTGCAGGCAGAGAGTAGAAATTGTTCATGTAAAGTGTTCATTACCTTTGTCAAATTCTAATGAAAACTGGAGCAGGTGAACTAATTTTACTGAAGTCTCCAATATCAAATTTCAGAACATATATTTGATGGTTTTGAAGTAGTTATGTGTGGTCGTATTGACAGATGGGCGTTACGATGCTGATAGGTGTACTTTTGTAACTTCCTGTTTTGAATGCACCAAAAATTAAGTAATTGTGCATTTAATCTGTTTGTGACTGCCTAATTTTAAGGAAAGTACAATTTTGTGAGGATTTAGACACAGTGAGCTCAGAAGCTGGATGGCAGTGATAGCATTGCCTTGGATTCATGTAACTGCAGTGCATGCATGTTGCAATCTATGCAGGCAGTATTAGCAGTTCCTCACTGCTCTATGAACAGGTAGCCTGCGTCGCTTGTGCTTATCTTGATGTGCCACATATTAAATTTTTTGCAGCAGCTACACGACTTGATCAGGAAATGTTGTTATTGGTGTTGAGAGCGAATGAGAAGGAATTGTGTTTAGCTGCACAAGACTGTTCTTCTTCTCTGGCAATAGATGACATGGAACGGCATCCTGGGCCCACCATTGCTGCACTGATGAAGCTGTCATTTGATGAAGAGCATCGCCACGCCATGTGTCAGCTGGGTGGTCTGCATGCTGTGGCAGAGCTTATACAGGTCTGTCAGAGCACCACAACTAGACTATAACGTAAATGTGATAACACATCAGACACAGTTGAAGTAGCCTCTACCTGGTGATCCAGATGGCTTTGTTGGGATATGTTGCAGATTTTTGAGAGAGTAGGGGAAATGAAGAATATTGACATATCCTTCCAAAACAAAGAATGCCGTAACTGGAAGACGAATCCTTCGTTGACAGATGTGTGCATAGACATTTTGTACGGGTCGTATGCATAGAACACATTTCGGAAGTGGTGCCCTGTGTTACAGACATACCCTCTGTAGTTCAAGTCGATGGTAGTGGTGATGAAATGTAACTACTAACAGTATGCAGTATTTATATGATTACATTTGTGTACATATTTTCGGACTATCTGTATGTTGGTCTTCATCAGTCATTCACCTTTCATTTAACACACCTTGGCTATATGTATAGTAAATATTGTTGTATTATTTGGTTCTTGGTGTTTCTTAACAAGTGTGAAAGATATAAAGGCTCTGCGATGACTGATAGATAAACAGGCTACTGTACTGTGTGTTGACTGTAAAGAATGGAGCTTAATAGTTGAGTAAAGAAAGACCAACTTGATGTAACTTGCTTTATTATTTTGTTATTTAATGCTCAACATGTTTCGGATGTATTAACATCTGAAACATGTTGAGCATTAAATAAAGAAATAATAAAACAAGTGACATGAAGTTGGTCTCTCCATACTCAACTATCAAGATGATGCACAGTCCAATAAACATAAGATTAAAAAAATGGAGCTTAATATTTGGTAACAGTCCACAGCCTCCAATTTATGTAATAAACCATTTATTGTATCAGAGTTGTGGCTAAGGCACTGTGGCATAAAGCTGTTTAATAATATTGCACTAAAATGTACACATTCTAGATATTTGCCCTAGACAGGTGTGCATGGTCACGTAACTACAGAGGGAAGGGGTCCTGATGTGCTGTAGATAGGAGACGGTTGAATTGAAGAGGTTCAGGAAGGATGCAGTTGTGGTCAGATTTAAGGTACTCTGAAATTTGTCTTGAGAGATGAATGAAACCGTGACAGTTCTCAAGTTAGTTGGTACTGCAGCAGAAATTCAAACTGGGCATCCCCCATCTACAAATTAGGAATGTTGCCACTTGGACCACCTTTCGTTGCAGGATGCAGTTAGTTGTGTACTGTAACAAGATGTTAAAAATTCACTAAATGTAAATTATTGTTGCTTTATCCTTCTGGCATTTTGGTATTCCAACTTAATTGTGGGAGGAATATACTGTATATTCTCAAATCTAATCTGCACTAGTTTTTGCCAATTTCTTAGATGAAAAAAAGGTAGTTCGCGGTTCTAATCCGTACCTTTCCTTAAACCGCCTTCAGAAGTCACGCGGTGGGTGTCGGCTGCATGGAAAGCCACCCCGGAGAGCATTATCGTCAGATCTTTCAAGAAGTGTTGCTTAGGCAATGCTTTGGACGGATCCGAAGATGACATTCTATGGGAGGACGATGGTAAAGATAAAGATGATAGTGACTGGGTGACAGATAACAATTCAGTTATGAGTGATGATGGCAAGTCTGATGAATAATAAATTATAAATATTATATAATATTATAAATAATAAATAAAATAATAAATTATTGTTTTGTGTTGTTCTTACGGCACGTACAGCAGCTCTCTCATTTTCCAAAATCCAGCTCATGACCGTGAATCTAACCTGCATCTGATTTTTAGCCCTTTGAAACTGTAAAAAGGGTGCGGATTGGATTTGAGAATATATGGTAACATTTGTTGGGGTGCTCATGTTTACAGCAAGATGTGAATATCCTGTTGTCTTCATTACCCTGACTTTACCATCACAGTTAACATTTATAATTTCATTTTCATAATGGGTTTGCTGTGTTTTTCAGGTTGATCATGAAGCGCATGGCAGTACAACATCTGATCAGTATTGTGTGACGCTGAGGCGATATGCCGGAATGGCTTTAACAAACCTCACCTTTGGTGATGGGGCTAACAAAGCTTTGTTGTGTTCCTTTCGACAGTTTATGAAGGCTCTGGTTGCTCAGTTGAAGTCCCCAAGTGAAGATCTCCGGCAGGTAATTGTGAATCATAACAGGAAGATAAAAACTATTTTAATGGACACACTGTACAATAAAGCTGAAATTGTAAGCCTGTTCAAAACATTTTATGTCTACACAAAGTCATTTAGACAGTAATCATTGACGTCTGTTGTCAGGGATTAAGGTAACTTCAGTGTTGGGTGGGTTGCTAGAGATGACAGTTTATTGTCCAGCAGTAGGGTCAGAAACCTTCAGTACTACAGTACTGCTGAACCTTCCAAGTCAATATGAGGTTAATACATCTAACTACACCACAACGATTTCGTTCCACATCCTTTCCCATTCATTGTTCTTTACCCATCCTACAGTTTGATGCTGCTGACAGCATCATTGACCCTTTGGTGCTGAAATTAAAAACCTGAGTGGGAACTGCAGAAGATTGAATTTCAGTGAGATGTGCAGAAGGAAGGCTGTCAGGTTAACCTGACATTAGGTATTTTGAGCATGACACTTTTGGTGGGTCTGCCTGAAGTTAGGTGCCAGAGGGTTAAATAAACCACAATGAAGTAAATGTAGAAGAATTGTTACAACTAGCAATACTACTGTATAGTGGTAAGGTTAGAGTCATTGGTTGTGACTGAATATGGGGTTAAGCATTAATCATGACAGATTTTTCTTTTTTATTTTGAGGCAAGTAATGTCTGAATGATGAGGATTATGATGAATTGTGGCAGGTGACAGCAAGTGTCCTAAGAAACCTGTCATGGCGTGCAGATGGTGCAAGTAAGCAGACGCTGCGAGAGGTTGGTGCTGTGTCAGGTTTGATGCAAGCTGCTATGGAAGGAAGGAAAGAGTCTACACTGAAATCCATTCTCTCTGCTCTCTGGAATCTCTCCGCACACTGCAGTATCAACAAGGTAAACTTAGTTCCTTGTCATGCTACAGAAATAGGAGTGTAACTGGTCTTTACATTCCAATACTGTACTTGTACATTACGAAAATGTTCATTTTTAAAATGCTGACAAGTTACATAATTCATCTATAGGACTCATATTAGCAGAATGGTGACCAGAGCTACTAATGGAAGCCTCGGTTTTTACATGTTGCAGCATGTCTGCATCCAACCCCAAAGACCTTGTTTGCAGTAAAGTATTCCGATTAAGCTTTGAACAGTATCTCATTTAATACTATTGACAGTACTGCAAATTAGCACACAACTGCTTCCCTCCATGTCAGTTCCGATTTAACATTCACAAATGTTTCACTGTCTTTTGGTTGTGTACTACGTCTTGCCATAAGTTCTGTTACAACTTTAATGTTGTCCGAAGAAAGGGGTGAAACTGGTGCCCCAGTGTATCAAGAGGACATGCTACAAGAAGTTGTGAAACATCATAACATGACCCTCTTCAGTGGTCAGGAATGGGTCTTATAGCAGAACTCAGTTCCTGTCCAAAAGGCCAAGACAACTCAGAAGTGGCTGCAGAGGAACCTTCTGGCCTTCATCAGTGCTGAGGATTGGTCATCGGGGAGTTCAGACCTCAAAACCCCGGACAATAAACTGTGGGCTGTTTTGGAGGACGTGGAATGCCAAAAGCATCACAACAACCTGGAGAGCCTTAGGAGATGCTTTGTGAAGGCAGCAGCAGAGATCTCCCAGGAGATGGAGCGTGCGGCAACAGCAGAGTGACCAGAGCGTCTCAAGGCTTGTATCGAGGCATAGGGTGGCCATTTTGAGTGACATTATTATTAAAAAAAAAAAAAAAAACCTAAAACTATTGCAAATATATTATTTGCTTCGAAAAGTGGATGTTTTGTTTAATTTTCCTTCTAGGTCACATTGTACTTGTGACAGAAATTGTGGCAAGTTCTAGTATAATCTAAGCTATTGAACGAATTTTTTTTTTTTTTAAGCTCATGATTCCGTGCATCGTAACGTGGTCTGATTGGGACTGCCGTCCTGAACAGACCACGTTGGAGGGGAGTAGCAGTACAAGTAGTATGACCTGTACCGGAGGCTGCGGGTACAGTTTTTAATACTCCTGATGATGGGTGCTATGACACCCGAAACAAGTAGAGTAGCTTTGCAGTAAATAAATATCTGCATACTGTTGCATCTGTTGGATTTTTATTCACTATTGAATGAATTATTAAATGAACCATAAATGAACCAGTTTATGAAGGTATTCATTTTGTTTACTAGGTTGACATCTGTGCTGTTGAAGGTGCCTTGGGCTTCCTTGTTGACATGTTAAGCTACAAAGCTCCGTCAAAGACTCTTGCAATTGTAGAAAATGCTGGAGGAATCCTGCGCAACATTTCTAGTCACATTGCTGTTCGGGAAGATTACAGGTATGAGGATTCTGCTGGACAGCTGAGAGACAGGATGAATTGTGTCACTAAAGGTCTGCAGATAAATTTGACATTCATAGGTCCATGCATCGTAATGTTATTCCTATAGTAAAACCAACCAGATGCACCAGTGTATCAAATTTATTTTATTTTAGAAAGACACTTTACATGCTTTGGACGGTCTTTCCGTCCGTCATCAGGAGTTCAAGACTGTACATACAGCAACAGGCTGTCTGCTTGCTAGCTTACAGACAGCAGTATCTGTTTGACAAATGCCTGTTGCTGTACGTACGGCCTTGAACTGCTGATGAAGGACTGAAAGACCGTCTGAAACATGTAGAGTGTATTTCTAAAATAAATAAATTTGATACACTGGTGCATCTGGTTGGTTTTACTATAGGAATAAAGGTCTGCAGATACTCTGTATGGCATGTCCTTGTGTTATGGAGAGGTGGAGCAGAGACATGTAAACTGCAGATCAGTTTCACATTGTGATCAGGTTAAACACTGCTATACTATAGTATGCATTCTGAATGATGTTGAGTACATGCATACCTGTACGCCCTTCTACTAAGGCACTCAGCATTCAAATTGTAATAAAGTTATTACTAGTTCTGAAAACATTAAACTGCTGCCTTTACAAAAGTTTAATTTGACTGTAATAAGCAAGACAGAACAAAAAAATTAACTGAAAGAGAATGATTGCAAAGCAGTTAACTGCAATCAATTAATGTGTAGCAGTTACCTCGTTGTTTTGATGTTGCCGTTATGTATCCTGTTCAGTTTGCATTGTCACGTGGTATCATTGTTAGTGGCATAGCAACAGGGATTTTGGGTATGAAGGCTGTTCTTACAAGTGACTTGCTTCCCCTGTGTTGAATGGGCATTTTAACATTTATTTATGTATGTGCAGATTGTTAACCTTTTGGTGCCGGAATTATTTTTTTTAATTTTAGTACACTTTGTATATAAAATGTGAATAATACAGGAACCAAATACGTTAGAATTATGAAAAAAAAAACTGCATTTTGAAGAGGAAAAAACAGAGAGTATATACCCTGTTTAAAATATTCAGTACCTATATTTGTTGAATAAATATATAAAATGTAACGTTTAGAGGTTAGCGGTGCGGTACGACCAATATAGGGGTCGTTAGGCATCAAACGGTTAATAAAACTTACACGGTGTGTGTTTACAATAAGCAATGATTTTTTATTTGTTCTTAGACTTGTAGTTGGTTGGTAAGCAAAGTGAATTTGTAGAATAACTGTTTTAAGGGGTTATGTATTTACATTGTGTCTGACTTCTCATCCCTCATCACACTTTTTACTTAGTCCCTTAAATGTCTTGAAACGAACTGTACTCTCAATTGTGATGTCATGTTCTCATCACTGTCTCTGTTGTTAACAGGGCAATACTCCGTGAGCACAGCTGTTTACAGGTGCTGTTACAGCAGTTGAAGTCACCAAGCCTGACTGTTGTCAGCAATGCTTGTGGAACGCTCTGGAACCTCTCGGCTCGGTGTGCCGAAGACCAACGTGCGCTGTGGGACATGGGTGCCGTTAGCATGCTTCGGAGTCTTGTTCATTCAAAGCACAAGATGATCTCCATGGGATCTAGTGCAGCACTGAAAAACTTGTTGAGTGCAAAACCAAATAATAATTTCCCTCCACTTGATTCCACAGCAAAAGGTTTAGGACTTCCTGCTCTCCCAAGTCTCTATGCACGTAAGCAACGTGCGCTTGAACAGGAGCTCGATCAGACTCTGTCAGAAACTTGTGACAACATCGAACCCAGTACATCACCTTCAGCTTCCACGATTGGGTTGCGTGATGAGAAATTTGTGTTTTCGACAACAGAACGTTGCTTCGGTTCCACAGAGAGACGTCAGAGCAGAATGTGTCATTCTTACCAGCATCATCCGCCATCCTCCAGGTATCAATCAAAAGGAGTGGTAGCAAGATCTGACAGCAGGGACTCTGTGACCAGCACTCTGTCTGACACAGTGTATGAACGTGTGAGTAGAACTGTAATTAATCCATTTGCTTATGGACAGGCTGTGCCAACAAATGGGTTGTCACAGGGATTGACAGGAAGTCTAAGTGACTCTGGTCGTATTAATTCTCAGATGTCAGGAGGTGAAAACCCAGATCAAAGATTTCTCCGTAGGTATTGCAACTCTATGAAAGAAAGAGAGGACAGGAATGCTGAAGCATTGAATCTTAGCATCGAAGACAATACTCAGCATTCTGTTTTGCAGCACAGTCATGAGTTGTACCAGCATTCAAGGTTGGGACAAATCAGTGAAGCTAAGCCCCCAGATCCTGCAGAGTCTCAAAAGAATATGGTTGACCTCTCACAGGAAACACAGGTAGGGTCTCATCATCCTGCAATACGAAACGAGATTGATGCAAACTTTTCTGATAAAATAGAGGAATGTGATGAGAGAGTAAGCCCCTCTGTCCAGTCAGACACAGGTTCAGCCAAACAACCCAAAAATCTCTTCTATGACAGTATAAGATCACCACACCAAAGATCAGCATTTGGCCCTGTTGTTGCTGGATCTTATGGTCAACCCTCAAATAAACCGCAGTACCAACATTTGACACAACAGCAAAGTTGTGTTGCTACTTCACACACTGCAGTCAGAACCAAGTACTCTGACTATGCATATGATGATGATACAGAAGCTCAGGAGCTGCCTGTAGATTATAGCCTCAAATATGTAGAGGGCAGTGCACAGCATGGAGACATTGATGTGGCTGCAACTGAAAACAGTAACATAAAAACAGGAAGTGACCAAGAAGGAGGTGGTCCAGAGGGATACCAAACTTCTAGGAACACCAGTAGAATAAGAGGAAAACAAAGTCAGAATGATTTAGGTCACGGTTACCCATACAGGCATCCGGGGAGCATCCATGTGAGCAAAAACATGAAGCTGAAGGTGGTGTATGGTGACTATGCAGAAACTGACCTGGACCAACCGACAGATTATAGCTTAAAGTATGCAGAAGAGAATGAGGAAATAGAATTTGAAAAGAATCATGAGATTAGCAGCAGAGAACAGGAGAGACCAGAGAGCACTTATTATGACGGTGCGGATGCAATTCATGAGGACACTTTGAAGACTTACTGTACGGAGGGAACGCCATATGAGACTCCATACAACTTCTCAAATGCTACGTCTATGTCAGACCTGCACTGTGAACCTCCAACACCTGTTTCTGAAGAGAGTGGGGGGAAGAAACGAGCAGAAAATTACTCCAAAGATGGTTCAGTAGAAGACAATGCAATCAGAAGTGTTGATGGTAATGAAACATCCATTTCAGAAGATGTATCTAATTTTGACAAAGATTTTACAGAAAAGGGACCACAAATGAAAGCTTTACCTCCAGCACCTAGACAACCATTGAAGAGGCTTCAGTCAGGTCTAAGTTCAGGCCTGCTGTCTCCAGAGAAGCCTGTTCAGTACTGTGTAGAAGGCACACCAGGCTCTTTCTCTCGTGTAAGTTCACTCAGCTCTCTGAGCAGTGTTCCAGCTAATGTGGACAATACACTGCAGACACCAGCAGCTAATACAGATCATTCAGTGTCAGAGCCAGAACAGAAGCCACAGACGGATGGTGCATCGTCCCTTGCTGAAAGTGGTGACAAGGCTGTTGTGGAGAGAGAAATTGGTAACTCTGCTGATGCTGTGGAGGACACTGCTGGCCAGACAGAGGACATTAAAGAGGAACAGCACCGAGGAGAGAGGGAAGGTGAGTCGGTAGTGTCTGTTAACTGTTGGCCAACTAACATCTTTTCTGAGATGTGGATAGATGCTCTGTCCAAACAGCTGTGCCATGCCTTTGAGTAGGTTTGATGCCCTGTGCATTTGTCACACACACACACACACTCCAGTTTGCCTGTTGTCTTTCCTCCTGTGTGCCAAGTGGAATTGCCTTGCAGTGTCTATCAGTATGGCATGGCTGTGACAGTGCAATGTACATCATGCAGGCACAACCCATATGTGCCTTTGCACACATCAGGACAGGTCATCCTTGCATTTCGATGGTGATGTGAAGTGATACAGGTATCCAATTCTACCACTTTCACTTCTGGAATATTCACAGTGAGAGTTGCAAAAGTGCGTAGATTTCCTTCATCATGTGTGTCTCTCCCCATGTGATTGAATCTAGAATTGCTGAACAAATTTTTGTGAAATGGATTTTGTCAGCACATTACATTTTTCTTCAAAAACCAATCAACAAAATTGTCTACTTCATATGAACATCTACATGCATTTCTGTAAGAATTTGATATGTAACTCACAGAATGTTCGTCACATAGAAACTGTTCCAGACGAAAGTTATAGACATTAGTGTCAGAAATGTGTGTGTGGTGTAATTGTTCTGTGTGGTTGCGCCTTTTTGTTATTGTCTTGAAAACATTAAATCTTATCAGGCAAGAAACTGTATGGGTCATAATGTGTTTTTCGTTTCTCTCTACAGCTGTATGTGCAGAACATTTTTCAGTCCAATATATTTGTTGTCAGGTGCATGCAGGAATGTGTGTGTGTGTGTCTTCATGTACACTGTCTGATCAGTTATTGTAATCCAGTGGTTACCAAAATTGGGATGTTTAAACAAATTTCAGTTTTAATTTATGAATGACATATTCTTTTACAAATATTGGCTTTTTGAAGCCAGAAAAGTATAAATTGCTACAGTGATTATTAATTTAGATTCTGTGCTAAAGTCATTATGTGTGTGCCTGCATCATTTTTATTTTCTGTTTCTGTCTGCAAGCAACTTTCCGTTGCACACAGCACTACAGTCTGAGCTGGCACTGCAATACACTGTCAAGCATTCGTGTTTTGGTGATCCTTCTGAGAATAAGAAGTCTCAGTATATCAACCAGAAAGTAATGAGTTCTTCTAAGTCAGTGGTTTGCAACTTTGTTGAAGATTTAAAATACCTAATTACAGGGTTTTGTACTGTGTTTTGTATGTAACACCTTTATGTGGGATGCACTGGTGTGATATATATAAACCACAATGGAGAAATAAGAACAATCGATCGCAGCTGTTTGTAATTCATTACTGTTTATTATATTCCAAAATGTTTACATTACCTAATGAAAGCTTTTTCAAAAAAAGCTGCAACATGTTGTAATATCGTATACTGACAACTATCACATTTCTCCATTGACATATTTAATACAACAGGATATGTGCATGAAAATACATGTTTCTGATGGTGGGCTGCCAAATATTATGTTATTCTGTGAAGTGGATCCTGTCATAAGAAAAGGTGCAAATTCCCACTCAACATTAGGCACCAAGGCAGATAAAGAGCACAGAAAGGTGAACTCATGCATTCTGAGCCCACTCACTAGCTTCAGATTCTGGCTGTCATAGCCTATGGCACCAACCACGTAGTGAGCAGTCGCAAGGAAAATTTGCTTCACATTGCTGGTTGTTGACAGTGTAGTTGCTGTTGTATGTCTCTTGTTGTGGTTGCATTGTTCTCATGAATGTTGCAAGGATATTCTGACATTGTGTGTGAATTACAGACATTCATTATTTATTGAAGTGGACACGGTTTAATGACGGTATGGGTCAGTTCAGTCAGTAATGTAATACACATCTGTGTTGTTTGTTGTATGTCTGTGACAGAAGGTACATGTATGTCTGCCAGAAATTAACTTTTGAATGCAGTGTTCATAACTTCAGGTAAAGTGGTTACGTTTGGTGGAGCCGATCTGTACGCAGAGGAGACACCCCTGATGTTTTCACGCTGCAGTTCCCTGTGTTCTCTGAGCAGTATTGAGCAACACTCCATTCATGATGATCGCAGCTCTGTCATCAGTGATTTTAGGTAACACTTACTCATTTAATTCTGGCTGAATTTGTTTGTACACGTCTACATGGACACTGGTGGCTTGTTGGTCTCAAAGCCGAATTTTGACAACTGATATATTTGACAGACATTTGTTCTTGTGGCCACTTGCCATGTCATGGGAACAGTGCTCTTATACAAACTGACTGTCATTAAGTTACACAGATCACAGCAATCATCAGTGTCATGGAAATACCATGGCAGAAGGCTGTGTTGTGCTATGCCATTGTACTTGAGTGCAGTTGTTTACCAAATAAAACAGTTATGGAAAAAATGTGACAAATATTCACATGGCTCATGCATTGCACAGTTTGTGGCATGTTGTCAAATACACCAATTGTGGGAACAGAGCTTAAGACACTGGGCTCTAATTCAAAGGGTCCTTCTGACTTAAATCAGAGCTGTATAAATTTTGTCATGGCACATACAAGTTTTACTTCAAATCACTACACAAAACAATTTTTGTGCCCCTACATGTTTCAGCTACATATCGTAGCCATCATTAGTGAGCCACAGTATCACAAAGACATTAGCAGCATATTCTGTATGTCAGCAGATGCTAAATATACACACAATATTGACCATTTGCTGACATACAATACATACTGCTTGTGTCTTTGTGATACTGTGGCTCACTGATGATGGCTGCAATACGTAGGTGAAACTTGTAGGAGCACAAGTGCAGTGGTTGGAAGTAAAACTTGTATGTGGAAGGCAACTGCATGGAATATGTGCAACATTAAGAATTTGTGTCTTCGATTTAAATCTTTACCTTTGCTAAAGACAAAACATGAATATGTAGAATACCAGAGCACACCCCCCCCCCCCCCCCCCCCCCCCACACTGTGTGGGAGTAAAATTTTTCCTTAAACTTTTTTTTGCAACCCTGTTTTCTCTCGTACACTGAAAAG
>Ga0123355_10011295_pt1 | contig 13753 bp, 14 predicted proteins | sample TergutEmb28metaG_3_FD_89872 | JGI IMG/M metagenome (GOLD analysis project Ga0123355, IMG submission 89872) | Embiratermes neotenicus P1 segment gut microbial communities from Petit-Saut dam, French Guiana - Emb289 P1 | ecosystem: Host-associated > Arthropoda: Insects > Digestive system > Gut ... | reverse complement strand
TCCCAAGTGTTATCCAAAAAAAATCTCAAAGATTTGTACACTTTCTTCACAAATGTAAAGGTAAATACTATTTTTTAATTTACAAAAAAATATATCAATTTTTAAAGTCTGTTTGAATTTTTTCAAAGAATTGTGTTTCAAATTTAAGAAGCTGTTTGAATTTTATTTTCAAAAATTCACTTAGTAGCCTTGAAATCCTCTCTAGTTCTCCCTTATTCTCAAAAAAACTAATAAGGGAATAAGGGAGTTTTTGTATATCATTTCGACTACTAAGGGAATTTTTATGAAAAATTTAAACAGATTCTAAAGGCGAAAGACAGAATGACAAAACGTTACGCTTCTTTTCAACATTAGTATATAAACATATTTTTTCGTACCTTTGCACCCCGAAAAAAGAATCAGAAACAGCGTCATACTGAACTTGTTTCAGTATCTCCAAATCGACGAGATTGCGGGTCAAGCCCGCAATGACGCAAAATCTGACAACTGAAAACTAACAACTGAAAACTAATTTATGGCTCTTCAATGTGGCATTGTAGGTTTGCCGAATGTCGGTAAATCAACACTTTTTAATTGTTTGTCGAACGCAAAGGCACAATCGGCAAACTTTCCTTTTTGTACGATAGAACCGAATGTGGGCGTGATTACCGTTCCTGATGAGCGGTTGAATAAGTTGGCTGATTTGGTAAAACCGCAACGCGTTGTTCCGACGACGGTCGAAATTGTGGATATTGCCGGCTTGGTAAAAGGTGCGAGCAAAGGCGAAGGTTTGGGCAATAAATTTTTGGCAAACATTCGTGAAACGGATGCGATTTTACACGTTTTGCGTTGTTTCGACGACGAAAATATCACGCACGTTGATGGAAGTATTGACCCGGTGCGCGACAAAGAAATTATTGATACAGAATTGCAACTCAAAGACTTGGAATCGGTCGAAAATCGCATCAGCAAAGTGCAAAAACAAGCGCAAACAGGCAACGACAAACACGCAAAAGCTGTTTACGATATTTTGGTGCAATACCGCGATGCGCTACTTCAAGGAAAATCGGCGCGCACGGTAGAAATTGACAAAGAGCAAAAAAAATTGGTGAAAGATATTGGATTGCTGACAGATAAACCTGTTTTGTACATTTGCAATGTGGACGAAAAATCGGCTATCAATGGCAACAAATATGTCGAAGCCGTTCGCGAAGCGGTAAAAGATGAGCGAGCCGAAATTTTGATTGTCGCCGCTGCGTTGGAAGCCGACATTGCCGAACTCGAAACCTACGACGAACGCCAACTATTTTTGGAGGAAGCAGGATTGAGCGAATCGGGCGTTGCACGTTTGATAAAATCGGCATACAAATTGTTGAATTTGGAAACTTATTTCACGGCAGGACCGCAAGAAGTTCGCGCGTGGACGTTCGAAAACGGTTGGAAAGCACCGCAATGCGCAGGCGTAATTCATACCGATTTTGAGAAAGGATTTATCCGCGCCGAAGTGATTAAATACGCCGATTATATTTCGCTCGGCTCAGAAAATGCGTGCAAAGAAGCAGGAAAAATGAACGTGGAAGGAAAAGAATATATCGTGCAGGATGGCGATGTGATGCATTTTCGATTCAATGTGTAAAATATTTTTTTGAGAATGGCACTTTGTTCTCAAAAAAATCGTATTTTTGTTCAGTGAAAATTAAGAAAAGTTTTCAGTGGTCGGTTTTCAGTTGTCAGAAAAGAAATATTGAAAATCAGAGCTGAAAACTGAAAACTAATAACTGACAACTAAATTATGGCTTCACTCAAAAATATTTGGAATAAAGCAAAGCCGATTTTTTTAAATAAATATCTGCTTCTGCTTATCGGATTTGCAGTTCTTATAACTTTTGTGGGCGAGTACAATTTGATTACACGCTGGCAAACAACGCGAAACATCAAGCAGTTGGAACGAGAAATTGTATTTTACAAGAACGAAATCGAAACAAATCTTGAAAGAATGCAAGAATTGCAATCGAGCGACGAAAATTTGGAAAAATTTGCTCGCGAACAATATTTTATGAAAAGAGCAAACGAAGATATTTTTATTATAGGCGACTAAAATAATGACTCAAAAAACAATACAGCAAATTATTTTCTCACTCGGCGGAATATTTACAATCGTTGGTGCGATTTTACAATTCGCTCATTTTGAGTACGCTCCTTATATTTTTGCGGTTGGAGTGGCGTTGCTCATATATTCTCACGTAAAGAATATTCTTGCAACAAGCGAGGATAATTTTCGCACAAAAAGACTTTCGCGTATCGGTTTTATTTCCGCTTTAATGTTGCTCGTCGCGTGCTATTTTATGTTTATTGGTTCGAATGCGTGGGTTGTTTTTCTGCTTATTTATGCTGTTGTTACATTCGCTCTCACGTTTCGTTCTGAATGAAACTTGTAAGTCATTGACTACAAAAAGATTAAAAAACACCCAGTTAGCTTTGGTAGGTCTTGGCTGATTAAACTTCACAGTATCAAGCATATAATAGTATTGCAGTCGGTCAATATCAAAAAAAACAGCAGTATTAGAATTTGTTTCAAATATCAAAACAAATTCTTTGAAAAAATTTAAACAGGCTTTAAAAAATAAATTCTTCCTTCATTTCCCTATTTCAACTTCAACCAATCCAAAAATCGTTGCGGGTCTTCGTCAAAAGCATACGAACGATTAAGCGGTTTACCGTCATTATCGAGAATTACAAAAAACGGCTGTGCGTTTGCGCCGAACTTATGACGTTGCAAGAAACTCCATTTATCGCCAAGATTTCGTATTCGGCGCATTCGCCCGTTTTCCTCTATTTCAAATGGGTTTTCGAGCGATGTTCTGTCATCGACATATAATTTTATTAATACAAATTCATTTTCCAATACTTCTCTCACGCGCGGAGTACTCAAAACCGTAGCATCCATTTTCCGACAATTTCCGCAGCCGTGTCCTGTGAAATATACCAAAGTAGGCTTTCCTACACGTGCAGCGTGCAACATTCCCTCGTCAAAATCTCGAAAATCGGCACGCGAAACATTGTTGCTCAAATTAAAATCTTGCGTGTGTAAAGGCGGAAGGAACGAACTCGCCGCTTTGAGAGGCGCGCCCCAAAGTCCGGGAACAAGATAAAGTGCGAATGCAAATGCAAAGATTGCCGTAAAAAGACTCGGAATGCTTGTGTGTTTTTCCTCGCTATCGTGCGAAAAGCGCAGTTTTCCAAGCAAATAAAATCCGAGTAGAGCGAAAATCACAACCCACAAAACGATAAATACTTCGCGGTCGAGAATGCGCCAACCGTAAGCCAAATCGGCAACCGAAAAGAATTTCAACGAAAATGCCAATATGATAAATGCGAGCGTAACCTTAATTTTATTGAGCCAACCGCCCGACTTCGGCATCGATTTGAGCCAAGCCGGAAAAAAGGCGAACAAACTGAACGGAATTGCCAGCGCAACGGCAAAGCCGAGCATACCGAAAAGCGGAGCCAAAATAGCATTTGCGCTTGAAACTTCGACAAGCAGAATGCCGAGAATTGGTCCTGTACACGAAAATGACACCAAAACCAAGGTAAAAGCCATAAACAAAATGCTCACAAATCCGGCTGTCGAATCGGCTTTGGCATCCATTTTATTTACCCATTTGGCAGGCAACGTGATTTCAAACGCACCGAAAAATGAAACGGCAAAAACAATCAGCAAAGCGAAAATGAAAATGTTGAAAACGGCATTGGTCGCCATATTATTCAAAGCATTTGAACCGAAAATAAGCGTAATGAACAAACCGAGCAGCACATAAATTATCACGATTGCTGCGCCGTACAATGCTGCATCTTTTCTGCCTTTGGTTTTGTTTTGCGAACGTTTCAAGAAAAAACCGACCGTTATCGGAATTATGGGCCAAACGCAAGGTGTGAGCAATGCGAGAAATCCGCCGAGAAGTCCGAGCAGAAAAATCCACCAAAGCGAAAAATTGGCAGAACTTATTTCGCCCAATGCTTGCAACTCGTCGATTACCGGTGTCCAAAATTTCGAAAGTACGTTTTCAGAATTTTGTGCAGTGGTTGTACCAACTTGTACCGGTGCGAAATTCATCATTGGTGCTATGCCGGTGCTTGTTTGCGCCGTGCGATTTGCCGAAACGCCGAATTCAAAATGTTCTTGTGTAGGCGGCAAACAGGTTGTTGCACTACAAACCATAAATTCTACATATCCTTCAACCTGAACTTTTTCGGCATCGACAAACGAAATGGATTGCACAAAAACGGCTTCGTTATTGTACAAAGTCAATTCCATACTGAAATTCGGGTCGTATTTGAACTCCGACACCGAAAGCGAGCGAATTTCACCTTCGAGCGTTGCATTATTCACCGTTTCAAACACAATCGAAGTTGGAATCGGTCCACCTCTCGGAATTTCTCTGCCATAAAGATACCAATCTCTATCGATAGTGGCGCGAATAATTAAATCTGCCGAGTTTTCGCTCGTAATTTTCTTTTCAAAATGCCAACGAACAGGCGTGTGAATTTGCGCAAAAGTCGAAGCACAAACAAATAGAAGTACGAAAAATGAAATTATTTTTTTGTTCATAAAAGGAAGTGTATTATTAAATTGACATATATTCATTCCAAGTTTTTAATTCTTTTATCAAAATCGGAGATAATCTTCTGTGTTTTGTTAAACTCATCGTATTCCGAAATGGCTTTTTTGTCGGCTTGCAGTTTAGATATTTTTCCTTTTCCTTCGAGCACTTTGTAGTCGTTGAAAGTTAAAAATTTTCCGACACTATCAGCCAACTGTATCATAGTGAACGTATTTTCGCGCTCTATCAAACCCTCTATATAATCGAAATAACCGGTTATCGTTCTTTCCAATTGCCTTATTTCGTTTTCCTGCAAATAATTTTTAGCTATAATTACATCCGTTTTCAGTATTCTTCCATCAGGTGCATTTTTCCAGGTAGTCAGACCCATATTTTCTCTTGTTTTGTCGGCACTTTGAAAAATAATTTCCGCTGCTGTTTTTCCTGTGATAGCAAAATGAAATCTATTTTGAACCATAGCGTAAAAATTCCGTGTGATTTCAGAATTAGGGTTGTAATCGATGCTGCATTCGGCAAAAATATCGGTAATTTGCTGATAAATACGTCTTTCACTTGCACGAATAGAGCGGATACGAAGCAATAATTCCCGAAAATAATCTTTCCCGAAAAGCGTTTTTCCCTGTTTCAAACGATTATCGTCCAGCACAAAGCCTTTGATAATATATTCTTTCAGTGTTTTGGTAGCCCATATACGAAACTGTGTGGCTCTGGACGAATTAACACGATAACCGACTGAAATAATAATATCAAGATTGTAAAAATTAGTGTTATAGTTTTTGCCATCGGCAGCAGCTATTCGAATTTTTCGAACAACTGAATTTTCTTGTAATTCAAAATTTTTAAAAATCTCCTTCAAATGATAATTAACTGTATTCACTTCCACATCGAATAGTTCAGCCATAGATTTTTGTGTTAACCAAATGGTTTCATCTTCGATGTAAACATCAACTCGAACATCGCCGTTTGGGGTGGTGTAAAGGAGAATTTTATTAACTTCGACATTCATAAGAAACGATTTACGATTGCAATTACTATCAACGTGCAAATTTACAGAATTTTATTTGTTATGAGCAAATTTAGAGTAATTTTTCACCCCTTAATCACAGCCAGCGGACTAAGTTCAACCTTGATTTTTACCAAATCGCTTTGAAGAGCCATTACTTGCGAGATGTCTTTGTACGCCGATGAAGCTTCTTCCAAATCGGATTTTGAACGAATGGAATGAATAATTCCGAGTGTGTCGAGTTTGCGCTTTTCTTCTTCCAAATCGAGGTTGCGAATGGCGGCTTTTCTGCCCATCACACGACCTGCACCGTGCGAACAACTCATAAAACTTTCGGGATTGCCAAGTCCTTCGACAATATAGGATTTTGTTCCCTGCGAGCCGGGAATGATGCCGATTTCGCCCAATTTGGCTGATGTTGCGCCTTTGCGATGAACAACAATTTGTGTATCAAAATGCTTTTCCCACGCCGCATAATTGTGTGCAATGTTGATAATCGGCTCATAGACAACCGAATGAAGCACCGACGAAATAACTTGCCGAATGCGCTCCATCATCAACTTCCGATTGGCAAATGCAAATTCGGTACAATATTGCATTTCTTTGTAATAAAGATGCGCCTCGTCGGTTTCAAAAGGCAAAAAAGCCAAATCTGCTTTGGCAACCATCGAAGGATGGTAAGTTTCGTTCAATTTTTTTGCTTTTTTGTTGTAATACTCAGCCACTTGCAAACCGAAATTGCGACTTCCCGAATGCACCATAATCCAAAAAAATCCATCGGCAGAACGCTGCAATTCGATAAAATGATTACCTCCGCCAAGTGTGCCGAGCTGCTTCAAAGCCTTAGAATATTCACGTTTCACGATTACCAATTCATCAACATTAAATCCCTGAGGCATAAGCGATTCGTCTTGCGGTTTTTTGTGATGATTGAATCCGAGCGGAACAAGTTCTCTGATGCCGTTCATAACTTGTATTAATTGCTCGCGTTTCAAACCATCGGCTTCGATATTGGTTTTTACGGCGCACATTCCGCAACCAATATCCACGCCGACTGCATTCGGAATAATCACGTTTTCCGTTGCCAACACACCGCCAATCGGCATTCCGTAGCCTTGATGAGCATCGGGCATCAAACAAATATGCTTGACAGCAAAAGGCAAGTTTGCAAGATTGATTGCTTGTTTCAATGCGCCGTCTTCCAATTCATCGAGCCACATTTTTATGGGGATTTTTTCGGTGGAGATTGTTTTTTGCATAGGTTTGTTTTTTTAACAATCAGAATATTATGCAGATTTGTTAATTTTTTGAAGGTTGAATATTATTGTTTGTAGCCGATTTTCGCGTAATGCGGCATTTCTTATTTCACACTGCCAAATAACAATAACTTTCCAACCTTGCTTCTCCAACTCCGAAACATTACGTTTATCTCGTTCAATATTTCCGCCGATTTTGTTTTCCCAAAATTCGGCATTTGTTGCAGGTAATGTTCCTCTTTTGCAAGTATGTCCGTGCCAAAAACAGCCGTGAATGAAAATGACAGTTTTATATTTCGGTAGGACAATATCAGGTTTTCCGGGAAGGTCTTTTACATTCTTTCTGAACCTCAGACCATTGGCAAATAAAAATTTGCGTACCATAATTTCAGGTTTGGTTTCTTTGCTGGAAATATGAGACATTATTTCGGAACGTTTTTGTTTTGAATAAATGTCAGGCATTTTTAGAGTTTACTATCGCCAACCCTATCGCTTCGGCGTATTTTGGTGGAACAGCATTGCCTATCATTCTGGCTGTATTCGCAATACTTGTAGTTTTGAAAATATAATCTTTTGGGAAAGATTGTAAAACTGCACCTTCTCGCAAAGAAATTGCTCTATTTTCTTCTGGGTGTGCAAATCTGCCGTTGGAAATACTAAAAAATTTTGTTGTAATGGTCGGAGATGGTTTATCCCAAAACATTCTACCATAAGTATCTTTGAAACAATCTTTTTTATTACGGTGGCAATTAGGGGCTAAGTCAGTATCGGCGTATGACAAACGTAAACCACCGTTTTTTTCGGTTAGTTCCAGACGTTTTATGTTTATCTTACTCAAACCTGCAACTGAATGTATAAATTTCGAATTATCTTTGTGTCCTGCTTCAATTTTCGGAAAACCGTTATGTTCGCCGATAACATCTCTAACAGTAACTTTTTTGCCTTCATATTTTACCGGCTCTATCTCTTGTCCGGTTGTTCTATTTGCAATGAGTGTAAATCTTTTACGATGTTGCGGCACTCCATATTCGCTGACTTCGTGAACTTTGAAATGAACTTTATAACCGCTTTCATTCAGCCAATCAATAAATTTATCCAGACCGCTTTCTTCTTTTCGTCTTAAAACTCCCGGTACATTTTCAACAACAACATACCCCGGATTAAGATACTTTACAAAACGATGAAACTCTATCAGCAAATTTTTTGATTTTTCGGATTTCTCTCTATCTGTATTTATGATACTCCAAAACTGGCACGGACTACAACCGATAAGTAATAAACTATCATCATTTTTCTTTAATGATAATTGCTGCTCTAATTCTTCCTCTTTCAAGTCAAACACATCTGCGTGAATGAATCTTGCATTTTTTATGTTTGCTGTGTATGTTTCCTCACAATTTTTGTCAAAATCAATCCCTGCAACAATGTTTATTCCTGCTTGTTGCATTCCGTAACTCATTCCACCACCGGAACAAAAAAAATCGACAGCATTTATTTTATTATTTTGCATATATGCAGTATATAACTCCCCGCAAAGATACTGTTTTTTCATCTTATTTTTTTCTTTTTTTGTAGTGATTTTTAAAAAAACAGGGGAAACTTGATTTGCTTTGATTGTTTTTATCTTACTGCAAATCAGCAGCATAAGCAAGACTCTGCACTATATATGAAAAATATATGAGAAATGTTTTGTTTATATGATAAAAATATGTAGTTTTGTGGTCGTAAATTTTAATAATTCCCAAAAATGAATACGGAAAAAAGGGCAAGATTTGAAAAAGTTGCCTCAACACGAGTGCAAAAGATAATAAATTTGCTTGATTTACTCGGCAACTGTTCAAATAAAAATAATTATGACTTTTCCGAAAAAGATGTTGAATTAATGTTTTCGGAAATCAATCGTGCATTGAAAGACACAAAAAATCGTTATGATTTTGCATTGAATAAAAAAGAAAATAAAGGCTTTAAATTCTAACATTATGGAGAAAGATTGCAAATGGTATTTTGGGAATGAGGGTGGGATAGATATAGGTCCGAATGACCCTATTCACGAAAATTTTAAGGGAAATCCCTATTATTCGATTGTGCGTGAGTCAATTCAAAATTCGTTAGACGCTGTAAATAATGAAAAAGAGCCGGTAAAAGTGTCTTTCACTACTTTTGAAATCAGCAGAAATGATTTTCCGAACTTGTTTGAAATAGAAAATCATATAAAAAGGTGCAAAGAGTATTATCACAATAATAATAATGCCGATTGGTTGTTTAGCCAAATGTTGTATTATCTCAATGGAGATATTGAGGGCAAAAAACGAGTAAAATTGACTTGTATGAAAGTTGCTGATTATAACACAATCGGTATGAAATATGATGATAGCGACACAAAATCACCGTTTTATGCTTTTCTTAGAGCCGCAGGTGTTACAGTCAAGAGTAATCAAGGAGCAGGTGGTTCTTTTGGGTTTGGCAAAGGTGCATATTTTGCTTTGTCGCCATTAAAAACTTTGCTTGTGTCGTCAATGGATATGGCAGAAAATGTATATTTTGAGGGTACAACCAGATTAACAACACATAAAGACGAAAGTAACAAAAAATTAACTGCTTATGGTTTTTATGATTCAAATAAGGGGGAACCTGTTCAAGACATAAATGCTATCCCTGATGTTTTCAAACGAAAAGAAACTGGAACCGACATTAATATTATCGGTTTGTGGGACGAAAAATATCGAAAATCAATTATGGTAAAATCGGTTTTAAATAATTTTTGGTTGGCAATTTATCACAACAAACTTTCCGTTCAAATAGAAGATATTTTGATTAACCGCGAAAATCTTGAACAAATAATTGACGAATATTTTTCTGAAGAAAATGAGAGCGGAACACCAACGGAAGTCGAGTCGTGGAATCCGAAATCATATTTTAAAGCGGTTAAATATGCAAACTCCACTCCTCAATTCAAAGTATTTGAAAGTGAATTGGAAACGCTCGGAAAAATGAAATTTTATGTTTATTTGGAAAAAGGTTTACCAAACAGAACTTCATATTTCAGAAAGCCAAAAATGGTTGTTTTTAAGAGAACCAGTCACAAAATTAAAGGATATTCGGCGGTGTTAGTTTGCGAAAGCGACAAAGGAAACAAAATATTACGGGATATGGAAAATCCTGCTCATAATGTTTGGGATTTGGATAATTATCCAAAGAATGAGGGTAAAATTGACGCCACTGCTCGAAAGGCAATATCGGAGTTAAACAAGTTTGTAAATGATTCTCTTGAATCGCTGTCAAAAATAAAAACCGGAAAGAAATTAGCATTTCTTGGTTTGGAAGAATACTTGTCAATTCCCGAAGATTTACTTGAAAAAGACGAAGAATTTGATTTTGAAGGAAATGTAACAAATTCTGTTTCGGGCAACAACAGCAATGAAACTGCTGAAAAAGAAACAGGCTCTCAAACAACTACAAATGTAGAATCTGTGAAAATCAAAGCAACTGCTGTCGTAAAACACGAAGTTCCGGAAACAACGGATATTGAGCCGACGGAAGACGGGACGGAAAAAATTACCACAGGTGGCGAAAATGAAACTTCCGGAGGCAATGACAACCCAACAGATTCAGGCGATAATGCAAACACGGGCGAGAGAGCAAACGAAACAAATCCTACTTTTACTCGTAGCAAGGTTCTTGTGAATGTTCGTTTTAGGATTTTGGCTCAAAAATCGGGAAATAATGTCGAACATATTTTACTTGTTAATGTTGATAAAGATATTGAAAATGCGGAACTTGCTTTGTTTGTGGGTGCAGATAATGGCAGAGAAGACGGAATAGAAATATTTGAAACAGATAATGGAAATATTGAGAAGAATATACTTAAAAATGTATATTTATGGCGAGGAAAGAATGAAATAAAAATCAGATTTGCAGATAATGTTAAGCACTCCGTAAAATTAAAAGCGTATGAATACCAATAATATAACATTTCCACACCCCATTCTTAGAATAGGTGATGATTCTATAGGCAGCACGATTAATCCGTCATTGCCGGTAACAACAAGCAGTCCAGACGCAGATTTTTACAAAACAGAAGTAACTTTTTTACACAATAATGACGATTTGCTGAAGTTAATAAATTCCGGAAAAGCAGAGTATTTATGTGAGGCAACTTGTACAAATACCGTTTTTCGACAAGTTTTCACAAGCAAAACAGAAAATATTGTATTTGAAATTCCAAAAAAGAAAGTAAAAGGGAGGGTAGAGTTTACTTGTTTGTTGGTAGCAACAGAAGATATCGAAAATTATTCAAATGCTAATGCTCATTCCGATTATTCCGGATATACTTTTGATATTGACAAAGGTGATATTTTGGCACATTTCGGCGAATCCTATTTTAGTGCCGATATTCAATACGAAAAGTTAAAGGCGGTTTCTTCATTTATGGGAATTGTTGAAAATGAGACGGAAAAATATACAATTATAGATTTGAAAAAAAGTAAAATCGAAATTCAATTACCTACCGAATCATATAATCTATACCGTAGTGGTTCGATTTCACAGGAAGAAAAATTTGCGCCGATTTTTCACTCGTCTATTGTGCTAAATGCACTCTTAATTGCATTGTATAATTTTGAAGAACACAAGGATTATTTATGGGCACAAGTAATTGACTATCGCTTGCAAACCGAACCACAATTCAAAACATTATCTATTGAAGACAAAGAGAATATCCCCGAAATTGCACAACGATTACTGGGGAATCCTTTTGAACGTTTGCTCAACGGTTTAAATAATGTTGTTGAAATTCAAAACGAAGAATAATTATGGCAAAGCAGTTAATTTTCAAAGAAAAATATGTAGCAAAACTCAAAGAAAATATAAATGTTGAGTTTTTCAGAAGTATGGAATTTGTATATGATAAAAAGCAAGTTTTAATGTTACCTAACATTGAAATTACGCCTGATTTGGCAAATAAACTAAAACCGGATAATGATTTTGAAACTGCCGTAAAACTTTTTGAGGCATTCAAAAATCTTGAACCGATACAAGCGTCTGACGAAAGATTGTGGGTTTATCTCGCTCTTGTAGATTTGTTTCCTTATATGCAAAAACGTTGGAGTGCTGTTTATAAAGGTGAAAATAAAGGCAATAAAGAATATATTTTGGAACATTGGTTTTTGAGTTCGTCGGCACAAAGTAGTTTGTTGCGACACGCGCTTGCCGGTTTGTGGTGGGCAGTCTATTTGTCGATTGATGAAACAAGAGGAGAAGAAAACAAGTACGATTTGACAAAAATTTTGTTTCGCCAGTTGGATTTTCCGACACGAACACTCGGAACGTACAAATTAGGTCGCCACAAAGAAGCCGTAATCGGTATTTTGGAGTTTATCGAAGAAAATGAGGATTTGTTCAAGTCAAAATTTGAAGATAAAAGTCGTTTTATTACAAAGCATTTGAATATAGTAGGTGGTGTCAAACCGTTAGCATACTACGATAGAAGTTTTTTTAAATCGGAATTAGAAAAAGTTAAGGAATTAATTTCAATGATTTAAATTTGTCCGTCCAAAAAAAATGTCCGGTTGTTAAATGAAACCAGTACTCAGAATAACGTGCAACATAAATATTATCGCAAGTCAAGTTATTTCCGATGTCAAAGATACAAATTTTTGAAAGCAATTCACAACTATTTTCAAATCCTTGATGCAATTTTTGAAAGTAATTCACAACATTTTAAAAACACAGACATGAGTCTATGCTTCACATAGAAACCAAGCTCGCAGAGGAAAATCGCAATCCCAAGGCGGAAATTGTGGGGAAACTTAATGATTTATTTCTAGAGGAAAGTTATGATTTTTCAACACATAGTACAAAAAAAATTGAATTTTCCATTTTTTTTTGTAACTTTGTGGCGAAAAGGAAAGTCCTTTAATACTGTGAAATCTCCAAAATTTCAGTAAATACACAGGATAGACTGTCCGTTTGGCAGGTTAGTTTCTGTGTGTGTATGGTGCTTGGAGGTGTCAGTAGTAAGCGGAACTTGACCCGTCTTTTTTTTTATAATAATCGCCAAAGGTCATTGGCAAAATTAAACACACAAAATATATGAAAAAAGCTATTATGCTATTAGTATCGTCGCTTCTGATGTGGGCGGGGTATGTTCAAACTAGTTATGCACAGACTGAAACAGTTTCCGTTCAGGTTGGAACCGGAGATTTCAGGATGAACATGCCATTCCATTTCGGTTGGCGTCACAGTATGCAACAAACACTTTATTTTCCACATGAACTTCTGACTAATGGAGGAGAAATTACAGGTTTAGTGTATGATCTTCGCCTACAGCACCTTGCAGCAAATAGTTCTCCAACTCAAAACATTAGGATTTGGATAGGTGAAACAACCGTAGAAAACCTCTCTTCCGGATGGGTTGATCCGACAACCTTAACCTTGGTGTTTGATGGACAGATTGAGCTTCCGGTTCCGGCTTCAGCCGAAATCGGCCAAAAATATCTCATACAAATTGATTTTGATACTCCATTCGAATATCAAGGCGGTACACTTGTTGTTTATTCTTTCAAACACATGGCTGCCACCGGGGGTGTAGCACCGGGAAACGGTATTGAATTTTTCGGCACACAACTCTTAAATTCCAATCGTTCGCGAACGCATCAAGTTAACGGCACAGTTGTTCCGAATCCAATGAGTCCGCCGGCTGGAACTCTAGTTGCCAGCAATGTCCCAAATACAAGGTTCTTGTTTAATATGGCAGGTCTAGGTTCTGTTTCGGGTGTTGTGAGTGGTTCAGAAGGAGCATTGGGCAATGTGAGGGTAGAGGTGGTCGGCACTTCTATTGCTGCAACAACAGATTCAGAAGGACAATATAGGTTGTTTTTAACTCCCGGAGATTA
>Ga0123355_10011290_pt1 | contig 13757 bp, 6 predicted proteins | sample TergutEmb28metaG_3_FD_89872 | JGI IMG/M metagenome (GOLD analysis project Ga0123355, IMG submission 89872) | Embiratermes neotenicus P1 segment gut microbial communities from Petit-Saut dam, French Guiana - Emb289 P1 | ecosystem: Host-associated > Arthropoda: Insects > Digestive system > Gut ... | reverse complement strand
TTTCGTTCACACAACGCAATAGATTTACGAAGAGGACAACAAGACCGTTTTAGACCGTTTAGGCCGGCAGGGGACGTTTAAATTCCGACCGTTTCAGAACGTTAGGGCCGGCAAAGGGTTAACCTTGAGAGCAGGATGTTGGACAAAATTTTGTACATAGTTGGCAATAGTGATATGCCCCTCTAGTTATTATAATCTGTTTATCCCCCTTCTTATAGATAGGTATAGCACATTCAAAATGTGATGGCACACACGCAGAAACCAGATTTGGTCTTTCAGTGAAACGGACGGGTCCATTTAAATCGGCGGGGGTGTCAGTTCAGTCGATGAGTGCGGATTGGCGGACAGCAGTTGTATAGACCATGTTCCGACATACAGTGCAAGGCTGCTGGCTACCCATTCCATTCGCATCTTTCCCCTTCACTTCCCCTCCCGTGCATCACCATGTGCCATCAGGTTCCGAACGCGCTGTATTAAGACCAACTCATTCCATTCGTCAGGCAATTCCTCCTTATTCCAAATAAAAATTTTACTACTATTTGCCCATATTTATAGAATTGTATTTTAGTAATTTTAGACCACACTTGTTTCAGTGTGATGATACCAGAGGCTGTGTAATGCAATTTTGACCCCCTGATGATGAGCACATGTTCTTGAAACATGTAGAGGCATGAAATAAACTTACTGTAAAACAAAAATTTTGTGCATCAAGTTGGTTAATTACTGAGATAAAAAAAATGAAGACACCAGTTGGTGATCGCAGGCACAGACTATAGGACTAGTAAAATGCATCCTAAGAAAAGTGGTGGTAGCATGTGAACTAGATAAGATCTGGCTCGAAGGGACTAATGACAGCCTCTTATAAATACAGAAATGCACCTTGTGGTTCCACAAGAGATAAAATTTGTATGCACTTGAGTTTAGAGCTGCTGAATGAATCGTGGAATTTGATATTGCAGAGTTTTCTGAAAAAAAAGTCAAGGCATGTCAATTTTTGCTGGATAGGATGAATTTAACAACCATTTTATATGAAGACCAAGTTATGTTTCTGTGTGTATGAGTGATGACAAATGGTTCTTATGCTGAGTGCTGGCTTTCCTGCTGTCCATATGCACAGTTTGATATTCACTGACACACAAACAAGGAAAATAAAATTAGACATTGTATAATGTGGATTATTTGTGCCAGCAGCGGAAATCTCATATTCTGTATTTGTGTTCTGCTCATATCCTAAAAATTGTACTAGACCAGCATAACAGGAGCTCTGCATTAGTTGTAGCACAGTTGCTAGGACTTGTAGAGGAACAAATGTACTAATAATGATTGTCCTGTGTATTCATTTTCTAACTTCTTTTTTGATTGAACCAATATGAGCTTAAGAGTACAAGTTATTGAGTTTCTTGTTAAATATATTTTCTTCATTGTTACCTCACCCATGAACCCATAACTACCACCTGTCCAGCACTTTGGATGTTGTGTAAAGTTCAGAATGAGCCTGTGATGGTGGACGACCTTTGTGACTGTGCTATGTTGTCATTCTTATGCCTTGGCCTACATTTTGGTATATGTACAACTTCTAGCTTAGTTTGGAGGATACTGCTAGAGGTGGACAGGGTTCCCGAGATAAAAATGACATGACTAGGCTATGGGCTGGACAATCAGGGATTCCATACATGGCAAGGGCTAGAGATTTTTCTGCAAGAAGTCCAGTGTGCCTAGTCTTCTTTTCATTTGGTACATCCATACACAGCAGGTAGAATTTTTTATTACAATCTTGGATTTCGTTTTTTAGAAGGCTGGAAGACACTGCTGTGCCACATTGACAAGAGAGACAATGTTGACTGCTAGGCTTCTCTTAGAGACACAGCTAAACACATTTTCTGTTCTCCTGTTTATATTTCAGAAGAACTTACCTAGAATTTAATTCTTCGCAGAGAACGCATTTATTTATTCTGCTTTTTGATTTGTGAACTCTCCTTTGGGAACACATGGAATGGGAAAAGAAACAAGCAAGCATGTGTTAAAAACTAGACATGAAAATGCTGTGTTCAGTGCTTACATCAGTCATAAACTGACACGTTCAGCCTGAACATCTTGAATGGCAGTTTCTATCTGAAAAGGATTGCAGCAACAAATGAAATGGTAACACTTTTTATATCTGAAGCTTAAAATGGAACAGTAATTTTTGACATAGTTACACGTGAAAAATGTTATGTAACATTGTTCAGGTCTGCAGAAGAACATGGTTATTGTAAAATTTGAGGTTCTTACAGCAGTGAAGAGTGAAATTGGAGGGGATTGTGTAATTTGCTGTTACATTATTGTTGATCTTCAAGAATGTATTTTACTACGAGAGGCAAATGAAAACCTTAAAATATTTAAGGTATGTTTTTTCCTCACCAATGTAATGGTATGAGGGAGTCACATGAGAACCTTAAAATGTTTGTTTTCATGTGACTCGCCCTCGTAAATGTTAGGCAAGTCATGGATGCCCAACCTTTTTATGGCAGAGGGCCACACTCATTATTTTGGGATGGTTCTCAGGGCTACAGGTGGAAAAATTGCAAGTGGTATTACCCAATCACCTAAATTAGTGTGTAATTTTTATAGTATACACACACATTACAAATGTGCCTGCAGGCCACCTAATACAACCTTGTGGGCCACACACTGGAGACCCATGGTTTAAGTGGATTAAACAGAGAAATTTAATGTACTGTGTGCACATGACACACAAAACCATAGTAGAGATTTTACTGTGTGTGAGTGAAGCTTATGATGATACAGTTTAAGGTGGTCAAACCTGGCAGTCATTTGGGTTTTCAGTGAAATGGTTTCCCCCCCCACTTGTGCATTAACATATGATCAACACTAAAACAAAGAAAATAAATGGGGGTACAGGACATCCTGAACCTGTGAAGCGGTCCATCCAGCATGATTATGAAGGATCATTAATGTGCATGTTGAATTTGTTTATTATGTTGTGAATCTTAGCAGCATATACAGTGAACTTATAAAATGTGTCTCCAATTGGTCCACTCAGAAAAGTGACAGACTGTGAGTCACAATGGGGCATCCTCAAGGGAGCTGCTATGCCTTGTCCTCACCAAGTTGAAGCTTGCTGTTCTACTAGCTAAAGCCTCTGTCCTTCTTGTCAAAACACTGTCCACTATTGAGCCCTCAAGAATGTCTCCCAAGCCTACCAGCTTCTCCAACTCACTGTTATCCTTACAGGCCAGCTGTTTCATTCTCACAGCTTCACTACATTCCTCCCTCAGTACAGAATCACCTGGGGCCTTATAAGCATCTGAAAATGTGCTGTCTTCCTTAGGTCCCACCTTCTTGTTAATTTTCAAAGCAGCAGTTAGACTCGAATTAACTGCGGTTACATTTTGTGATGTGAAAGTATGAAAAGAATTTAGTTTCTGTCCTCCAACAGGACACTCATTCTGTGATGAATGAAACGCTGCCAACTCCTCAACACCCCAGACACTCTCATGAGTCGCCCTGCCACCATTCTGCATGTTGTCTTTTTCAACAGTTGACATGATGTCTGATTTCCAGTTAACATTCTTAAGGTTCACACAAACACTGTCTTTAGCACTGTTAATATTATGCACTGCAGGTAATGGAATACAACTTCTTTGCAATGAGTGGTCCTGACTAGAGTCATTCACATCTTCACCTTGAGGCCTTATTTGCATTACACATGTATCAAAATCATTTTGTTGGATGGTGTGTTCTCTAGATTCATTCATATCCATATGTATGTTTGAAAAGTTTTGGTTTGACATTCCTGTTGAATTGTGGAGAATATCAGTATCCTCATCAGAACAGATTGGAGCGGGTCCATGAGCCTGCCAATTCTGCAAGAAGCACTTTTGAGCTTCATCGCTAGAACTGGCTGTGTCATGGTCCCTCTGCATAATCATTATCTTATTCAGGTTTTCAGTGAGTATGGGTTCTGACCCTACATGAGCCAAGTTCCCTGTTGCTCTCTGTTGATTTGTAATGGTCGCTTCTGTGTGCCGTAATGTGTTCTCTGCTTTCTTGATCTCCTCATATTCATCTAAACCTTTATCCAGCGAGTAACTGAGACTTGTCACCACTCCAGTATGGACAGCAACAGCAGCTGTGAAGTCCTTTGCAGATTGCACCTCTGGATCACAAGTTTTTGTCTGGTAGCCCAGCTCTGAGTTCCCCAGTGACTTGCATATTCTGTGACCCTTTTCGAAGTGTCTGGTCACACCTCCTGGTGGCTGTCTCTGGAACCCTCCCATCTGAAGGCTCCCAACTGGACTTGCATTTTGTGATGAACTACGTAAGTCAAGGGATGAACCTGACAGTGTACGATGATGACTCTCCAACCTGGAAAACATAATTTAGTTGTAATTTTGTCCAAATATATATGTACTTAAAACAGTAGTGCAAAATTATAAATAGCTTACACGTTGGAAGCAGGCCTGAAGTGGAGGAGGGTAGTGAGGTTTGACAGTGTAGCACGGAGATCCTGTGTGGGCAGGTTGAAGTACCAGCGCAACTGAGCAATGTTCTTATTGAGCAGGTATACTCCATAGTTGAACTGCAGCTTGTCCTTACCACGAGAGAACAGTGGAAACCTGGAACAGGGCCAAAGAGTGGTCAGAGACAGCATGTGAAAATGACTGCAGCACTAATACCATTTTCACATGACTCACTCCCGATCTTTGTCAGGGATCTTCTCTGCTACATGGTCCACAATCTTGCTGCGAGATCCGAAGTGAATTATTGGGTAGCGGAGTGGCACTTGCAGAAAGATGGAGATCATCTGCACCAGGTGTGCTACAAACCCCAGGGCCACCGAGATCATCACTTCATCATTACCTGCAAAGTCTTCGGAGTTTGGCAGGTGTACTCCACAGATGGTGTACTTGTTGTTTGGCATCTGGCAATGAAAAGAGTATTTTAGGTGACACTGTTGGTGGGAGACCGTATCTTACAATCTGTTTCACAGAAAAGCTTACCTGTACAATTGGATAGATGAGGTTGAGCTCTGATATCAGCTGTTTCTGGCGGAAATTCAACTGGGCAGTTGTGAGCAGCAATGCCTCTCTCATGTCCACAAAGTTCTTCTTCCATTCTTTCAGGTGCTCCGTGTCTTTATGCAAGTGCTGGTACCGGTTCATCAGCTCCAGACCTAGCAGAATGAAGTTGGAAATGATTGATTACGGCCATTAGTATTTCTTTTGCTTTGGAACATATCGTGTAAATCACCATCATGGCAATACAAACATGGTGTCCATCTTAAGTTTATTGGACCATGCATCATCTTAATAGTTGAGTAAAGAGAGACCAACTTGATGTCACTTGCTTTATTATTTCTTTATTTAATGCTCAACATGTTTCGGATGTATTAATATCTGAAACATGTTCAGCATTAAATAAAATAATAAAGCAAGTTACATCAAGTTGGTCTCTCTTTACTCAACTATCAATGGTAGCCATATACAGCAACATAGCACCACTAACAATATAAGCAAATTCTGTTACTTAAAACTGCTTATAGTACCTCTATCCTGACTAGTTTCTACAAGTGCAGACTTTGTCTTTTCTAACTCCTGCAGTTCTGCTTGTTTCCTTAACTTCTCATGACTCAGCATGGAAACACGAAAGCGGACCAGCTCCACCTCTTTCCTGACACGCAATAGCTCCTGTCGTTCAGGCACTTTTGGACGGCTCTTGTTGATCAGATGACGCAGCATAGCATTTTCCCGTGACTCAGTAGCTGTGAAGCCTCCAACAGCAATCTTTTCTCGCAGATTCTGTGCTGCTAACATCTGTTTCTTGATGGCCTGTTGAAATGTGTGCAGCCTAAAATAGGTGAGAGGGTTCATGTTTAGTACCATTAGGTTTATGATAATATAAATAATATTTATTATACTCCATCTTAGGCTTGTTAAGAATAGAAACCCACCACATTTACCATATCACAAACTGCCTTGAATAAATGATAAAGGGACTAATGCAGTAAATATTTTTCACTTTCAAACACAAGCCCACCTATGGACAGCCAATTCAGTCCAGTTTGCATCATTATAAACCTCTTTAATATCCAGTTTACAGCTGCTTTATCTATGCCTTGACATTCTACGGCAAAAATGTTAACCAGGGGAGACGTTCTACAGAGTATGCCTGTACTGCAATTCTGCAGTCATATGTGAAAACACAGAAGCTCTAATTCAATTGATGACAAATTATGTACCACATTATATTTTACTGTTTATATTATACTTTCATCTGGGCTGTGTCAGGGCTCAGGAGGTTATTTGCTGGCCTGTCATCCTGGAGGTCTGGTTTCAAACCCAGGCCAGTCCTGGTCAAAGCAGCATTGAGATGGCTTCTTCTCTAAGTACTCTGGCATTCACCTGTCAGCATCATTCACCAATTCTCCATACTCATGCATTCATCAGTCTTTGGTGATATGTAGATGTAGCATCTGACATTGCCATTAAACAACACACTCTAAAAATACCATTTCATGTTTTTATTACCACAATAAACAATATTTATTACACGTCTATCAGGTACAATACCGGAGCAGCAAGTTCACATTGTAGCTGGGCTGTGCCTCTGCAGCATTCACTGTCACAGTGGTGTTCCTGATCTTCAGAGGGGCCTCCTTGAAGCACTCAAATGCTGTGAAATATCCACCATGCATGTGGAATACGACAGTATTAATGTTCAAGACAGCAGGATCCAATGACAGCTTAGGACCAAGATACACCAGACCACTGAAGTACACACCCCACACTGTGACTACATGATCTGGTTCTCCTTCGCGATGCAACCATAGTCGGATCACAATCCCTGCAAATACAAGTTCTCTGATACTAAAATTAAAACAAATGCTAATATATTTTTTCCATACATATGAAGTGGATACATACGGTAGTAAAAATTATGGTGTAAACTGCAAGTGGCAGAGTTTATTGAGAAAGTGTGAGACAAAAATGAGAAATATAATTTTAACTTATTGTTAAATGTGTAATGGAAATAGGCTTGTCATTTAATCATGTACATAAAAAAAATGAACCTGAACTACATTTACACGCTCAGTTCACATCATGCATAAAACACATACTGTCTTTGTTACAAAATCAAGTGGTTAATTTGTCATACAAAAATGACGATATGCACATGCACCACACTGTCATCTGTGGCTTTTACACATCTACAATATTTTTCCACATCTCGCAAATGGCACAATTTAAAAAAATAAATAAATAAATAACTGAAAATAAAATGTATGTTTTATTTTATCTACTCTGAAACATTTCTCAGCCTAGGAAAAAATGAGGGAGATATGATCAACAATGTGTATTGGTCTATATGTAAAGTAATCATTATTCTTATCCGATTGCAATGAGACTTGATTTATCAACAGATTTTCAAAAAATACTCAAATATCAAATCTCATGAAAATCCATCTAGTGACAGTTGAGTTATTCAATGTGGACAGACATTACAAAGCTAAGAGTCCCTCTTCGCAGTTTTTCAAATGCGCCTAAAATATATATAAAAATATTGAAAATGATGAGATTTATATATATATATATATATATATATATATATAATTCCTTCCATGTGGGGATGCAAGCCTTGGTGCTACATTGGAACACATGCTTAACCTTTTGGCGCCGGAATTATTTTTTTAAATTTTAGCACACTCTGTATATAAAATGTGAATAATACAGGAACCAAATACATTAGAATTATGAAACAAACTGCACTTTGAAGAGAAAAAAAAACGGAGAGTATATACCAAGTTTAAAATACTCGGTACCTGTATTTGTTGAATAAATATATAAAATGCAACGTTTAGAGGTTAGCGGTGCGGTACGACCACTACAGGCGTCGAAGGGTTAAATGACAGTGGTGAGTACAAGCAGGTCTGATGTGTACCTTCTGATACTCATGTGCCACAGGCAGAATAAAATTCTTGGCAGCACAATGTTACCATATATTTTGAAACTTGATTTCTTTGTGTTACAATGGGATTCATATATAATATGACATTTCCCTTCTGTAGCTACATTTTCCATAAGCAGCAATTAAACTGATCCAAGCAATTAGACTGATCCATTCTCACATGGCCCCTGAAGGACACTTACCACATCACAGTTTTATTGAATAAGCATATCATGAATTTGAAATGTTCTTGAAAGATAGCTTGATAAAAGAAGCACTGACTGCCACCCAAGAAAGGCCTCGGCTGCAATATCAACTGCAGCAAACATACCTTGTGATTACTTCATACACACATACATTAGAGAGTTTGGATCCAAAATTTTGTAAAAATAACAATATGATACGGAATGAGTAATAAAAATACAAAATGATCAATAAAATTAAGAATTAAAAATAAATTGAACTACTATCATACAGAAATATGGGAAGCTCACATTAAATATTCAAATTGTACATTGAAATTGTTACACATGACAGGTACTAAGATTATGAGTTTTTCTCAACATTAAGACTGCACCAACACAGTAAAATGGGTGCATATTTAAATATCCTATTAATGCTACTTTAAACAAACTTTTTATTCACACGAGTGCACATGGTAGATTGCTGAAAATTTTGATGCCACCACAGTATTGACTTCTCTGAAATCATGAAATACTGCCAATTTGTGTACGAAGATGGTACTTTGTCCTTTTACTAATACTGTGTATAGCTAGCTTTCAACAAAAACTGTCAACTATTGTGTGTATCCCTAACCATAAGAATGATTACCTCAGCGAGACAGAAGTGCAAAAGAATTTCTACTCTTAAGGTTTTATACATATAAAAACATTTAAAATTTGCTTGCAGAATGAAAACCTGGAGGTGGGTGGTGAACATTTACAAACTGCTTAACTATCATCATTTATCCATCTGGGGTTAACATAAAAATGGTGGCAGGACATGGACTTGATTCAGCTGGCTCAAGACAGGGACAAGTGAGAGGATTTTGTGAACATGGTAATGAATATTCACACTCCTTAATATGTGTGGAATCCTTCAACTGGGTGAGGAGGACCGTCTCCAGAAGACTCTGCATCAAGTAGTTAATTATTATTAACCTACACAGTAACAGGAATAATTATTAACATATGTGAACTGTTTAACCACACTAATTTACATACCATTAACTGCTGTGTTTACATGGCATGTGAGATCTCCCATAGCAATCTCTGCCCACTTGGGGTTTTGGCTCTCAAGTTTTTCACTGGTGTAGAATGGAGCCGACATGGTGGTTAGGTGAAGAGTATAGTAGAATGACGCCTTCAGCACGTCTGCTTTCAACGTTTTGCTCTTCATCTCTGTTCTTTGTACAGTTCTTGATCCACTGGTACATGTACCTGGGTTGGGCTTCTCATTTACACAAACATTGTATGCAATGATTTGTATGAGATTTCGAAGACGAAGCTAAAATAACAAGCAAATCAATAAGAATTAACACAAAAGTTACAAAATTACAGAAGAAAGAACAACACTTACCTGCTGAGACGTGAGCGGAATCCATTCCTTCCACCTGGCGACAGCATGTTGCTGCACTATCGTTTCATGAAACTGATATAACATTGCCTCCCTCTTGTATGTGAACCCTACGAAACTTACGAATTCGTCATACTCTTGTCGTTACATAAATGAAACGTACTTTAATATGTCAGTCTTTGGAAATGCCTGGTATCACGAAACAATAGCTACATACTGCCACATTTCCAACACTACTCTTGCCACTAGAACAAATTATGAAAATTTCCACTAATTTATACTAGGATCTGTTTTTACACACCCAGATATGTTAAAACTACAAAACTTTCTACGTATATAAGGTGGGAATACACATGTTACGGCTGGAATGTTCGTCTTGTGACACTAAGATTACAGCAACTAAGAGGATTAAAAACAGTTGGCATGTCAGGTACTTCAGAATGATATACAATGCTTGAATAGTAACAGCAGGGGTTTTAATCTATGGAATTTTCAATGATGTGACCGAATCCATATTTCAATTGCTAACTCTATACTTCTGACACTACTTTATAGCAGAAGAAAATTTGACGAATGAAAGCTTATCGTGCGTGTTCGGAATGACGAATTGATCGGTTAAAGTGAAGGTTCATTAGTCACACATTACCACGAGCTTATCATAAGTTAACGTATATGTCAATTGTATTTTGCATGTGTGTGTGTGTGTGTGTGTAAAAGACACATTCAAATACCATCCGAGAAACTTCACTTTTCCTTCTACGGCCTATGAGAAATAACTTGAGTCCCGTTCATAATGCGTAGCGTTTCATGCTGTTTAATCGCAGAACACTAAAATCACACCATGGACGACCATAGATATCACTGTCTCGTACTATCATGTATAGCCTCCTTCCGTGATAAGACAGTCAAGTCCACGGATTACCTATGGGTAGGTAATCTGTGGGTGTAATTGCTGGTTGTAATGGTAGCTGAAGTAGTGTATCTGTTAGCGGTTAAGGAAGGCAAACTGTCGGTGTAGAGGACGATTATGAATTTCGAAGACGGTAATAATCTTCGCTGTTACGGATATTGACTGCTTTTGTAATGTTGGCATTTACCGCTTCACTTTTTTATTGCACATTTTTGTTTGGGTATGTGTACAGGTGATTGATATATCTGAATTAGTTTAGAATGGCAAGGTCAGCCAAGATATATGTTGCTCATATTAAGGAGAAAAAGTTGGAACGCAGCTGGAGCAATGTAACCGATTCCCTTTCGTTGTGCTTTGTTGTTAACAGTTTGTTTAGGGTTGGAACTTTTAACCCCGTCTGGTTTAGAATAATTCCACAAGAGTTATTCCAGTTTCGATGCCTCATTCATTAGCTACTTAAGTCGGCGGCTGGCATAACCGCCTTTAATTTCACAGAAATTTTATAATCAGTTTACTTTTGGTATTAAGTACGAAATTGTGTGCAGATAAAGGTACAGTTGTTAGTACACATGCCATGCAGGATTTGGGGAGAGTGGAGGTATTGTAGCTCTTTTCTTAAGCCTAGCACTAGATGGTAGTGAGTCGTCATCCTCACGCCTTGGAATGTTTACTGTTAAGTTAGATCATGTTCTGAGAAGCCAAAGTTGGTGTTGCTAACATAGATAAACAAAACAGAAAGAGTAATATGCTATATTGAACAGTGTCCTTCAACAAATACTGCAACTTGCTTCCTTGTTTCTAAATATGTTCTTGAACCCACTTAAAAAAGCTTTAAATTAGGTCAGTTTGAGAAACACAAATGCTAGCGGAACTATACAATGAAAGACATAGAATTAATTTAGTATGTTTCATATCCATGCATTGAATTATCATGTATAGTAAGCCAATGAATGCACTTTAGTAAAATATCTTTTTTTGTATATTGCTAAACACCAAGATGTTTCGGTTGTACTTATGACCATAATCAGATTTCTGAAGCCAGCCCTCCTATGACATACACCTATATCCATTCAAGGTGTGTATGAAAACTGCATTCAATAACATAAACACACCCTGTCTTACATGTTATAACAACAATTTGAATTTTGTTTGTTTTAACAATATATAAACCAACATAGTATTACAACAGGGAGTACTTATGATATTAACTTAACACTAAGTGGTTTCACCTATACAGATTAACAGTTTATTGCATATTTTACTAGTATTCTTTGAGACATCCTGATGATGGTCACAAGTACAACCAAAACATCTTGTTGATTAGCAGTATGTAATAAAGGATGTTTTACCAAAGTGCATTCATTGGTTTAGTATATATTGCATAGAATTGGTTTTTATTTCAAGTTTACAGTAAAGTTAAGAACATTTTGGCATGCTTTATGGCCACAGAAATGGTATCTTGCTTCCAGGGTGAAGAACCACTAATACAGATGAAGGATAGTGTTGGATGTGTGTGTGTGTAAAGCAGTTGTAAATATTTGGATCTGTTTATAGACTGTATTGAGATAGGGTCTGTATATGTAAACCACGGTTATGGTTTGGTTTATGTGAGTATAGGACAGCATTACACTTTTGATGTGTCTGTAAAGCAAACTCTGAGTAACTAGGATATTAGTCTGTTTGCATAACATCTTGTGCTCACTTCAAAACAAATAAGACTAGCTGTATTAGAGTCATCTTCGTACTTCTATACTGGCCATAAAACTTCAGTCATATTTCTTGATCATCTAATTAATTTTAAATTGGTTCATGCCATAGTGATTATAATAACAAAGATATTGATGACAAACATATTCTGGTAATATAAACCATGTTTACATCTTTTGCTTGTGTGTGGATATTGACAGCAGTGTATTGTAATCTTGTTTACTTATACTCTGCAGCATTATTCAAATATAGTTTTTCTTAGATGGGAGGTGAAAGCAAGGCCCAAATTCAGGTATATATTGTAATTGTTTTAGCATGTTCATTCTTAAATGCTGCACCTGTAACTTGTTCAGCTGCCTCTCAGGCAGTTGTCAATACAGAATTTGAAATGGTTTAGTGTTACTAATGAAAACATCTTTGTAGTAATGTACATTAGTTCTTTTGTAGGTATAGAGATTGTAATGTGTGAGGGATAAATATGAAATGTGTCTTTCCTGTATTAGTTACCATAAATGTTTCTGCATTTTGAACTTTAAACTTTCCTTCCATTTTCCTTTTTTTTCCAGAGTTTTTTGTTGGGACATCAACGCATTTGTTAAGATGAAAATTTTGTTTTTTATAATCAGAGATTACATGCATGTTGTACTTGATCACTTGGTTAAAGTTTGCAGTAAGCTACATGGGTAATACATAAGTAATAAGAAAGTAAAAAATAACCTGACTTCTTTTGCAATGAAATATTAACATGAGCTTTTTGTTTGAGTTAAGAAATATTTACCCATCAGAGTATTATGTGAAGTATGGGTTTTAGTTTCTGAGTGGTGCAACAGCATACCATTCCACTGATAACACATGTGTTACCTATCAGAATTTGTGGCGTTGAAAGATACATTAAGATTTACTGGGGCCACTGGAATTCAGAAATATTAGTTGAATTTCACTGTCATTCACATGGAACACAGATGTAAGCCACCAATTTGTGTTTCATATCCTCCCATGTCTACTGGATATCTTAATGTTTTGAAACCTTGGTTTTATCTTCAGTTCAGCTGTGTTACTTTGAAGGTAAAACCTCTACACTCATTCAAAACACCAGTAACTATTACTGGTCAACATTATGTAACATTTGATATTCATGTGTCTGTACATTGTTAGTATAATTTTATAATTACAACCAACAAGATGCAACTATTTTTGATTGTTTATTTCTAAAAGGCTCTACGTGTTTCGGGCGGTTTCTCCGTCCCTCATAAGGAGCACATAACTGTACATTCAGCTTCAGGTATTTTCAACTGTAATGGTAGATAGGAGCAATACTATTGGCTCTATGTACAGGTGCTTAAAATAAATGTGTAGTTAAAATTGGTTGAGTCAACAGTTAAAAGTCAATTAGTTAAAAATTAGTTAATTAACAAGCAACAATTAAGATATAATCTAATAATTCGGAAAATGCAATGTGTTCGAATATAGTACACTCAGTCGAACAAAAATCCAGCGGCCTAAAATTTTCTAAGTCCCGAACTGGAAGTCACGTGACGTACAGTTGCCATCATAATTTGAGTCGTTTTACTTTCCCCATATTTGTGCATTCGTGGAGATTCTCTGTCTTCCATTCATT
>Ga0123355_10011289_pt1 | contig 13757 bp, 10 predicted proteins | sample TergutEmb28metaG_3_FD_89872 | JGI IMG/M metagenome (GOLD analysis project Ga0123355, IMG submission 89872) | Embiratermes neotenicus P1 segment gut microbial communities from Petit-Saut dam, French Guiana - Emb289 P1 | ecosystem: Host-associated > Arthropoda: Insects > Digestive system > Gut ... | reverse complement strand
TCAACATTATCGGCTTCCTGTGCCGGTTCAAATTCCCAGCCAACTACCGGAATTAAAACGATACTGCCGATAAATAATCCTAATAAAACAAGTATAACTAAAAGTTTTCGTTTTAGTACTTTTTTGACTGCGTTTTTGTACTTGGTTTCCAGCCATACAAAAAAGTTTTCAAATTTTGCGTCGATTACAGCCAGTTTACCTTTTAACGGAACCTGTTTTCGCGTAACGATTGGCAGATAATGACTGCAAAGAACGGGAACAAGAAAAAGAGCCGTAATAAGCGATATAGCCAGTGATATTACTACTGTAAAGGCAAGCCCTGCAAATATTTCTCCGGCAACTTCCAAAAGACCCTGAAACATTATCATCGGGGCAAAAACGCAGATTGTTGTAAGGGTTGAAGCTGTAATGGCAATTGTCATTTCAGATGTGCCTAAAACAGACGCAGTTTTTAGTTTCGCGCCTTTTTCACGGTATTTATAAATGTTTTCTAATATAACGATTGAATTGTCAATCAACATTCCTATCCCAAGGATAAGACCTGCCATTGTCATCAAGTTTAATGTTAAACCTGCAAAGTACATAAGCAGCATTGTAATGATAACGGATACAGGTATGCTGATACCGATAATTATCGTAGGTTTTTTTGCACGAAGGAATAAAAATAATGTGAATACCGCCAAAAATGCACCCATAAAAGCTGTTTGCGTTACTTGGTTTAAAGAATTTTCTATAATATCTGTCGTATTCCATAGCTCTGCTATAGTTATATCCGGCGGAAGATCGCTGTTTATTCGTTCTATTCTTTCTCGCAAATCTCTGGCAGCCTGAACTGAGTTTATTCCGCTCTGCCTTTGTACTGACATTGTTACTGAGGGATGACTGTCTACTAAAACTATGCTGGTTTCATCGCGATATCCTATAGACACATCAGCGAGGTCGCGTAAGAGGATCATTCTGGGCATTTCAACCTGCCCTGCGACAACGCCGCCACCTCTGAAAGAAACTATCGTATTTTCAAGCTGGTCTAACGATTCAAACTCGCCCATTGTTGTCAGAATAAAAGTCATTCCATCGTCGATGATTGTTCCTGCCGCAGTCTGAATATTTTGCATGGCAATCATCTGTTGAATTTGCGTTATCGTAAGACCGTAAGCTTCCAGGCGGCTTTGCGATATTTCTACACGGACTATTCTTTCCCTGCCTCCGCTTAAGGTTGCTGTTGCAATTCCCGGCGTTTGTTCAATTCGGGGAATAATTGTGTCTTCTGCTATTATACGTAATTCTTCTGCGGTTCGCCTGTCAGATGTAACTCTCAAGTTCATGATCGGGATCATTGATATGTCAAACCTGAAAACTATTGGTGTTTCGGCATCGGCCGGTAAAAATCTTCTGATTCGTTCAATTGCGTCTCGAATGGAGTTTGATGCGTCAACCAGATCAGTGCCAAAAGTAAATTCCAGTATAACAAAGCTGGAACCTGTGCTCGATGAGGAAGTAACTCTTTCTAAACCGGATATGCCGGATAAAACAGCTTCTAATGGGCGTGTAACGGAACGTTCTACTTCTTCCGGGCCTGCTCCGGGGTATGGTGTAATTACCACTATAACCGGGGCATTGATATCAGGATACAAGTCGATAGGCAGATTCACAAGTGCGAAAAGCCCCAGCCCGATAAGAAGGGCAAAAACAATAAAAATAGTTGTAGGTCGTGAGACGATAGTTTTTACTAATTTCATTTTATGATAACCTCGCTGTTAATTTGAGTCTGGAGGCGTCACCTCAACGGGTGCTGCGAGATTAACAATATTCACTCTTGATCCGTCGTTAAGCATTGTTTGTCCCCTTAAAACAACTTCTTCATTGGGAGCAAGCCCGCTTTGGATTTCGGTAATTCCGCCAATCGAAATGCCCGGAACGACAATTCTTCTTCTTACTATATTGATCTCAGGGTCTTCCTCATCTTGCTCAACAACAAATACATATTGTTCTCCAAACCTGTTAACAACGGCGGCTGCGGGAACCTTTATGGCATTATCTTTGCTTTCTGTGATAACCCTTACTCTTGCGAACATTCCCGGTCTTAATCGGCCGCCTGTGTTTCTGGCGCTTACACGAACTTCCATGGTTCTTGACGCAAGATCAACAACAGGTGACACTTCGCTGATGTTTCCAAAAAACACTTCACCGGGCCAAGCGTCAAGCGTAATTTCACAAGAAAGACCCAGTGACATTTGGGAAATAAATCTTTCCGCTACATGAAGCCGGACTTCCAAAGCGCCGCCGCCAGCAATTCGTGCGAGAGGAACTGCCTGAGTGATCATCATTCCTACTTGAGCGGGTAATGCGACAATTGTTCCCGCAATTGGAGATGTCGCTATCCCCGGCATAAAGGTCATTCCCGGGCGGGAAGGATCTACGGAAGCTATCGGAGTTCCTGCTCCTACTCTGTCACCGACAGACACGAAAATATCTGTAATTCTGCCTGCCGCATCTGAAAAAACATCGACAGATGATTCCGCAACAATATCACCCGAAAAAGTAATATAATCCTGAAGAGGACCTTGAACCGCAAACGTAGTATTAACTGCGAATACAGGAACATTGAATTCCGCCTGAGCCGCTGATTCTCCTCGATTACAAGCGATCAAAATAAAGCTCGCTATTATTAATACTAAAATGAAATTCAATTTTTTATGAATAGTTGTGTGTTGACAATTGCTGATTGCCGATTGTTCGTTGTTCATTGTTATTTTTCCTTTTAACTTAGTTTCCTGTGCTGAGTGTTCCAAACGGAACTCCGATAAAATATTCAAGGTCAATCAGCCCGTTGAGGTAGTTGAACCTTTGTTCCAGCAGTTGAACACGCGCCTGATGTAATGATTGTTCGGCGTTTTGAACCTGAAAATAATCCTGCAAACCGGCTCTGTAAGCTTCCTGCGTTAGGCGAAATGACTGCTCCGCTAAAGCGACAGTTTGCACCATTGCGTGTGCGTTTGCACGTGTTCTTTCCAGTGTAAGCACTGTGTTGTAAACTTCGATTTGTGTCCCTGTGATCAATTGCGAAAGTCCGATGTTTGTTGTCGTTATTTGATCGTCAAGACTTCTGATACCCTGAAAATCCGTACTAAATGGAAGAAGGCTGTGCAAACGAAGCCCAAATTGAACCGAAAAAGCCCCTCGAGATGTCCAGTAATCGTTGTTAAACCATGAATCATTCCAGGGGTCTCTTGTAAAAATTCGGTTTGTATTCCAGCTTAAATTTAAAAAGGGGTGCAGTGTATTAACCTGCATTCTGCGTGCGCTTTCCAACATCACTACTGTCTGCTGTAATTCCAGAATGTCAGGCCGTCTTACGGCGGCTTGAGAGATCAGCTCCATAGCGTTAAGAGGAATGAATCCAATGTCTTCTGTAATGATGGGAATAAGTTCAAATTGAGTGTCAAAGGGCAGACCTAGAAACATGGCAAACTGCGCCATCGCAAGAGCGAATCCGTTTTCAACTTGTTCGATGACCGGCCTCATATTTTCCCTTGCGACACTCGCCTGCAGCAAAGTAAGTTCTGGGGCAAGACCCGCATTGAAATTTGCCTGAGCCATTTGCACTTGACGCTCGATATTTTCAAAACTGAGGTGCATAAGAGCGATATTTTCTTTGAGTAAGAGCATATTGTGATACGCTTTTCGCACATCACGCTCAAGCTGTAACTTGGCTCTCTCAAAACTTACAAGCCCTGTTTCGTAATCCAGACGCAGACGCCTCATGTTTTCGATCATGGCAGTGCTTAACGTAAGCGAAATTTGAACATTGCCTATCATATTCCATTGAGGAATATCGATAGGGTTTGGTACAAAAATACTCGGCAACGAAGGAAATATATTACCCGGTATTCCGCCTATGTTTCCCGGTATGCTTGGTGCGCTCGGATCAAACATTGGAAATGGCATGGACATTTGAGTAGTTTGCTCGCTTTCCCTGTTGAGTATTCCCATAACAGTAACATTTGGAAGAAACTGATTCCATGACAATTGCGAGGCGCGTCTTCGGGTTTCCAAATTAACACGCGAAGACTCAAGGCTTAAATTGCTCCTGATCGCAAGTTCAACCGCCTGATCGGGGCTTAGGTGCATGGGCTGCTGTCCCTGTATTTCCTGCGCCTGCAATTTTGCAGTCAGCAATATCATCATCACGATGCAAAATGGAATTACCAGTTTTTCTGCTAATCTGCGCCGGGCGGTTTTCCCCCAATTCCAGCCTTTTTTGTTTATAATCATTTTGTGATGCCTCCAAGTTACATGGTTAAATATGTATAAATCATGTATGTTATAATATATCGAATTTTACTTTGAATTAACGACTGTCCAATAACTATTACTATAACAACAATGATTATAGAAGGCAACAGGTAATATATTATAAATTTCGAGGCAATTGCAAAACTTCTTTTTATCACATAATTTATCATCAGAAAGATACGTTTTTCCTTGAAATTTATGTCTTACTTCGTTATATTAATATTGAGGTATAGCTTGCGCATAAAGTGTTCTTATTGAACGTGTATAAAGGCTTGATATACAGAGGACTCAAATTAGAGGAGGCGTCATGCAAATTACAGATATCAGGGTCCGTAAGGTAACTGGCGGCGGAAAGCCAAAGGCCTATGTTACAGTTACTTTTGACGATTGCTTTGTTGTTCACAATATCAAAATTATTGAGGGCAAGTCTGGGGTATTTATCGCAATGCCCAGCCGTAAAACACGGGCAGGAGAATATAAGGATGTAGCTCATCCAATTCAGCCCGACTTTCGGTTGGAATTGCAAAACCGTATTCTCGAAAAATACGAATCAGCGGATACGGAAGTACATGAAGACTCAATTGACGATTGATATTACTCCTGCGATGGTTTTGCCGTTGCGGCGGCTATTGCAGGGTGTGAAAAACTCAATTTAAAATTGTAAAAAAACAGTACAAAAATTCCTCAAAATATATTGATCATTTTGCGTGTTTTTGTTAGGCTTATAACAGCTTAATGGGACGTCGGCAAGCGGTAAGCCACCGGGTTTTGGTTCCGGTATTCACAGGTTCGAATCCTGTCGTCCCAATAGGGTTATTCTAAGGGAAAACCCCTGCACATCAATATAGAGGTTAGAGGTTGTTAATATGAGTAAGGTTGTTTTAAAAGCAAAAAATCGTCAGGTTGCCGGTTCTGCCGAGTCCAGAAGAATCAGAAAAACCGGCAGAATTCCTGCTGTCATTTACGGACGAGCGGGCAAAGCAGTTTCCATCGATTTGGATTCCTCTGAATTCACCAAAGGGACAAAGGGCATTTCAGAAAGTACAATTCTCAAAATCGAAGTAGAGGACAAATCATACGATGCATTTGTTAAAGCTACTCAAAGAAATATTCTCGACGGTAAAATTCTTCACATAGATTTTTATGAAGTAGAAAGCGGTGTTGCTTTGCGTGCCAAAGTTTCACTTGTTTTACAGGGAAATCCCATCGGTGTCCGTGAAGGCGGTATGTTGGAAACTCCTTTCCACGAAATCGAAGTTGAATGTCTTCCAAGCGATCTGCCCGAACGTATCGAAGTCGATATTTCTGGTCTTAAAGCCAACCATTCACTGTATGTCAGAGATATTCCTCTTGCTGCGGGCATAAGGCTGCTTTCTAATCCCGATCAAGTTGTAGCGCTGGTTAGATTCTCCAGAGCGGAAGCTGCTTCGGATACTGAGGCTGCCGCAGCCGGTACTGAAGCCGCGCCTGCCGCCGCCGCCGCTGAGAAAAAATAATTGGCAGGGGATGTAAAGCTTCCAATTTGCGAAAAATTTGAAAATGCGGTTTATGCCGTATTGGAAAACTGCCCTGCCGGAACAAACTTTCTTGTTGCTGTTTCCGGCGGCGCAGATTCAATAGCGATGTTAACCGCTTTACATCAACTACTGACAAAGAATTTGCCTGCCAAAGGCTCGACAATATCCAAGCAAAGCGGCAGTTCCCATCTTTCAACTTTCAACTTTCAACTTTCAACTATTTTTTGCCTTCATGTGGAGCATGGTTTACGCCCTGCCGAGGAAAGCTCTGCCGATGCTGAATTTGTGCGAGGCTTTTGCGCAAAATATGAGATAAAATGTAAAATTGTAACGATCCCGGCAGGAAAAATTGCCGCTTTCGCTAAACGGAAAGGAATCGGCATAGAAGCCGCCGCACGATTTTTCCGCCACAAAGCTTTAGGCTTGCAAGCCGCAAAACTGGGCGAGAACACACGCATTTTAATTGGGCACACGAAAGACGATATGCTGGAAACTTCTCTTATGCGTGTTTTGCGTGGCTCGGGGTCTGCTGGGCTTGCCGCAATGCCGGAAAGGCGGGGACGTTTGGTTCGCCCATTGATCAATTTAACTCGTGAAGATGTAATTGGCTATTTGACAGCCAAGGGTATCAACTGGAGGGAAGACGCTACCAACGCCGATGAAATGTTCTTGCGCAACAAAATACGCCAGCGTCTTGTTCCGCTTCTGGATGATTGTTTTCCGTCATGGAGAGCCGGAATCAGCTCTATGGCGCAGACGCAGTCGCTCGTAACGGATTTTATTGAGCGGGAAGCCGAAACACGAATCAAGTGGGATTTGGGAAAAGGTACATCACCTTCCGGCTCTTTTTCTGTTAATGCGGAAAATTTTTTTGCTCAGCCGCAAATCCTTCGTGAAGAGGCACTCTTTCAGGTTATAGATAAACTGTTAAATAACAAGCAAAACTTAAAATCCGTTAAACGTGCCGTAATCAGGCAATTTTGCAATGGTACTCTTACTTCCGCTGATTTGGGGGCTGTACGAGTTAAGCGTGATAGCGAAAATATTGTTGTTTTGCCTGCGCCTCAGGAGTATTTCGAGCGAGGAGTTTCTCGGTTAGTTTGAAAAAACTTTGAGACTGTTCCAAAACTGGTTTTTTTGAGCTTGTTCCAAAACCGTTTTTTGCCACAGGCTCCTGAAATTTTGGAACAGCCTCATTACTCGTTAATTTCTGTTTCCGGCGGAACTTCAGTTACAACAGGCGGCGGCGGAGGCGGAGGTTCGTTATAAATTATTCTGATGTGTTCTATGGTTGTATTTGCCCGATGTCTCAATTTAACGATAAGGATTTGATACTCAGGGTAGTATACCCAGCCTGATGAATCGAAAGTTTCAAATTGGCTGTCAGATCTCCAGTCCATGCCGTGAATTTGGAGTCTTGTAAAAGGGCGTACTCCACGGATTATCATGTGATGGCTCATGGTTGGAGGGAATGAAAAAGCGATATTTAAGTTTCCGTTTATCATTGAGGGAGTAACCGATGGAGAAGTTGTCCACACCCAGTGTCCGTCAATAAGTCTTACGGCTCTTGGTAAATGTTCATTGAGCCTGAGTGTATTGTAGAGGCTGCCTGAATTGCTGCTGGCAAGTGCGGAAAGAACCAGTGAGCGGCCAATCGCTGTCCATTCGTTCATTGACTGATCTGCAGGCTGTGCGCCAATCCAGCTAATGAGTGCGTTTCCGAGCCTAAGGTTGTAGAGGGGATTATTGCCTTCCTGAGTAGTAACATAAACGATATTACTTTGAATATCACGTGTTAAATGATCTGAAATTATTAAAAGTATTTCGTCTGTTAAATGATCAATTAGATTGTTAGGTCTCCACCTGTTTACATCGGCGTAAAATTCCAAAAGACCGGCAATGTGTTCTATTGCAAGGGCGTTTGAATCTATTGTATTAAAAAATTCGATTATATCATTGCCCAGAGTATCATTGCCTCGTGATAAAACATAATCCAGTATGTGTTTTTCCCGCAGTAAATCCGGAGATCTTTCTCTTACCAAACGATTTATTAAATTTGTTTTTTCGTTCTCTGATGATAAAAATGTCCTTAAAGCATTTTCCATTCCTCCGGTAAATACCGATGATCTGTGACTATGCGCCGAAGTGTTAATGAACCTAGGCCGAATCGCATTTACTGCCTGCGTATAATTGCCGCGCCGAGTTGCTTCGGCAAGGTAAGCGATTATATCATCTTCATTTTGAAGAGTGCCGGTTGTGTGAATTATATTTTGAGTCCACGATGAAAAACTTGTATCCCGCCATCTTGTTATTTCGTTTTCAAAATTTTCAGCCCCCGCAATGATGTAATTTAACGGATCAAAAAATCTTTGCGAGCTTCTGTATCGGAATGAAGTAAAGGTATTAGTTCTTGAAAGAACGATTCGTCTGTCTTCTATATAATGTCCGGGCGTGCTGAAAAAATATCTGGCATCGCCGAACATAATTCCAACCTGTTCATTTTCTCTGATTATTGATGATCTGCGTGCAGTGATCGGTATCGAAATTTCCGTTGTATAACCTGCAAATGCCGCATTTATTTGCAATTCAGGCCCTCTTGCCAAATTAAGCGAATTAAAAAATAACGTGGTTCCATCGGGCAGGATAAAGCTAGCACTCTGGTTTTGAGAATCGCCGTTTTCGGTTAATATCATAAATTCAGGATTTACAGGGATTTCGCCATTTAACATCAAGCTGTTTCCTCGATCATCCCTTAAGTTAAATTCAATCCCATTGTAAAAAAGCCTTATTCCGCCCATTATCGGGATTTTTTCCGATTCCTGATCTTCGTTTGCTTGCCGCATTCCATGCGACATTTCTTGCGGCATGGAATGAGAGCTATCTTGCAGAAAACTTCCCCTTATTGTCATCGCTCCAAGCGTTATGAAAAAATTTCCCGTGTTGGCAAACTGCATTGATACAAGTGTAATAAACACTATACAGTAAATTGCGGCAAGACCGATTATTCGTATTGCTAAAGGTTTTCTCATAAAACATTAACCCCTTGTAAGAGCACACATCAATTTGTGTAACTTGTTTGTTTGTAAATTATTGTATACCATATACTAGCATGAAAATAAAGTTTAATGGAAGCATGGTTATGAGAGATTGTATTAGACGGACTTGGTTAAATGCAAACAAAGGCATTTTTTTGTTTTTTCTTATTCTGGGGTTTTTGTCTTGCGGCACTAATGTTGCCGGGACTTTCAATCAAGAAGATATGCCGGGAAATCAAATAGACCCGGTTCACCTCGAAATATTCGATGAAATTGTCCAACATTTGTTACGCAGGGATTTTTCATCGGCGTTGGCTCTTTTTGATACTTTACCTGAGGAAGAAGTTCGAAGTATTCCTGTCAGAATAATGAGGGCATCGATTTTAAATTCCGCAGGAAGAACTGCCGATGCAAGGCGTATCGCTGAAGGCATTATCGCCGAAGATTCGGATAATACCGATGCTCTTATGATCTTGGCGGATGCCGCAGCAATTGACGGGCAGGACAGGGACAGGCGTAATTTTCTTAACAGCGTTTTAGCTGTTAACCCGAATCATACAAGGGCGTTAAATGATTTGGGAAATATCCACATAGGAAGCCGAAATCTGCGTAATGCCGCAGGTTATTTTGACAGAGTTCTTGCCTATGATCCAAATAACGGAGATGCGTTGATTGGCAGGGCGGCTGTACACCGTCTCAATAGAGAATGGCAAAATGCGGAACAGCTTCTGGATCATGCTATTTCCATACACCCCACGTGGGCAGAACCGTTTCATGAAAGAGCCAGACTTTACAGAACTACCGGCTTTTTTGACGATGCGCTGGAAGATCTCAATACAGCGCTGTTACTTGAGCCTGATAAATACTGGGCGATTATCGATCAAGGTCTTGTATTGATGGACATGGATCGCCGCCGAGAAGCTCTGGAAAGCTTTGAACGAGCTATTGCGCTTGACCCAAATATTTTTATGGCTTATGTGTTCAGCGCCGGATTAAGAGACGAGTTTGGTGATTGGGCCAGAGCGGAGCAGGAGTTTATAACTTTGGCACGTTTAAGGCCGGATTATTTTTTTGCATTCGAATCAATTGGCGTAATAAGAATGAGAAACCAGGATTGGGCAGGAGCCAGAGAAGCTTTTTTGGAAGCTTTCAGACAGGCCCCGACGGAATTCAATTACGCTATACTGGCTGCGTTAAACTGGATGCGTGCCGGAAGGCCAGCAGACGCAAGACCATTTTTGGCGCAAGTTTTGCGCACAGTTCCAAGGGATTCTTTGGATCACGCCATGCTCAGGCTTTTACATGATTTAAGAGGCGATGCGGATGTTTTAGCAAGAGTAGAAAGCGAACAAGATCTTCACGAAAGATCAAGAATGCTTTTTTATCTGGCAACATATTATGACATAACAGGAAGCCCAATGTTAGCGAATAGATTACATCTAAGAGTTCAGGAGCTTGAAGCTTTTGCCAACGTAGAATGGCAGTTAAATCAAATTGCATTAGAACAGCGCGGTCTTCTTCCGCCTTCGAATCGAGGAACAGAATAATGAACGATAACATAATTACAGTTACTCATAACAAAAAAGAGTTTAAACTGATCGGAACTGCCCATGTATCACGGGAAAGTATTGAAGAAGTAAAAAATACTATTTTAGAAGAAAAACCTGATATGGTCTGTGTAGAGCTCGATCAAGCACGTTATAATTCAATAACCCAAAATGATACATGGTCTAAACTTAATTTGTCAAAAGTTTTTAAGGAACGAAAAGGATTTTTGTTAATAGTAAACCTTGTTCTTGCAGGGTTTCAGCGGCGGCTTGGAAATCAATTGGGGGTAACTCCCGGCGAAGAAATGAAAACAGCGATAGAAACAGCAAAAGAACTAAACATACCGTACAGTCTCTGTGATCGTGAAGTGCATACAACGCTGCGCCGTGCGTGGGCAAGGTGCGGTTTATGGAGTAAGTGTAAACTGTTAGCTTCGCTTTTAGCGTCAGCGTTTACCACAGAAAAATTAAGCGAACAGGAAATTGAAGATCTTAAAAAGAAAAATGAACTTGACGGCATGATGAGCGAATTGTCAAATTATCTGCCGGGCGTTAAAGCTGTTTTAATTGACGAAAGAGATCGCTATCTTGCCACAAAGATTTGGGCGTCCACCCCGCCGGTAACTTCCAATGAAGAACAAAACAAAAAAATTGTAGCTGTAATTGGAGCCGGGCATATGCAGGGAATCATAACACATCTTGAAAAACTTGCCTCAGAAGAAACAAACAAAAATACAGAAGCTGCTTTAGATGAGTTAAACAAAATTCCTCCGAAAAGCCTTTTTGCGAAGGCGTTTCCATTTCTTATTCCGGCGATCATTATCGGGCTTTTTGCCGTAGGTTTTATCCGTGAAGGCTCCGAGATAGGTTTCGCTATGGTTCAACAATGGATACTATGGAACGGCTCTCTTGCCGCCATTGGGGCGATTATCGCTTTAGGGCATCCTCTGGCGGTTCTTGTTTCATTCCTTGGTGCGCCGCTGACATCGCTTACGCCGGTTATCGGAGTCGGCATTTTGTCAGGTCTTGTTCAAGCCGCTTGCAGTAAACCTCGTGTTTCTGACGTTCAGGATATTACGCAAGATGTTACCAGCATAAAAGGTGTTTACCGCAACCGTATTACAAGGGCGCTTTTGGTTTTTTTCTTTTCCAGTGTAGGAAGCTCCATTGCCACCTTTGTCTTGATCCCGATGTTAACCGGGCGGGTGGTTGGGTAAAATGCGGCTGTCTCAAAAACTGCGAACCTTCGGTTCGGTCAGTTTTGAGACAGCCTCTAATATCAATCTAACCACAAATTACTTGCGGTTTGTTCATCGCTTCTTTGCCAGAATTGACTGCGGCCTATTCCCAACCCGATTTCGCCGCGCATTTCAAGCGTATCGGTTTGAAAAGTTCTTCTGCCAACGCTCGAACCTGCCGGGCGAAAAGTGATCCTGCAATTCCACATCCTGCCGTCTCCCGGGTCAATTATATTGCCGCCTCTCCAGTCGCCGACTCCTCGTCTTGTGAGCCCGAAAATCCAAGGCGGGCCTGCAACTTCAAGTGTGTTCAAGGCTACGTTTTGAATCGGGAAATCACGATAATTTGGCCTTACTTGATCTGCAATAAGACCTCTGTATTCGTTTGCTATTGACACAATTCTTCCGTAAAGTCTGCCGTTTTGCTGGAAAATCTGCCAACCGGCGGTAACTTCGTTGGTGTTCTCATCGATACTCAGCCAAAAACCTTCAACAGGGTCAGTTTGAGCAAAACAAACTGCAGTCGTTATTGTTAAGATGAGTACAAACATGATTGTTTTTTTCATATAATTCTCCTTAAGTTTTTTATACACTGATTATATACCAAAAATGCCAACAAGTGTATAATCAATATATGGAAATAAAAAAAGAAAATTTTGGTATATGTTCTAACGGAAAAAAAGCAAAGTTATATACGCTCAGCGCCGGAGATTTAAAACTTTCACTGACAAACATAGGGGCAAGCTGGACAAGCCTGATCGTTCCTTCTCGGAGCGGAAAAAACGATGTTCTTTTAGGTTTTTCGGGTCTTGACGGTTATCTTGCTAACGAATCGTATTTTGGCGTCACAGTCGGGCGTTTTGCCAATCGTATCAAAAACGCAACTTTTAACCTTAACGGTAAAACTTATAAACTTGACGCAAACGATGGAAATAACAATCTTCATTCCGGTTTTAAGGGTTTTGACAAACGCCGCTGGAAATCCGAGGCTTATGAAGAAAATGAAGGTGTCTATATACGATTTGAGCTTGAAAGCCCCGACGGAGACTGCGGTTTTCCGGGCAATTTAAAAGCTGTAGTCAGTTACGGGCTTACTAAATCCAACGAACTAATTTGCGATTATCGTGCAAGAACAGATCAGAGCTGTCCTGTAAATTTGACAAACCATTCGTATTTTAATTTATCAGGAGAGGGGAGGGGAGATATTCTTTCACACGAAGCGGTTCTGTACTCATCATATTATGTCGAAGTTGACGAAACCAACATTCCTACAGGGCGTCTGGTTTCTGTTGCCAATACGGAATTTGATTTTACGCAGCGAAGAAAAATCGCTCAGGATTACGATCATTGTTTTGCAGTGGATGGAGCTCCCGGGCAATTACGCCCGTGCGCCGAAGTTTACGATTCTTCTTCCGGCCGTTCAATGAAAGTTTTTACATCGCAGCCCGGTATTCAGTTTTATACAGGAAACTTTCTCAGCGGAATTGCAGGCAAGGAAGGCTCCCGATACGCAAAAAATTCCGGCTTCTGTCTTGAAACACAGCATTTCCCTGACACACCGAATCAAAGCCACTTTCCATCATGTATTGCCGATCCGGAGAATGAGTACCACGAAAGAGCGGTTTTTTCGTTTGACTGGTAGGATTAGTGTTCTGTCTTATTCCGCTAACCGAATAAGACAGAACACTGGCAAAAATAATTTTAATTACGAATTACGCAAATATTCGCTAATAAAAATCCTACTCGATTTTCGCTATCACCAGTTTATCAATTCGGTTTCCGTCCATCTCTTTTACGGTAAACTTGTATTCCTGATACTCGTAGCTGTCTCCGGCTTTGGGAAGTTCTCCTGCAAGATTTAAAATAAAACCTGCGATTGTATGGTATTCGCCGTCTTCGTCGAGGCCTGTGAGTGAAAGTTCCTTTGCGGCGTCGTCGATGTTAAGAGTGCCGTCTGCAAGATAGCTTCCGTCTTCCTGAAGAATCAGCGGCATTTCGCCCCCGGCAGGAGCGGAGAGTTCTCCTACAATTTCTTCAACTAACGCTCTTATGGAAATGATACCGGCAAGCCCTCCGTATTCGTCCATTACTAAAAGGAAATCTGCATGACCGTGTTTGAAAGAT
>Ga0123355_10011288_pt1 | contig 13758 bp, 6 predicted proteins | sample TergutEmb28metaG_3_FD_89872 | JGI IMG/M metagenome (GOLD analysis project Ga0123355, IMG submission 89872) | Embiratermes neotenicus P1 segment gut microbial communities from Petit-Saut dam, French Guiana - Emb289 P1 | ecosystem: Host-associated > Arthropoda: Insects > Digestive system > Gut ... | reverse complement strand
GATGTATTAACATCCGAAACATGTTGAGCATTAAATAAAGAAATAATAAAGCAAGTGACATCAAGTTTGTCTCTCTTTATTCAACTATCAAGATGATGCACGGTCCAATAAACATAAGATTACCAATAGGTGTTTTCGTATCCATGTGTTTTTTAAACTTTCGGAATATGCATTTACACTGATTTGTAAGCGAGGTGTTTGCGATAAAATGTTTCAATTCAGCAATCGAAAAGGAAAACACTTGCGGTTTTAACGTTTTAATCTGTCGAGGGATGTTATATTGACTTTCATTTGTAATTATTATTTACAGTAATAACTAATTTTAATTTTACACTTTCAAAATTTGGTAAATTATTAAAGGATAAATAACAATTCAAATACGAGGTAAGCACTTTAATTATCACACCAACCAATGCACTTACATAAAATTTCACATTAAAACATTTAAAATCGCTCCAGCATGTTTCGATCCTAAGATCATCTTCAGGAAGCTACGTTATTCCTTGCTAAATTCATTTTAAAAACACTCACTAATTAATTCCTTTATATTAACAGGATGCTGTGCACCATGTCGTGTTGTGTAAGAGTACGTTGTTGAGAATGCGCCTGACTGTGGGTGTGCGGTCGTGTGTTACGTAGTGAGAGACTGGCTCTCACTACGTAACACACGACGCACACCATAGTCAGGCGCATTCTCTACGATGTACCCTTACACAACACGACATGCTACCAGAGCACCCTGTTAATATAAAGGAATTAATTAATGAGTGTTTTTAAAATGACTTTAGCAAGGAATATCGCAGCTTCCTGAAGATGATCTTAGGATCGAAGCATGTTGGAGCGAATTTAAGAGTTTTAATGTGAAATTTTATGTAAATGCATTTTTTGGTTTGATAATTAAATTTATTCTACGAAATGCACGGTGCAACAATAAAGATGAGGTAAGCAGTTTATTGTCCAGGCAAAAAATGCATATATATATATATATATATATATATATATATGTTTTGTCTGTGTTGGGCTGGATAATAAACTGGAGAAGATGTAGGGTACGTACATTAAAACAGGAATTAGCAATTCATTAACAACGTTTTATGTAGTAGTCCCTGTCTTGAACATTGCATATACCGTGCATCGTGCTCATATCATCTTTTAATCACCAACATGTGCACCACTTTCTTGTTTACTAACTGATATATTAATTTTAGCACTAGGTGACGAGTTAAACGGAGCTTCCTGAAGATTGTGTTGACGAATATCGAAATACGTTGGACCCGTAATGCATATGAGTTGGTACACAAAATATGGTACACAATTTGGTCAATAAAAGATGTCCCTGTTTTGAAGTATGCTGCCTCCAGAGATAAAACACTGGCCAGCTGCACGTATGTTTAATGAGCAGACGCGGGTTGGCAATGAAAGGAGATACAATTATTAAGGGTTGTGCGTGGTAACAGCCACCAGCACACGAAAATTATACACACAGTGTCACCGCAGGATTTGTAACTAACTAACACGTACCATAAATTGCATAAGACTTCCTTCATGACAATGGCTAGTAAATTTCTTGACAATGCAAAAAAAAAAAAGACACTATTGTGTGCTAGGTATTAAGTGTCTGAACTGACATTTGTTTCGTAATTGTGAATATTGTAGGTTTATTTTATTATTATTATGGCTTAATGCTAATCTGTGCAGGGTGCATAACTCTTTAATTTGTAACAGGCACGATTATTACAAAAAATATGCCAAAATATTTAATTTTGCACCAAAATATTTACGTGTCATGTAAATTGAAGTGAAGGAAAAATTGTAATTATCTAAGAATGTCAAGATATATTTCGGAAGGCAGACAAGTACTTGGTGGCTGATATCTCTGATTAGTTTTATAATAATCGTATGTGTTAATACAAAAAATGAATAACTTAAAATAGATACTGAGGATCAAACATGGACGATGAGTACAAGAAGTAAACTTACATAGAAGAAACGTGCATTGAAAAGAGATGGTTCCCAAGATTCCAAGTTGCCACTACATGCTCCTCATGTAGCCCTCAGGACTTAGATTTTTTAGTAACAAATTTCATATTTTGTATACATGTAAAATAACCACTACCACCGGGAGACAACCCAATTGCAGTTAATAAATATTAATATTATTATTACTATTATTATTATTATTATCGCCAAAAACACCATGTTTGTTTGTCCTTGCCTGCCGTTACTATGAACATAAAATGAAGAAAGTTGAGATGAATGGGAAATGTAGTAGGAGAGGAATGTGTGAATAAAAGCGCTTAATATTCTAAAACGAGACGATGGAAGGATAAGATTAAAATGGATCTTACACAAATGGGATTCGAATCAACAGACTTATTATTGGGTGTGGCAGTGCGCCGCTGTGAACACTGAAATTAAATATCATGCTGAACTCTGAGTGAACTTCTTGTTAAGTACTCTGAAGTTATACAATAAATCTTCGGTGTAAGGTACATGATTATTAGTTGAATGATAATAACAAGGGAAAACAGAAGTATTTTGACAAACACCTGTTCTAATAACACTTCGTCCACAACAAATGTCATGTGAACCGGCCTGGAATTGATTCGAATTTCTGCGGTGAGAGGCCGGTGACCAAGTGCCTGGGTCGAGGCACGGCTTTACTGAGTTATATGCGTTGTGTAGTAAAATAAGGACATTTGTTTGAACTGATTGATGGCGCAGATTCGTTGAAGGGTAACACGTTACGTGGAATTTGATATTAAGAGGACCGTGCATCGTGATATATTTTTATGATAAAAACCAAAGACATGCACTAATTTCTAAAATTTATTTTTGGAATAGAACTCTACATGTTGAGGGACAGTTCCTCTGTCCATCATCAGGAGGCTAGGACTGTACACACAACAATAAGTATATGTCATACAGGTTATGCTGACTGCTTACTAGCAAGCAATCAGCATAACCTGTATGACATATACTTATTGTTGTGTGTACAATGCTAGCCTCCTGATGATGGACAGAGAAACTGTCCGAAACATGTAGAGTTCTATTTAAAAAATAAATTTGAGAAATTACTGCATCTCGTTATGCTGACTGCTTGCTAGCAAGCAATCAGCATAACCTGTATGACATATATTTATTGTTGTGTGTACTGTGCTAGTCTCCTGATGATGGACAGAGAAACTGTCCGAAACATGTAGAGTTCTATTTAAAACATAAATTTGAGAAATTACTGCATCTCGTTGGTTTTATTATAAAAATGGTACGTGGAATCCGCTTGTCCGTATTCTTGTACTAATATTGGCAATCTCCGAGTTTTGTCTATCACCTCATGTTGTCAAAAGAGCACAAAATTTCCTTAACAGGAAGATTTTCCGTCTTAAGATGATATCGTGAAGGACCCCTGAAGAGCGCGCTATTATCATGTACCGGTTCCAGCCTAATGACTGGTTTTTAGGTCTTCACAAACATACAGGTATTATTCAAAGTTCAAGCTTGTTTCCTTAAACATTGCTTCGTCTGTCGCCCATCTTACTGCAGATTAGTGCATGCTATAGGCCACTTTTATTTTCACAGAGCAATATTGCTGGCAGAGTTCGACGCTAATGGAATTTTGTTAATATCCTTTTCAAGACGAAATGCGAAAGATCGACTGGCGTGTATTGTTCCATTGGGTTCATAACAACGTCACCGGCTGCAGATACTGCCACCCCATCCCACCTCGTCAAGCTGCTGTGTTTAACATTGCGAGAAACAGAGTATCGAATTTCAGACAAGAAAAGAAAATGCTTATTTGTGATTGGTTTACGGCTTGTATAATCCCTTTTAATAATGTTTCATAAAATGTCTTTTAATGACATCACGTATTTAATATGGTATGTACGAATCAATTTTGTTATTACAGTAATATTTCCTTCTGCAGCCAGCCAAACCACATGAAGGAGTATTCAAGAGTAGACTCAAAATTCTATGCATTATTATACTTGGCCTTACAGGCAAGAGGACTGTTAGCTTATCGCTCCAATGTTTATATGAAAGATTGGTGGTGGACCTCAGAGACGTTCTGGAAATTGTTTCTGGTGACAGCCAAACCGGAAATCATTTTCTTTAGTGACAGAGTTACGTCAAACAAACTAATGGTAAATCCTGAGGATGGCTGACATAACCAAATAACACTAAAAATGTTATTCTTATTGTTTTTATTATGATCATAATAATCATAGTTATGTAATCATCCTAAACTATATATATAAAACCGTCAAATTATAGAATTATAATTTTCCAATTAGAAATTAATATCCGCAAATCTAATAATTTTTACATGCAAAATATTTAAAATGTTCGTCTCAATACTTATTAAGAAAACGTGTACTTTTACATTTATTGTGACAGCTGTGTTTATAGTGGTGATAAAATAATCACCAGATGAGAGTGGAGTAAGAAATGAGCAAGAAATGAAATTAAGGTTGTCTGGTGCGGGGAAGTTTGAGGGATAAAAGGTAAAGGTAAAGATAAAGTTCACCCTAGGACAGGCCACAAAGATATAGATGGAGTAGAGGTATAGCTCTACTCCTTCTTTAACCTCGGCGCTAGATGGGGTAGGTGGACAACGCCACGCCTCGGCCGTTTTACTCACGGGAAACATACCCGGTACACTTTGTATAGGAGGCCGGGTGGGCCCCAGGGTTTGGCGATATCGAAATATTTACTGTTGTCAGTGAGGTACCAAGTTAGGTGTATATAGAATTTTGTCTTAACAGACTTTATTATATAAAGTTGTAAAAATGAGCCAATCATAGTTTAAAAACTCGCTGAGGGAATTTTTGTGATATAGGAGAATGTGGGTTTTTTTAAGTAAATTTGTCGACTCCTATTTGCAAATTTTATTTGAAACCGGGGATCGAATCCTGGTGGAGGAGAGAATTTCCGCACCTGTCCAGATGGGCCCTGGGGTCCACCCAGCCTCCCATACTATGGATACCGGATTTTTCCCTAGGTAAAGCGGCCGGGGCGTGGCGTTGACCACCCACAGCATTTAGCGCCGAAGTTAAAGAAAGAGTAGAGGTATACCTCTACTCCACCTCTGGACCTTCGTGGCCTGCTATAGGGTGAAATTTACCTGTGCCTTACTATAGAAAAATAAGCGACAACAGACGACTTGCTTTTAAATCATTGCACAATAATCTAATTTAAACATAGGTCGGATATAAATGTTTTGCTTTTCAAGTTCTGAAGTTAAATTCCTTTGTACGTAGGTTATTCGGAAAGTAAGTACCGTTTGCGCATATCTCTCGCGCATCCTCGAGACTGTCACTTTGCGCATGTACAGTGACTTCCTCTATCAATTGAGAAGCTACAGAAGCCATTTCGTGAAATTCGTATTATGTTTATGTTTGTTCCTGGGCGTGAAACATGTTTAAGACAATTGAAGGGGCCGCCGACTGTGAAATACGGTCTGTAATTCGTTTTTTGGACGCTAGTAATGTGCTACCAAGTGGGATTCATCACCAAATCTCTCAAGTGACAATGTGATGAGTGATGGCATGATTAGGAAATGGGTTCGGATGTTCAATGAAGGACGAAAGAACGTGTACGATGATGCGCGTAGTGGGCATCCATCTTTGGTGAATGCTGATTTGGTGCGTAAGGTCAACGAAGGAGTGCGTGACGACGGACGTTTCACAATTTCTGATCTGTCCCTGCACTTTCCTCAGATTTCAAGGGCTCTACTCTATGTCATTGTCAGTAGTGGCTAACATCGCAGGCGGCGGCATTCTATGAGGAGGGTATACAAAAACTTGTGCCTGCTACGATAGGTGCCTCAATAATGGCGGCGAATATGTGGAAAAATATTTTGAAGAATGTAGAATCTGATAACAATAAAATTTTATATGAAACTATATTCGATTTGTTTACAGCCAAGCGGTACTTACTTTCTGAATAAGTCTCGTACATATTAAGAAATAGTTCACGCTTACTTGTATCACACGTCTGTTGCACACTATGAATAAAGTTCATAACATTATACCCATAAAATTAATTTTAAGTGGATGGACAATGGAATTTGAGAATCTGAGTAACCATCATTGGATTCTGCCTCGGGCCTTAGACGACAAATTTTGTAAGTGCGCTAATTTTGTACAGGTGATTTTTATGATTTTATTGTGTAAAAATTGTAATACTTATTGCAACAAGTGACATAAATATTATTAACCCTTTGACGCCTAACGATCACTATAGTGGTCGTACCGCACCGCTAACCTCTAAAAGTTGCATTTTATATATTTATTCAACAAATACAGGTACTGAATATTTTAAACATGGTATATACTCTCTGTTTTTCTCTCTTCAAAATGCAGTTTGTTTCATAATTCTGACGTATTTGGTTCCTATTTTATTCACATTTTATATACAGGGTGTGTTAAAATTTTAAAAAATAATTCCGGCGCCAAAAGGTTCATATAAGTTAAAATTATAAAACGAGTAGTCTGTGACTAAAGCATAATGTATTTTACTTACTGTGAGTAGGTGATGTAAGGGAACATAGCGGTAGAACGTATGTAAACATTAAAACATCACTCTAATGGTACAGGGTCATCCTTAAGAGGGTAATGTCACCTCGACTAGTTAAAATCCCCCCTCCATTTCAACAAATACGAAGCATCATTATCATGTCCCTATGCTTCAGTCACATCTTATCTAGAGCAAGTTGAATCAAAAAGAGAAAAATTCAATTTTCAGAAGAATTTTTGTTAATATCTCAACAACCAAGAAGTTTCCCAAGTGTTCTTTTCAACTTCGAGTTCCACAACTAGATTTTGCTTGTATTTCTTATACTCTCCATGCTTGCAACACTTACGTACTAATTCAGATAATTAGAGAAACCCCATTTCTTAATATATCAATACATAAAAGTACTCATTATGCAACTTTATGCATCTTCTGTCATGTTTTTACACATTGTGTCCAGTTTTTCTTTTTATACACTCAGAAACTGGGCTGCTCATTTAGAACGAAGAACCGAAATTCACAAATATAAAAAAGTTGGTAAAACTGGAGTTTATTTCAACATGTAAGCGTTTAGTGAAACCTCATTTATCTGACGGGTTCGGGACGAAACAGAAAGGGTGCTGCAATTTAAATTTGTTATTAATTTCAAATCCTGAATAGGTCTATTATATAAATATTCCAATAAAATAAGCAATAGGCTACCTAAAAAAAAACAACTGCTTGAATTTATTAAAGGTCATGTCCTTAAAAAGGTGTCCGGAAAATTGCTCTTGATTACTAATGTTGTTAATCACGGACAGCTGGTTGCAATTACAGGGCGAGAAGTCGACGCAGCCATCCAGAATTCAAAGTTCGTGTGGCCTAACGTGGCCCACCAATGTTATTCTTCTCAGGTCGAAATGAAAACTTTTTTCTTTAGTCGTTCTAGAGTTCTTTTCTACCGGTTCCACAATAGATGACAATGATGAAGAATAAGAAGAAGACAAAAGAAGTAGAAGAACTAAAATGTAAGTCGGAAGGTCTACTTTGAGCTAGAGGGCGTCGAGTTTCGTACACGTCACATATTTCAAAAACCCTCCCGGAGGTTTTATTACCAATAAAAAAGTTCTCTCGACGATTATAATTCTTATTGTTATCAGGAAGGTTCTGCAACCCCTCCTCTTCCTCTGACACCAAGAAACCAACCAACCGCCGGTGAATATGCGAGTGGTACAAAATTATAAGTTTATATGTAGGAGGAGAGAGGGAAAAGGTAGAGACAAAGAAAGAAGCATACAACGGACAAAAATTTAAAAAAAAAAAGAACGGATGCATAAAAGATGAAAAATGAGTTGTATAATTACATTTTTTTTAGGTTTTACGAGTTATCGATAAACATAAATTTATATTATCTTGCTAGGCAGTAGAATTTATTATGTTCTTTCTGTTAAATATCCTTTTTGTAAGGTAAAATTAAAGGGATAAGACATGATGGAAAGTGTCACAGACGTAACATTTTATTCTTTGTTGGAATCAAGTATTATATAAAAATTTAACATCCAAGTGTTTTGTGTAGGTAAAGGGAAATCTCGGTTATGTGCAAATAAACATTAAAAAGTTAATCATTTATGATTTTTATCATCTAAAATCCTGACCTAAATTTGTACTTTAACTTCGTAAAATACTTAAATCGAAGTGGCCTAATTGAGGCACCATTATTAAATTTCATTTGTTGGACGGTTTGAGGCAACCCTCGAAACCCTGACCCAACACAGCCAGTGTACCTAAAATAAAATGGTTTTATTACGTCGAAACACAACAATAGCACACAATCATCAGCACCCTAGTATGGCTACATGTTTCGGTCTCTTCTGGATGATCCTGAGGCCAGTATTTTCCAATAGAAGGTACAATCGGTGCGCACTATACATTTTGGGATTCCATAATGTTTACATGATGTACGTAAAACAATTATAAGTATAAATTTCAATAGTATTTTAGACAATCATTTGTGCATTCATTGGTGAATAATAAACTTTGATAATATCAAGATGCTAAAAATATGTAAAAATGTAAAAAAAAATTAATATTTTAAGTTAAAATACAGCTGGGAGGATGTAGCGAATCTAAAACATAATTTAGGTGTTTGTTATCAGTTATGAAAGTACTTTCCTTATAAAAAATTTGTCAAGTATATGGTATAAAATGAAAGGATTTTCAAAACCGATAACAAACACCTACATAATGTTTTAGATACGCTACATCCTTGCAACAGTATTTTAGATTCTAAAAATTTACAGTTTTTTACGCACATCCTGTAAACAGTATGGGTTCTCATAATGTATAGTGGGCACCGACTGTACTTTCTACTGGAAAATGTTGGCCTCAGGATGGTCTAGAAGAGACTGAAACATGTAGCCATACTAGGGTGATAATGATTGTGTGCTATTATTGTTTCGACGTAATAAATCCATTTTATTTTGAGTGCTAAAAACACAACGGCATGTTTTCTATTTAAAAAAGCCAGTGTGCCGGCTGAAATTCGAAGTGGCACTTGTTGTTTACCGCATACAGAAGCCAGTCGCTAACAACGTACAGATCAGTATTCATGCACCGGTAAAAGCAGCAAACTTTCTGAACGCTGTCGTTTCCAGTACTGCCCTGGGGTCACCTATTCTTCCATTCGACTCAACCGGCGGCTTTTTCTCCTACGGTAAACGGGCCTGTATCCAGTTCGAAGGTATTGGCCAGGTGAAGATCACCCTCCAGGTCCTCTACATCCTTCACAATTCTTCTGCGAATACAGGGGTAATTTTGTTTTTTAGAAATGTGTTAAAATAATTCTGTTACTGCAAAATACGGTAGATGTTGTAATGTTTGTAATTCGAATTGCATGAGAGAAAGGGTCAAAATGTGGAGAATTGAATTTGGGCTCCTGCGACTTCAGTTCCTGTGTTAAAAATTCGTTCCTGTGCTTTGAGAATTTAGCGAAGGGGTTGTTCTCTGAAAACTGCTGCTGCTGCATAGAAACATACGTAAAGTACTTAAAAAACAAAGACGAAACGTTGGTCGTAAACGTTATAAGGAAACCAACCACGTCAAAATCCCTATGACAGTTGTTCTGTATGTTACACCGTGATAAATATAGAGGTGCGAAGAAGGGGAAAGCGGAGTTAGTACAGGAAGAGGAAAATATAATATTCCGTCATAACACAAAACTAAGTTGAAAACTTAAAGAGGTAAAGTAATTTCGAAGAAAACAACATTAACTGCAGTGCCTACAGAGAAAATTAGAAATTAAACATTAGTAGAAATTTCTGTTTTCACTAGCATACATTTCAACCTGGACCTTTCCAGCTCACGGCAAATATTTGTTGTTTCAAAGCCTTGGGAAATCTTCCCAAGCAAATTAAATGTGTTTGTCACAGTTGTACTAAACTAACTCCACGACACACACATACGGAATAACGTAGAAATGACAACGTTTTCGTTTGTTGGAGCTGCTCTTGTTGTTTGTGATGTGAGGATTGCGTGGGGTGGGTGGCGAAGGGGTGATGGGGGGGGGGCGCAGTGTTGAAAGAAGGGGACGAGGACTGAAAGCTTAAAACACATTAAGAGACAGAAGTCAGTGGCTACAAGGGAAAGGGGGTCGAAGGGTTTTTGAAGAGATGAGGAGGGATATGAAGAGAAAGTGAGAGAGAAAACCGAGACATGAGCAAACTGTATGTGACGTCACCGCCAGCTATGACCCATCACATGAAAATCAGACATGCGTAAGGGAATGCTATAATGCATGTAACGTTGCCCTCACTTCCAGTGGCAGTGCAATGTAGAACAGTATCTGTATGTATTCTACAGTTTGCAAACCTACATTGTTGAATGTGATAGTAAACTGATAAAGTTCTAATAAGTCCATATAATCTGACGTAATCTCCACTCGACTTAGTAAGTGTAAAACACGCCTTACTTCACGAGCTTACCGGAGTCCCGTGTGTTTGGTATTGTCTCTTATTTCAGTGTTTTATATAATTCCCTTAGGTATGTCTTTCGTGAACCAAACTTGAATGACACACAGACTTGATTTTAAAGAGTAAATTATTTTCATTAATTAACAAACCAACTCGGTATCAACAGAAACCAACTTTGTACATTCCAAAATCGCAAATCCGCTACTAGATACCATATTGACCCAGACTTTCAAAAATCTGATCCCTACAACCCAACCCAAAATTGCCAATTTATGTATTTATCATATCTCTTTCTTGGTCTACAAAGAGCTTTCTACAATAGAATTCTTCATTCCATTGTGTTTCGTCCTTCAAGCTAACCAAAGTTAAAGAACAGGTAACATTATCATGGCTATTTCGCACAATGCTGCAGTGTATCAACACACACAGTATAGCATTTGATGATTCTCTTACATTTTGTATTACAGCACAAAATATAGAACTTTGCCTGTTAGTAGCACTAACTACAAGAAACTGGGACTAATGTATATAACAATTCAGTAAATTTATTACTTATATGCATTATACGTTTTAGGAGAGTATAAAATACAGAAATTCGCCGTTTATTTATTTATTCATGTACTGCTTATCCAAATAATACTTTCTTGGTCAATGGAAGGATTACTGAAGGGATGGACTCCGCAGATACTAAGATCAGCTTGAAATAATGTGAAATGCCAACTTGATGCAACTAGGTAATTTTATTGATGTATTCTTAGCTCGGCATGTTTCGGGTACATATGCCCATCATCAGGAGCATTAGATGTTGAGTTGCAGCATATGGTTTTCTGCACCGAGTTTTTGGGAGATTGGTGGTCTTGAAAGCCGCTGTGTAGGGCGTGTGTACGGTGCGGACGGTGCCGTCGCACGGCACCGTCCGCACCGTACGCTCCCCAAACTCCTTTCCCCATTCATGTTTTGCAAACAAATCCCTGTATGAATTTTTCATCTTCCAAGACATGTTATGATCTCGCCAGCCTAACTTTGCTGCTAATATTTGTAAAAAATTTATCCGAATTGACCTTTGTGATTTTCTGCGATTCACTAGGCCTACGAAATTAAAACGATTTACATTTTTAGACGTTAATTAATATTGTAATTTCACTCCTAATACGCGTATGAGAGTAACAAACATTGCTTTCGAAATAAACAGAAACTCACAAAATTGTCGGGAAGGATATTTGAGTTATATTTCTTTTACTGACCACGCGGTTTTTTCATGCTAATCGGATGTTATAGCTTTCAATGGAGAATATAGATTTTGTTTAATTTACTTAAACCTATGTCAAATATACTCGTAAGTTTTAAAATCTATTTTTCATCGTATCCCGTACAGTTCTATTGAAATCCAATAAGAATGTTGAAAGAGATGTGAACCCCCAAACCACTCATTGATTTTCGATTCGATAACCTCTTTATTTTAAAAATTAATCACCCGTTTTGTATGTTGGTTCAGAATTGTGTTATATTAGTGACTGCATTACTTTAATTCCCCTTCTTTTCGAAACACGAAGTTCTAGAAATCCGCTCACATCCCTTTCCCATTGAACTGCCCATTTATATCCAGGTACGTTGCCACCTGTAGCTACCAGATGCTTACGAGTGAACTCAGTTGAACTAAGGATGTTAGCGTAGGACATAAGTATGGAATGGAATTCGGGAAGTAATCATCTCAACACTCGGCACAGGTACCGACCGAAGTACCTGTTGTGTTTCTTAATATGTACTGAATGTGAAAACATTTTATTCATGTAAGTACACACAGCTTTCTCTTAAGTTTCGTTTGCATATTATGTATTTTTACTTCCCAGCACTTCCGATACTATAGAATCCATACTTCTCACTGTGACGGTTTAAAATGTCTCTAAATAAAAGCAATTAGCCTTTTTGCTCTAAAACTATCAAGTTAATAAATATAAATTATTAATATTATTATTTACAATAGCAGCAAGAATAGTAAAAATGTTTATCTAATTTTAAATATACGTATATAAATAATATTTCTTCACCATAAGAGATCTGCCCTCCTTAGGTATTTTAAGCAACGTAGAGAGTTGATTCCTTACGGACGTTTCGAAAACAGTAGGTTGTCTCGAAATGTCCATAATAAATCACCCCTCTACGCTGCCTAAAATCTTAGAAGAGGGTATATCTAATCTACATTGCGGCAGGAGCCTGAAATCACGCATTCTTCCCCTGCAGTCACCAATTACATGACTAAATATTATCGTGGATACTGCTTTCACATCAGAACATAAGTGATCATAATAAACGCAAATTACAAGGGCTGATACTGATAGAGTTCAGTCCTGGCGGAATCAGTAGCACGTCATGGCTGCTGGTAAAGGACGGGGAGGGTTAGACGGGGTCAAAATAACAGGAAGTGGAGAAGGAAAAGAGAGGATGAAGAGGGTTGACAGAAAGAGGAAAATAGAGAGAGATAGACCGAAAAACAAGAGAATACATGTCTAATACAGAAAACATGTTTCAGTAGGCCGGTGTCAGGAAGCAGGGTGATCCAAAAGTTTTATGCTCCTGTCCTGGGTAAAATAAAATGATTGAAATCTCTGATAGTTCCAGTAGTATCATAATTATCAGACTTATCTGTCGAAGGTAGAAGGTCCCTCTTCACTGTGAGGCAGGTAGTGAACCATTATGTACAATTTAGATAAACGCCATTCCTAAGGAATTTAAAATTTCTGAACTGACCCTCTGTTCTAACTGGTACTGATGTCTCAAGGAGATGGGAAACCCAGATCATAAAACAGGTGAGAAACTTGGACAACAATTGTCAAATTTTAACGGAGAATTTCGTAATAATATAAACATGTGATTAAACATTTTATAGATTTCAAATGACATTTGTCGAAAAATCAGAAGCCATTTCTTCCGTTCGGATGTAATCCTATAGTTTACAAGTTGTGGCCGCTTGTCGAGTAAATTTATTTAGCAATTTTCATACTTCGAATTTGAAATGAAAACCTAACCTTTTATCTTATGTTGTTTATGGTTCGGTGCATCGCTGATCTATATTAATAACTGTCCAACGAGATGCAACACAAAGCAGTCTATTTATTATTCTGCAAGTTCAGCTACCTCCATCCAACGTGGCCAAGCTAACATGGCCACGTTGGATGGAGGTAGCTGCACAAAAAATATGACCAGTACCGGAGGCTGTAGTTACAGTTTTGTGTACTCCTGATGATGGGTGTGGTTGACACCCGAAACATGTAGAGTGAACTTGCAGAATAATAAATAG
>Ga0123355_10011287_pt1 | contig 13758 bp, 8 predicted proteins | sample TergutEmb28metaG_3_FD_89872 | JGI IMG/M metagenome (GOLD analysis project Ga0123355, IMG submission 89872) | Embiratermes neotenicus P1 segment gut microbial communities from Petit-Saut dam, French Guiana - Emb289 P1 | ecosystem: Host-associated > Arthropoda: Insects > Digestive system > Gut ... | reverse complement strand
GTTAACCGGGCCCCCACATCCCTTGCCCCCCGCCCCCCCCGTGCCCCCCCCCCCCCCCCCCCCAACTCCCACTTCAACACTTGTCCTCTCTCATCGCCTGAATCCACCCTCGCTGTCCTGTAATCGGCTGCTCTGAGAGGGTGAAAGGGTGAGTTTAATTTATCTTGCCTTGTGTTCTAAACTGATACACAGCTTGTAGAAGGTTCTTATCGAACAGAAAAGCTTTGGGTAGAATGAAATTCAGCCATTAAAATGTATAAAAACTTTATGAAATGTATAAAATCGACCGTAATTATAAATTAAATATTGCAACAGAACCTGAAGTTTCAACAGCGCTGTTATTAATATCTGATATCGGAAAATATCCTGAGATAGTTGCACCAGTTACCAACACCCTCACTTGTGTCTCTCAATATAATTTTTCTATAATTTTGTGTTTTTTCGCCGTTCACTGTAGTATAATTACACAACATAAACCAACAAGATCCACCTTTTCTAAATTAATATTTTAATTTTCAATTTCGTGATGTTTTCTACCGTCTTCCTGAAGATGAGCCCTCGGATTCTAAACGTGTAGAAGACATCAAAAAATTAAGAAATAAAATATTATTTTAGATAAGGTGCATTGTATAAATTTTCAAGTATTCTTAGTCTAAATCAAGAGAAATTTTATTTATCGCTTGAATCCACTTTCAAAATAGACTGCACCCACCAAAATTCCATATTTTAACCCTTCTTTTTTTTCAATTTTAATAAGATAAAATCGCCTTCACCACATATATACCTCGTACTTTCTGTTCTTACAACAATTCTGTACATTCCCTCACCCTTAACACTATATTCGTCGTCTTGTTTCCCCACTGACAAACTAGCACATACCGTCTGATTCATTTCCCAAATGTGTAATGTCAACACATTTCGCTTTTTTTACGTCTTTTTTTTTAATTTTGAGCCATTTACGAAAAAATTTATATTTTCACCTCTGCGTTCCTGAACACTTCAAAAGTACGCGAAAAAAATATAATAACTCACCAACGTACGCTAAATCGTGAATTTACACAGTTATATTACGCTAAAATGTGTAGGAATATTTTAATGTAATATAGTTGTGTAAATACTGGATGTTGCATTTGTTTTGAATTATTTTAAATTAGTCACTGTCAGTGCACGGGAATGAATGACGTAAAATTTATGTGGACAGTGTCGTCTTCCTCCCTACAAAGGGCTGTGTTCCCCACACCATTGCTTCTCCCACTTCTCTGAGATTGAAAACCCCCCACTCCAAGGCATTATATCCAGCTTATATCTCTTCTTATTATCAGTCGAACAAAAGTTTATTTTCTGTACTCACTTATAACGCATTTTCAGCCTGGCTACATGTTCCGGCATTTTTGCACACAACTACACATTCAAATAGCAACGAAATTTAGTATCGTAAAAATGATGTAATATCGAAATTAAATGCTTAAAACATTTAACTTCATCGCTACTTTCCATTTCTTTTGGTGATGCAAAATAAGTGCTGGGTAACATACAGCGAGACATGACTATTATAGTGGGTACACAAAGTACAGTTGTATTAGAATGACAAAAAATAAAACATTAATAGTAATTATCCGTTGCTACTTGAAGCATAAATATCTAATTCCGCACATTTTGACCCCGGAGTTTCGCCTTAATGTTATCCTGCTCTTTACCTCTTACTTTTCCAAAACGGTCGACCACACAAAAAAAAAATCCACTCATGAGATGGCGTCACGTTCCAGAAATCCGCAATGTTTTTTCCAAGATTTTGACTGAAAGAAAACTTACGGATATCTCCTATGAAAAATAAAACTGCTAATACTAACGTAATATTGCTGTGAGACTGCAGACTGAAATATGGTGCCTCACAGCAGGATCAGTATTTGGCATTTGTGTTCAGATTTCTTACGTCATATCTCACAGATTTCTGAGAAGAAATAAAACCAATTTATCAATCCATCTGATGGAATAGAATGAATTTTTCGTTGCGTATTAAATACTATCATTCCGTTTGCTCGGCCATTTTATGTTGATATCCGTATACGTAAGATGACAAGGATATATGAAGTGAATATGTCAGTTACTAAACGTAAGGCAACGGGAATACGTGGGAAAACATACAAAGAGTTTAAATAGAAATTCAAGGTAAAATAATAGATCACATGTCAGATTTTAATTATCTTGGACATCTGATATCAGAAACTAAAAAACATTGAACTAAAATTCTGGAGTGCAATATAATTTACAGATCAATATGAAGCTGTTTTATTAATCGCTACCACCCGTGTACAAGATCAGATTAAAGGCAGAACTTCGAGAGGGTTCGGAAGTTTGGATTTTAAATGAAAGATTTGAATATAAATTAGAGCAACTCTAATGAGATCTCTCAGACGACTTTCTGATTTAACCAGGCTTCACAAACAGAATTACAAGCAATCTGCATAGTTGCAGACACAAGACTGTACCAACAGAACTGAAAAAAATGTGGCAAGAATGGAACAAGTTCGCCTCCAACTATTGGTCTTCCAGTGTCATGGGAGAGGATGGCGTGATCTGGGGAGACCATGACATAGATGGAAAGATCAGGAACTTTTCATGACCAAGAGTAACAGGCCACAATGAACCTAAAACTTGCGATGTCATGATGATGATGATGGTGAAGACGACGATGATGATGATCTATAAACAACGTGAGAGTGAAATTCATGAATGTGACAGTACCAGCAGGTACAGGTTGTGTAAACAATGTGTATCTTGCCATCTGTCTCTCAGCGCTGACTAATATATGTAAATTGACTACAAAATTGAGCATTTCCGTCTTTCTGCGTTTCCTATCTGTGTCTGTACACAGTAACACGACATTACACTACAGTATCCATATGCGCCATCATCTTGCTACATTTGTAGACGCTAGTACTGACAAAAACTGAAACTAATTTGAAGTAGCTGTGTGTAGCTTACAAGATTTGAGGCTGTCACAGCGGTATTGCTGAGGGTTTGGGTCTTCTGTGCTGTGATGTTGTGTCGTTGGGTGAGTGCTGACGGGTGTTTCGAAAGAAATTGGTACTTCCAACTTCAAGGGCATGCTGTGAGTAAGGGCGTCGTATAAGGAAATTAAGGACGTCGTGTAACAAAATAAAGGGCGTCGTGTACCAAAATTAAGGGAAATATGTACCAAACGTAAGGGCGTCGTGGACCGAAATTAAGGGCAAATGTACCAAACTTAAGGGCGTCGTGTAAAAAGATTAATTGCATCTTGTACCAAATTAAGGACAATATATACCAAAATTAATGGTTTCGTTTACCAAAATTAAGGGAAATATGAATCAAGTAGCAAAATTAAGGTCAATATGTACCTAAATTAATGGCATTTGTACCAAAATTAAGGGCAAAATATACCAAACTTAATGGAGTCTTTTATTAAAATTAAGGGTTCATGCACCAAAAGTCAGAAGTAATCTTCAGTGTATTAACTACATATATTGTGTGGCAGTAAACTTAGAACAAGGGGCGTTAGAAGTCCACAGTCACGTGACACTGTGCAGAAGTTGTCATATGAAAAGTATTCAAAGTTGCGCAGAATTTTAATTGGCTAAATAAGAAGAATTTTGTACATAAGCAGAAGTGATAATTATGATTAATGTCATCTATTACAATAAAACAAACTTGAACACGTTTCGACGTCACTGACGCCGACGTTATCACATCTTCCTGTTCCTCATTTGCTATCGTGCCTTCTTTTGCTCACGTCTCGGCCCTTACCCTCCTCCTTTCTACTTCAAGAAACAAGTGCATGTCCCTTACATTCAACATGCCACATTTCGACGCTACGTGCCCACGTAGTCTCACAGAGGTAAGTGGCAGCCTTCGATCTAACAACACTATTCCTCCTCAGTACCTTCCTAAACATATCGCCCGCCAATTCCCACAACTACATTCTTCCCTTCACAGCACTTTGCCTGCTGTTCAACATTGTACTGCTACTAGTACGAGTGGTTTTTGCCAGTAAATTGTCTGCTGCTTGTATATAGGCAGTGCGTAATGTGTCTGGCAATGGCTCCCAATTGTTAGCATTCTGTGTGCTCTTCTTCACACAAGTTGTGTATATACATATGCGTGTATCATGTATTTATGTGTTTGTATGTCTATGTGTGTATGCATATATATGTAGTTGTGTATACATGTATGTATATATATGTGTGTGCGTATGTATGTATGTATGTTATTATGTATGTATGTTTTATGTATGTGTGTATGTATGTAAGTATTTAGGTATGTAAGTATGTGCGTATGTATATATGTATGTATGTAAATATGTATGTTTTTTGTTTGTGTGTGTATGTATGTGTATATATAGGTATATGTATGTACGTATGTACTGAAGTATGTGTGTGTGTGTGTATATATATATATATACATACATAAAATGCTGCAGTATTTGCCAATAAAAGCGAAGGACTTTCACACAATGGATTACAGAAAACTTGGTCCTGCATTCAAATAATAATGTATTCACAGAGTAAATAAGCACAAAGCTGTCTTACTATACGTTTACCTTATCAGTTGCGTAAAGTAGCTGTCACAGTCAAATTGTTCTGATGCATTATTGACATCAGTGAGCAAGGGACCAATCAATTTTACAGGCAGTACTGTACTGCGCTCCGTGTTTGAAATGTACTTACAGCATAACTGAGCTGGACATGAAGGAAAAGACAGGCAATGTACGTGTAACGTAACATTGAGGTGCGTTCTTGCAACCATAAGTATTACGTGCTGTGACTGTGTGTCTGTAGCCGTAGATATCCAGCATGCAACGCGCCTGCGCCATTTTGTCATCTGTGGCCTGCTCGGCTTTACTTTATTTTTCCACCTTATTTTATAAAAGGCACTATTTCCGAAAACACAATATATTGAACATTAAATTGTTCTTCTTTTCTCTACAAATTTATCCAAACAATTTCTTATTTTAGGAAGAATTAAGCGAGATGTGATCAAAAATATATATTAATCTTCATATATTTTACCCGTTATGTTTGTCAGATTTTAATGTAATTTTAATTTTCTGGACATAATTCCAATAATATAATTAAATTTCATGAAAGTCCGTCCAATAGGCGCCGAGTTGTTCCATGGGGACGGACTGGCGGATAGACGGACAGACAGACATGATAGTCGCTTCTCGCAATTTGGCGAACGCGCCTAAAATCTGAAAACTAAAAGGACCAGATATTCCTGCACGCATGCGCGAGTGGACCGAGTTTCCTTTCACTTGTTTCCAAGTTGTGACTCACAAATCAGTCATTTTGTTCATATGGAATATGGAATATAATACTGTAAGATACACTGTAATCCTTTGTCTGTACTGCTGTGTATAGTAACATGGCTTCCGAAAATGTGTAATTTGCAAACAAGTTCCTTAATATTTACGACCTCATATAGCAGTTCTACTTACTTACTTACTTACTTACTTACTTACTTACTTACGTACTTACTTACTTACTTACTCCACACAGCAGAGTCCTTCTTGAGAAGCTAACAGTTCCTCAGCTAGTTAAGAAATTCCCCGCATTGTATGGAACCCGAAGGTTCATTACCGCATTCACAAGTGCCCGCCACCAGTCCCTATCCTGAGCAAGCTCGATCCAGTCCATGCCCCCACATCGTACTTCCTGAAGATCCATCATGATATTATATTCCCATCAACTCCTGGGTCTTCCAGATAGCCTGTATCCCTCAGGTTTTCCCACCAAAACCCTGTATGCGCCTCTCCTCTCCCCCATACGTGTTACATGCCCCGCCCATCTCATTCTTCTCGATTTGATCACCCGAATAATATTCGGTGAGTAGTATAGATCTCTAACCTCCTCAATATGTAGTTTTCTCCACTCCCTGTTACCTCGTCCCTCTTAGACCCAAATTTGCTCCTCAACACCCTATTCTCAAAAACCCTCAGCCTACGTTCCTCCTTCCATACGCACGACCAAATTTCACACCCATACAAAATAACAGGCAAAATTATAATTCTATATATCTCAATCTTCATATTTGTGGATAGCAGATAGCAGGTCCACACTTATCAGAAACTCCTAATACGATTGGTTACCAAATGTCTGTGTTTTATCGTGGTTACATTAGTTACGGTCAGTAGTGACCCAGCTGTCCTGTACATTTTACACGCACACGCGTTCCCGTTACTTTGTCATGGCTGGCAATATTCCAGTAGCACATTGTCACTCGGCGGTATAGCAGACTTTTGTTTCAGCAGAAAACAATGGCTACTGTTTTTACCCATAATCATGCGCACGGAAGGGGGTTTAACTTGGCCTACTCCAATCCATACGTGGTTTAATACAAAATCAATGACTGACTGACTGGCTGACTGATCGATGTGTGACATTCGTTCTGTTTTGTTACTTTCGTATTGTGAAAGTTGTGTGCTTCGTTCTTCGTACTTTGCTACGACGTACTTCAGTACAAATTGTATGTGTCTAATTTAGAAATGCTGCTAAAATGTGAAATACGGTTGAAGAAATTGCCGGCCTTGGAGTTTAAATTGCACTGTATTTTCTTCTAACCCATTACTTACTGCAATCAAACACGGTGTAAATAATTTTAAATATTTTCCCGTTTTTCTCCATATTTCAATTTTGTCTCTCCATTACCCACAAACTACTTACTTTTCTCCCTTATTTCTTCCACTCTTACAAGTTTCGTTTTATTTTACTTCTTATTTCAGTATTCTTCTAATTTTTTGTTTTTAGAAATATGTGTTCCATCTTTAGGACTGAGTCACATTATATTAACACACAGCAAATTCTAAGAAGAATGCAGCGAGGCAGTATTGTAACTTTACATACTGTGTATGTCGTAATGTAAAGTACCAGTTGTTCCTAACGTATTTTAATAAAACTTGAATTTTCTCGACAGATTTTCGAAAAATATGCAGATATGAAATTTCATGAAAATCAGTCCAGTGGGTTTCGAGTTTTTTCATGCGGAAGGTCAGAGAGACAGACAGACAGACAGACAAAGACAGACATGAAGGAGCTAAGAGTCCCTTTTGGCAACTTTTCGAATGAACCTAAAAAACCTCACTTCTGTCACGTATGCATTTGACTCAGTATTGCACTCAATTTCTTGTCTTTAAGAAACTCGCTGTTTCTTATTTCACTCATTCACCGAACACGGTCGTCAGATTGCTGTCATGCTTTCTTCTTATTCAAGGTAACCTGGGTTCAAACATAAACCTTGAAAAGCCGTTATTGTTGAGGTTTTTCTTGGTTTGTTTCAGTCACTTTATTCAAACACCATGATATTACCTGACATCAGATCACGACACATTCCTTCTGTTTCCTTTCCAATCCATTTTTCATTCATCTTTATACCGTCCAACACAGTAGGACGGCTAAACGCTGCAAGGTATAATAAACTATTTGATTGACCACATGCCTCTTAATACCGACCAGCCTCTTAATGCTGACCAACCTGTTAATCCTGACCAACCTGTTAATGCGGACCATTTTCTTAATTCTGACCCACCTGTTAATGTTGACCAGCCTATTACTGCTGACCAGCCTGTCAATGCTGCCCAGCCTGTTACTGCTGACCAGCTTATTAATGTTGACCATCCTGTCAACGCTGACCATTCTCTTAATTCTGGCCTGCCTGTTAATACTGTCCAGCCCCTTAATGTTGACCAGCCTGTTAAAGCTGACTAGCCTGTCAATGCTGCCCAGCCTGTTAGGGCTGACCAGCCTGTTACTGCTGACCAGCTTATTAATGTTGACCATCCTGTCAATGTTGACCATTCTCTTATTTCTGGCCCGCCTGTTAATACTGCCCAGCACCTTGATGTTGACCAGCCTGTTAATGCTGACCAGTCTGTAACTGCTGACCAGCCTGTTACTCCTGATCAGTCTGTTACTGCTGACCAGCCTGTAACTGCTGATCAGCCTGCTAATACTGACCCGCCTGTTAATGTTGCTTATTGTGTGAATCATATGGAACAAGCGAATACAATTTGTGAACAAAATTCATTAAGCTTTAAAGTTTTAAGCAGTATGCCATGGTGATATATAGAGAAGTGGAAGTATGGATCCTAGCATTCTTGTTTTCAGCAATTGACAGAGTTGATTACTCAAACACACCCAGCCGTTTTATCCCAGGGGACAGAGCCCGGTTCCCAAGGGATGGGAGACAGACTGGAACTCCGAGTCGGTTAAAATACTGTGGGCGAGAGAAAATCTTTGCCGCTATCTGGAATTGTAGACATATTGCCTTTCATACGGCCTCGAATGCAGTCACTGTAGTGACTGAGTTGTCCGGCTCCAATCGCCATGTACAAGAAGTACAATTAATTAAATTGCTGTTTAATCTGGGGTTGGCTGGTGAAGCATTTGGTAGCCTTCTGTGTTGTCAGGCATTTTGATAGTGCGTGGCGCTGCACTGCGGTGGGATTAGTGACAGACAGACAGGCTTGTTAGCGGCCGAGCGGATCACGGCAGATAAAAGATGACAGCTACATTCCCTAACCGATGCCAGTCATAAACCATCTGTTGCATAAGACAGTGGGGACATGTGAGGCGATGCGATAAATACAACCGACCGTGAAGTGTGTTGGCTGCTGTCTCCGTGCTACATCGTCACTTCAGACTTCAAACTAACACTATAATCATTAAAGGGGAGAACTCAGTGGCACTAGATGCTAACAGAACTTGTATTAACAAAACCTTACTTGTGCGGTTTCAGACTTCCGCCGCGAAGAAGATGGAAACTGCATGCCCTGTTCTGGACTATTACGCAGCGGGTAGTGGTAATGTCTTGAAGACGTTTCGGGACAAACTATCGGTCTCATCTTCGGGGGTCATGAACCCATAATTCGGTAAGGGATTTTCACTACTCGCTACGTAATATCCCAGAAGTGCGCAGTCTTCCAAAATTTATTTCATATCGCAGGTACATGTTTCGGCCTAAAAGTAAGCGTGGTTATAAACCCAAATGTATAAAAATGTGTGGAGGCATATTACAAAGTCGTTATATTGTTTACAATATTTAAAAAGGCACTTTATAAACTGTAATAACTTTATTAATTACATTGCTGAACACGTTGTTCTAGCTCAGACCTGTTTAATACTTACTTTTAGGTATAGTTAAAGGTTTCGGCTTAGAGAACAGAGTGTTTGTTAATAAGTTTGTGTTAGACTGAAGTACCATTCTGTTTGAACCTTATATTGTAAACACAGCAGGATTTCCCGTTTCAAGACAACAGTAATTAGTTTTCAGCCTCCAGATACTAGATTGGCTTTATGTAATTCGTAGAATTCACGTGAACGTCCAATTTTTCTACTTTTTCTGATAAGATTTAGAGGCTAAACAATAAAACAACACAATTTTTTGTACTCAGTAACACTACCTAAAGAACTCTGTCCAAACAGAAACTAAATGTACAGTTTCCCTAACACAAAAGCTCGCCACTGAACTTAAAACTTAGTCAGTTCGATCAATCTCTTGTATTTCTAAAGTAAGAGTAATTAACGAATGTGATGTCATGCCATGGATTAGGCGGGTTAGTCGTCGGGTTCTCACCGCGGAGCCTCGGGATCGATCAAATGTCGGTTCGCGTGGTACGTGTGGCGAAAAAAAATTGACGCTCGAACAAGTTCCTGTCCGATTACTTCGGTTTTCCCCTCTCAGTATTATTCCACCATTGCTTCATACTCTTTTATTCATATACCACCGACGTCCTGTACTCATAGCTATTGACAGCGTCGTTAATTGACGCAATTTAGAACACACTAGAAGAGAGGATGCAACTACGTTTCTTTTAGCGTGGCACTATATAAATGCGAACAATAAGTATCACGTACCGACCCTTTTAATCTTGCAGAGAAAACTGCAGGCACAAATCGGAGCCAAAACTCATTTTGATGCTTGGAGAAGGGAAACACATCTGCCCGCCCAGACGGCAAAGCCGCATTCCAGTAGCAATCTTAATGTTACCCTTACAAAATCTTCGGTGTCGTTTAAGCATATGTAGGTTAAATAAATACTTCTGAGTGTAGCCTTTTAAAAAGCAGTTGTAGCTTTATGCACAACGAGCTCGAGATCCAAAATCCAAACGTGAAACGCAAATTGGTAGTAATGAAATACACACTGTAGATAATTATGGATGAACCGCGCTCTCAGTGGTCACGACACATGAGGAAGGCTGTAGAGAAGTGTGAACTGTGCACCCAGTGGTCACGGCACATCAGGCAGACTGTAGACAAGTATGCAATGTGCAGTCAGTGGTCACGGCACATTAAGCAGGCTTTAGACAAGTAAGAACTGCGCAGTAGGTGGTCACGGCAAATGAAGCAGGCTGAAGACAAGTACTAACTGCGTAGTAAGTGGTCACGACGCACGAAAATTCTACCTATGTTACCAGGTACTTGGGTATTTGCTTGAACATTATATTATAGGCTAGTCTTATGTAAAACTGTATAAAGCAGCGCACTTTGGAACAGAGTTTCTCATAATGTGTAAGTCACATTGCAGATTGCGTATGGCTAACTTTCAGAAAACCACAAGGCTTTCGTTGCATAGAGCATTAGACCAAGTGTGAAGAGGAATCGACTGTATTTGTCATAGGCTTTATCGATTTCGTCTTAGGCTTTACTACCGTACCTACCATGGACTTTATCGATTTACCTCCTACTGGCTTTATTGATTGTGTGCGTCACAGGCTTTACCGACGGTGGCTGTAATAGCCTTTATCGACTGTGGTTGCAATTACCGACTGTGGCTCTAATAATCTTTACCAACTGTAGATGTAATAGGCTTTGCCGACTGTGGTTGTAATAGGCTTTACAGACCGTGGCTGTAATAGGCTTTACCGAATGTAGCTGTAATAGTCTATACCGACTTCAGCTGTAATAGGCTTTACCGACTCTAACTGTAATAAATAGACTGTATCAACTCTACCTACCATGATCGCCGTCGATTTAACCCTTTAAACGCTGAGTTAAATCCCATCTGCCATCTGCTAGCATTATTCGGAGATCACCATATTCTCCACATTAGCAGGTAAAGGGTTAACCTGTCATATTGTTTATGTACTACACTACTTATTAGATTTGAAATTCTCATTGCATGAATAGGGAGATAAGTAGTTTATGCAATGTGGCTAAGTGTGGTCTGGTAGAAACATACCATAGTTTCAGAGGATCATGCTGACTATATCTTCAGAGCAAATTATTGGGAGGGTACACGTAGCTAATGGCCTTTGTTCATTGCCTGTGATATGCAACTTCTTACACTTACATCCTGAACATGGAGACAGCAAGTCCACTCGAAACATTATTACCTTTATTTTCCACTACACGGAGGCAAGTACCTGAAGACATTTATCTAGCAACTCACTTTGTTTTGTGTTTTTCCTTGATTTAGTTCAAATTTAGTATCCAATATCTTGCATATCCCGTACCAGGTTCGACATAAATGCAAAGTTCTGCTTTATATAATGTTTTGTGGCTAAACATTTTTAGTGAATGTGGAGAATTTAAATTTTCCCCTGTATGTGCCATGCAGGCGTATGGGGGAAAATCTATAGATCATTTATCTTTCAATTAAGACTCTAATTGCAGGAGAGTTGTCAGATTCACGTTTCGGCCGCCTTATTCCGGGGAAAGCGACAAACCTGTGCCCATAGAATATTATACTGTGTGGGTACCAGATGGCTGGTCTGAGCGCTTTAAGGGAGAGAAAAACCTCCTTAACCGGACATCGAATCCCGGACCAGGTAGCCCTTAAGCTAGTCACGATAGTGACTGAACCATCCCGGCTACCCTTGGAAGTTTAGTGGCAGTATCTTCTCTGGATTCCCCTGTTTGGCGTGCCTTCCTGTGCAGGAACCCCAAGCACAGGAGAACTGCTTTAAAATTGATACCCACAGTGGATCATCAAACACGACTCCATAAAATGTATTGTTAAATGACTTTTGTTATATAAGGTAAAAAAAAGCAGTATGTGCATGCTTCGAACTGGACATGCTACTGTCAGCTGCGCGCGTCATGGGAAAGCATAGATTAACGTTGAGTGCATTAAAACTGTTACTGCAGAAGGCATGTTATTCTTAAGACACTACTAGCTCGTTAATTAACACTAACAGGGGGCCTTCAGAATTTTGTTAAATCAATTATATTATTATTATTTAAAACTGTTTTTAATAAGGCTGACTAACATAATCTTTTACTTATACCAACATAACAGAATTTAAAAGTCATAAGTAAGCTTTTACCTTCTAGAATGTTTCGACAATTAGTTCGCCGCCATTTTCAGGGATATCTACGTGCAAATGAATACGTAATACAAACATACCAGTATCTTATATGAAATATGCAAGTTTTAAAAGCTAAAAAAAGGTGTACAAGAGCAGCCACAAAGTCCTACAATGTCTACACTATGGTTATTACAATGTTGACACGTTCTTAGTTAAAATTCAAAGTGCTGATATTTCGTGCCGACATATGCATACTAACATCTAGCCTTGACCTGTTCGATTCAAAAGAATGTAGTCCTGCAAATATGGTTAAATTTTAAAGTTAGGATGGAGGACTGAGCTTCCGTGATCACACCGTGAGCCTGCTGTGAGCTTAACTGTGATCGTACTGTGAGCGTACTGTGATCTTGCCGTGAGCATACCATGAGCGTATTGGGAGGTAACCGTAAGGGTACTTTGAGCTTAAGGTAATCGTACCGTGAGATACCATGAGCGCGTTGTGAGTTTACCGTGAACATACCGTGAGCTTACCCCATTTGTTGGCGGAACTTGGTACGCAACATAGCTCTCGCTCCATAAGTGATACATAACTCGCTTCTCCATTTACTGCCACATAGTGATCCCAGTATCTGAATTATATAGTGACCGTAAAGCGACTGGTTAAGATGGCGGAACACATGAAAATGGGCGGCTCCGAATTTCTGGACAGGAAATTCATGAAAATACATCGTCACAAAGCTATCATGCTGATTGTCGCAAAAGCCAAAACTGCTTACGGTGAGCAAACAGTTTCCATTTGCTCGCAATACCACTTTGTCCAATCAGTGTGGTGTTGGTTCTGAAATATCTTGTGGGCCTTCCAGTTTTCCTCTGTATATCTGGTACTCTATAAAGTTTACGGTCCTTAAGTACGTTTGTTTTATTGTTTGGAAATCGGTTCCCCATACGTTCAGGCCGCGAAAAACTGCCCTTCTCAATACAGTAGGTATATTTGTCAAATTTCTTTTATATATATATATATATATATATATATATAAGGTGGTGCAGAAGCCACTTGGCAAAAGGTGAAAAATCAAGTGTCCAGTGACTTTCGCATCATCCTGTACATACACATTATTTGTCTGCAACCTGACTGACAATCGGTTTGTTGTTTCCGTTCTGGACACTAAAAAATAGTTCAGAATGGCCTTGAAATTACAATGACCCTACGAAATGAATGGCCACGTGTAAAGCACTGGTTTTTGTCTGGGACTGTGTGATTAAGGACAGCAGCACTCAACGGAGCGACACGTATTACTTCAATCAGGAACCTTGAAAGGGAGAGACAGTAGGAAAGAAGTGAACAGATGAGAAGATAATATTAAAATGCTTCTTAAAGACATATGACGTGGGAAGGTAAACTTCATTCAAGTGGTTCCAAAAAAAAAAAAAAGAAGACAATTGTGGTTTCTTTTTTTTAAATAATTTTTTGTTTT
>Ga0123355_10011286_pt1 | contig 13758 bp, 13 predicted proteins | sample TergutEmb28metaG_3_FD_89872 | JGI IMG/M metagenome (GOLD analysis project Ga0123355, IMG submission 89872) | Embiratermes neotenicus P1 segment gut microbial communities from Petit-Saut dam, French Guiana - Emb289 P1 | ecosystem: Host-associated > Arthropoda: Insects > Digestive system > Gut ... | reverse complement strand
CCAGCGCCTCCAGTTTGACGCCGTCGAGCCGGTTGATTTCCTGAATGCCGGTGGGCGAGGTGACATTGATCTCGGTGAGATAGTCGCCGATGACGTCGAGGCCGACGAAGACCAGACCCTGCTCCGCCAGGACCGGGCCGATGACCGCGCAGATGTCCCGCTCGCGCGTCGTCAACGTCGTCCGGTCGGCGCGACCGCCGACATGAAGATTGGCGCGGGCCTCGCCCTGCGGCGGCACGCGGAGCACGGCGCCGACGGGCTTGCCCTCGACCAGGATGATGCGTTTGTCGCCCTGGCGGATCTCCGGCAAATACCGCTGCACGACAATGGGCTCTCGGCTCATGCTGGTAAACATCTCGAGCAGCGCATTGAGATTGTCGTCGTCGCCGCGGACGTGGAACACGCCCGCCCCGCCATTGCCGAAGAGCGGTTTGAGAATGATCTCGCCATGCTCCGCCCGGAATTCGGCGACGGCCTCGCGATCGCAGGTAATGAGGGTCGGCGGCATCAGCCCCTCGAAATGCGTGGCAAACAATTTTTCCGGCGCATTTCGCACACCGACCGGATCGTTGACGATCAGCACGTCGTCGCGCAGATGCTCGAGGAGATGCGTCGCCGTGATATAGGCCATGTCGAACGGCGGATCCTGGCGCATCAGGATGACATCCATCGTCGCGAGGTCGAGAGTCCCGGCGGCGCCGTAGCTGAAATGGCGGCCCTGCCCGCGTCTTACCTCTACCGGGCGCGCCCTGGCACTGAGACGGCGGCCGCGCAGCGACAACTCCCGCGGCAGGTAGTGGTAGAGAGCGTGGCCGCGCGCCTGCGCCTCCAATTGGAGGGCGAAGGTGGAATCGCCCTCGACGTGGAGGCTCTCCATCGGGTCCATTTGAAAGGCAACGGCCAGACTCATGCGCTCCCCTCAGGGCAACCCGGCGCCCGGTCAGGGCAGCGGCTCGGACGTGATCCTGCCCCGGTCCGGCGGCGGTGAATAGGGTGCGTCGCGGTGTGCGGGCGCGGTTTGGTCGACATCTCGTTCGGGCGGCATCGCCACTTCCTCGCCACGACCGTTGGTGTTGGCGGCTTCCAGAACCCGCATCAACGGCGTCACCTGGCGGACGCCGGCGACGGTGCGGGCATGGTCGACCACCCGGTCGAGCTCGGGCTGGGTGCGGGCGAGGCCGAGGATGTAGGTCACCCCGTCGGTGGTCTTGATCGTGTAGTTGATCGATTTGACACTGATATCGGCGACCAGCTCACCGCGCAGCTGCGTCGTGATCCACGTGTCGCGTGCATCGTCGATGAAATGCGTGTCCGGGCCGACCTCCGCTTCATCGAAGACGCGGCGCACGTTCTTGACGCTCTGTGCGCGCTGCGCCGCTTCCTCCTTCATGCGGCCATCGGGAACGCGGCCGGTGATCAGCACCTGGCCGTCGAATACGGTGGCGTCGAGACGATGCGCCAGCGCTTCGTCGTAGGCGCCCCAGGCTGCCTCGACCTCGGCCTTGGTGGCGTAATCCCGCAGCTGCTGCTCCGGCGACAGATCTTCGGCAAGCACCGCGTAGCCGGCGACGGCGCCGCCGCCGACGACGGGCACGATACACCCGGACAAGGTTGTACCCGCGGCGAGCAACCCGGCAACGGCCGCGGCGATCGCGGCCTGAGAAGCAGTTCGTGACACCGGCATCTCCTAGTATCAGAGGCGCGCCACTGTTGGCCGAGTCGCGCTGTCGCGCAAGGGCGCCGGGGCAAGGCCCGGTCCGGGGTGCCGTCGAACCGGCGATCCCGTTTGCCGGAGCGGCCCGTGCCGACCGGCGGACGCGATTCGAGTGGCGCGCGGCGCTTGGCCGGCCGGCGCCGCTGCCGCAGCCGGAAATCGCCGCCCGCGCGAATGCCGCGCTTATGGCGGGCCGCCTCGCTCCCGCTTCAGCGCCAACGCCCGCCCATAGAGCTGCCGCCGCGGCAGGCCGGTGGCAGCGGCGACCATCGCCGCGGCTTCGCGAACGCTCGCGCTCTGCAGCGCCAGGCGCAGCCGGCCGTCGACCTCGTCAGCAGCGGCCGCCGGCGCAGGCAGGGGCGGGGCCGCGACCACCGCGATCTCGCCCTTCGGTTCACCGGCAGCGGCGTAATGTCGTGCGAGCGCGCGCAGAGTGCCGCGCCGCACCTCCTCATGCAGCTTCGTCAATTCGCGCGCCACCGCCGCCGCACGGTCGCCCAATATGTCGGCGGCATCGCCGAGCGAGGCGGCAAGCCGCGGTCCGGTCTCGAACCAGACCAGCGTGGCGGGCACCGATGTCAGCCCGGCGAGCGCCGCACGCCGCGCTGCCGCCTTGGCGGGCAGGAAGCCGGCGAACAGGAAGCGGTCGGGGGGCAGACCCGAGAGAATGAGCGCCGTCAGCACTGCCGAGGCGCCGGGCAGGCTGGTGACCGGCAAGCCTTCCGCCACTGCCTCGCGCACCAGCCGATACCCGGGGTCGGAAATCAACGGCGTGCCGGCGTCACTGACGAGCGCGATCGCCGCGCCGTTCCGCAATCGCTCGAGCAGCAGCGGACGCATGCGCTCGGCATTATGTTCATGGTAGGGCACGAGCGGCGCGCGCAGGCCGTGAAGTGTCAGCAGCTTTGCCGTGACGCGCGTGTCTTCGCAGGCGATGGCGTCCACGCGGCCGAGGAGGTCGCGGGCGCGCAAGGTCAGATCCTGGGCATGGCCGATTGGCGTTGCCACGAGGTAGAGTCCGGGAGCGACTTTCGCCTCGACATGTTTACTTCCCCGAATGCGCTGATTACGCTCGGCGCGCGCTCCGTTCGCGAGGGAGGTCGTCTTTGGCTGGTGTTCGCTCAATTCCTTCGCGTCCAAGCCCTATCTGGCTCGCCGTCGCGATCTTGTGCAACGCAACCGTCGGCGCCTGCATGTCGAACGTACCGGCACCGGTGGCAGCGCCGCAAGAGCAGCCGTTCGCGGCGCCTCCGCCGCCGCCGGGCCCGGAGGCGGCGCAGCCTGCGCCGCTGCCGCCCGGCGGCAAGGTCCCGGTGGCGTTGCTGCTGCCGTTGACGGGCCCGAGCGCTGCGCTCGGCCAGGGCATGCTCGATGCCGCCTTGATGGCCGTCTACGATACCGGGGCAGATCAAGTCAGACTGATGCCGCACGACACTGGCGGCGGTCCGCGGACCGCCGCAGAGGGCGCGCGTGCCGCCATCAAAGACGGCGCGCGACTGATCATAGGCCCGTTGCTGGCGGCCGATGTCGAGGCGGTGAAGCCCGTCGCGCGGGCCGCTCACGTGCCGGTGCTCGCATTCTCGACCACGGCCAGGCTCGCCGGCAACGGGGTTTTTCTTTTGAGCTTCCAGCCGCGCCCCGAGATCGCAAGGATCGTCGGCTTTGCCCACGGGAAAGGCATCAGCCGGTTTGCGATCCTGGCGCCGCGCACGCCCTACGGCCAGCTGGCCACCGCGGCGATGCAGGAGGCAGTCTCGGCGAACCAGTCGCAGCTGATCGTCAGCGGCGACTATGAGCCGAATCTCGCGAGCCTCAACGACGCGGCGCGGCGCTTCGTGCAGCAAGGCACGAGCTACGACGCTCTGTTGCTGCCCGATGGCGGTGCCCGGCTCAAGGCACTGGCACCCTATCTCGCTTACAACAAGGTCGACACCGACAAGATTCGTCTGCTTGGCACCGGCCTTTGGGACGAAGCCGGCCTGGGCAGCGAGGCGACCCTGGTCCACGGCTGGTACGCGGCGCCCGACCCGGAGGGACGGCGTCGCTTCGAGCGACGCTTCCGGGAAGCCGAAGGCCATCCGCCGCCGCGGCTGGCAACGCTTGCCTACGATGCCACGGCGCTGGCGGCAGTGCTGGCGAAGAGCCCGCACGGGCCCGACTATTCGGTGGTGGCGCTCACCAGCCCCAGCGGCTTCGTCGGTCTCGACGGCGTCTTCCGCCTCAATCGCGACGGGCTGGCCGAGCGCGGGCTTGCCGTGCTCGAGGTCGAGCACGACGGCGCCCGTGTCATCGACCCGGCGCCGCAAAGCTTCGTCGGAGCCACACAATAGCGCTGCCATCCGAGGGGAAGACATGGCGAATTTCGTTCTAGTGCACGGCGCGTGGCATGGCGGCTGGTGCTACGCGCGCCTTGCCGACCTGTTGCGCGCCAAGGGCCACCAGGTCTTCACGCCGACATTGTCGGGGCTGGGCGAGCGCTCGCACGAGTTCAGCGGCGCCATCAATCTCAGCACCCACATCACCGACATTCTCAACCTGATCCATTGGGAGCGCCTCGACCGGGTCGTGCTGCTTGGCCATTCCTACGGTGGCATGGTGATCAGCGGTGTCGCCGATCGCGCCGCGGCCCGCATCGCGGCGCTGGTTTATCTCGACGCCTTGATCCCGCACGACGGTCAGTCGGTGTTCGACCTGGCACCGCCGGAAATCGTCAAACTGCAGATCGAGGGCGCTGCGGCGCATGGTGGCCTGGCGGTGCCGCCGACCCCGGCCCTGGCCTTCGAGGTCAACGAAAAAGACCGCGCCTGGGTCGACGCGATGTGCACGCCCCAGCCGATCGGCTGCATGGTCGAGCGGATCAGATTCACCGGCGCCGGCATATCCGCCGTGCCCCGCAAGATCTACATTCTCGCCGCCAACTGGGGCAGCGGCCGCGGCTTCCGCCGCTACTACGAGCAGGTCAAGGATCAGCCCGGCTGGACGCGCTTCGAGCTCGGCTGCGGCCACGATGCGATGATCGACATGCCCGAAGGTCTGGCCGCGATCCTGATCGCGAACGCGCTCTAGGCAAGCAAACGCCCCAATACCGCGTTGAGACGCTGGCGGCCGGCAGCGGTTGCCCTGAGGCCGGCGCCGTCCAGCTCCAGAAAGCCGCCGCCGACCAGGGCGTCGAGCCGGTCGCGCGGGAACGCCGACTCGATCTCCTCGCCGGTCTCGGCGCGGAAGTCCGGGCGCGACAGGCCGACGGTGAGGCGCAACCCCATCATCGCCATCTCGTTGCGCCGCTCCGCGGCCGTGAGCACGGTGCCGGCCGCCCTGCCGTGTTCATCGCGTCGGACGGCGCCGAGCCAGGTTTCGGGGGCGCGGTGATTGGCGATGGCGTATTTGCGGCCGTCAAGCGTGAGGCGGCCATGAGCGCCGGGGCCGATGCCAAGATAATCGTGATAACGCCAATAGGCGAGATTGTGACGCCCCTCATGGCCGGCGCGGGCATGATTGGAAATCTCATAGGCCGGCAAGCCGGCCGCGCCGAGGACCTCCTGTGTCGCCTCATAAAGGGCGCCCTGCGTCTCGTCATCGCACAGCACAAGATCGCCTCGCTCACAGGCGGCGGCGAACGCCGTGCCCTGCTCGATGGTGAGCTGATAGACCGAGAGATGGTCGCCGGCCCGGCCCAGTGCCTCGCTCAATTCGCTGCGCCAGGCGGCGACGGTCTGGTTTGGCCGTGCGTAGATGAGGTCGAAGGAGAATCGCGCGAAACTCTCGCGCGCCAGTTCGATCGCGGCCAGCGCCTCGGCGCGGTCATGGCCGCGTCCGAGAAAGCGCAGCGACGCATCGTCGAGCGCCTGTACCCCGAGCGACAGGCGATTGACGCCGGCGGCCGCAATCTCGCGGAAGCGGCCGGCTTCCGCGGAATTGGGGTTGGCTTCGAGCGTGATCTCAATATCGGGCGCAAAGGACCAGTGCGCGGCCGCGGCGTCGAGCAGCGCCGCCACGGTGGCGGGCGCCATCAGCGACGGCGTGCCACCGCCGATAAAGATCGAGCCGAGCTCGCGGCCGCGCGTCACCGCGGCGCCGTATGCCAGCTCGCGCAGCAGCGCGGCCCGCCACCGCAGCTCATCGATGCTCGCGCGCACATGCGAATTGAAGTCGCAGTACGGGCATTTCGATCTGCAAAACGGCCAGTGAATATAGAGCGCGAGCGATGTCATCGCAGACATGCCGCCTCGAGCTTCGCGAACGCGCGGGCGCGGTGGTTCCGCTTGCGCTTCTCGGCGGGCGGCATTTCGCCGAAGGTCATGCTGCTGCCCTCAGGCCGGAACATCGGATCGTAGCCGAAGCCGTTCTTGCCCCGGGGCGGCCAAACCAGGTCGCCATGCGCCTCGCCGCGAAACGTCGTCACGGCGCCGTCCGGCCATGCGAGCGCAAGCACGGCGACAAAATAAGCGCGGCGGTCAGGAGCGCCCGCCAATGCTTCCTCGACCTTCGCCATCGCCACGGAAAAATCCCTGGTCGTGCCTGCCCACCGCGCCGAATGGACCCCCGGTGCACCGTCGAGTGCCGGCACCACAAGGCCGGAATCGTCGGCAAGGGCCGGCAAGCCGCTCCCGGCGGCGGCGGCGCGGGCCTTCAATTCGGCATTGGCTTCGAAGGTCGCCCCGGTCTCCTCGGGCTCCGGCAGGCCCAGCGCCGCGGCGCCGACCGCGGCAATGCCAAAGGGAGCGATCAGCTCGGCGATCTCGCGCGACTTCCCGGGATTGTGCGTCGCGATCACCAAGCGGCCGCCAAAGAGCCTGTTCAACGCTGGCATGGTGCGTTCTCATCCTAAGAATATCTTATTAATTCAATGCGTTATCTATGGTGTCGCGGGTCCCGGTGTCCCTCGAGCGCCCGGGTTCGCGCGTTGATCGGACGGTGCGCCAGGCTCGCGCGTCGCGTCTGAGCGCGGTCGCCAGCAGCACTGGCGAGACGTTATGTAGTTCCCTCAAGGGACCGCACAAGCAGCAGCGTCGGCGCAAGGCAGCGCGCCCGCCGGCAGGATCGCTCTCCGCCATCGACCATCCCGTTCAACCGTGGTGAGCCATCATGTTCCCTCCCATGCCGCTTTTTCAAAGCCGGTCAAACGCGGCTCGCGTGCCCGTCCTGTCCGCCGGCACGGGTCAGCGACGAACGCAATTTGCCGCTGCACCTGCCGGGCGGCATCCTGCCGGCGCCAACCTGGCGGAAGGACGCAATTGGCGCGGCTTTCCAGATTTTTGAGCAGCCTGCGGTTTGGGGATTCCCACGACTCGATTTGTGTGATTCATAGTCGGTCGGCTGCGCTGGGGGTCGACCATGAAGAAGAGCTGGAAGGAAGACGGAACCGGGACATTGGCTTGTGCCGTTCCCGGGCGGCTCCTGCGACACAAGACGCGAGCGCGGATGTCCTCCTTGACCGTTTCGAGGGACGATCCCGGATCCGCCGCCACCGGCACCCCCTTATTACGATGACAGGCTTTCTCAGAGCGACCGTGCTGGTCGGCACCGCAACGCTGATGGCGGCGACACCAACGCTCGCCGACCACCCCGCGAGCCCGCCGGAGCAGAACAAGCTGCTCTACGCAATGCAGGAGAAATGCGGAAAGGACGCTGCTGCTCTGTTCGACGCGCTCTTTTACGACAAAGCCAGGACGAACGGTCTCCGGCGGCGCGGTTCAAACGAGCACAAAGGTGAAGCCGAGTTCGAGAATCATTACAGCACCAGGTTCAACAAATGCTTCATGTGGACATACGCTACCCTTATTAACCCCGCGACTACGCTTGTTTACCCCACCCGTCGGCATCATGCCGGCGCCCGGCGCCATCATTATGCCGGCGCCCGCCGCCGTCATTATGTCGGCGCCCGGCGCCATCATCGCCGCCCGATGCGGACACGCCAGCTCGTTACGACCAAGGAGCTGATGACCGTGTGGGATGTCAACGACAACCGATTGATCGCAAATTTCGTCATAGTGGAGCCGAATAAGGACAGTCACGAGCTCGAGCCACACGCAGCGTGGTGCTGGGTCGTGAAGCCGGAAAAACTGAGCACGTTCGATCCGATTGTGTCGTTGAGCAGTATCGATCCACTGGCGTCGTCGAGCAGTATAAACGTGAGCTTTTGTGCCGCTCCAAGCCAGGGGAGCGGCCTTTGGCTCCAATGGAACGCGCTGATCAAGCCCTACATGCAAGACGGCGACTGAAGGTTATCGACAGAGCATCCGGGCGTCGCCGGCACGGGCCTCATGGCCACGGTCATTTGCCCGCCGATTCTCTCCGGCGAGCCTGCCCCATCATTCCATCGCTGGCTCGCAGCGGCATGCTCTGCCTTATTCAAGGCCGAGGGCGCGGCGCTGCAGACCGTGAAGCTCCGCTGCGCCCTTGCGCGCCAGCGCGAGCAGCTCGGCGAGCACCGGCTCGGCGAAGGGAGCCCCCTCGGCGGTCGCCTGGACCTCGACGATGCCGCCTGCCGCCGTCAGAACGAAATTGGCATCGGCTTCGGCGGCGGAGTCTTCGGCATAATCGAGGTCGAGGATCGGCACGCCCTGGTGTATGCCGCAGGACACGGCCGCCACCGCGTCAAAGAGCGGCATCGCCGTCAGCAGGCCCTTCGCCATCAGCCTCGTCAGCGCCTGGTACACCGCCACATAGCTTCCGGTGATCGCCGCCGTGCGGGTTCCGCCGTCCGCCTGAATGACGTCGCAATCGACCACGATCTGGCGCTCGCCCAGCTTGGCCAGATCGGCCACCGCGCGCAGGCTGCGGCCGATCAGGCGCTGGATCTCCTGGGTCCGGCCCGATTGCCTGCCGCGCGCGGCCTCGCGGTCGGTGCGGGTATGGGTCGAGCGCGGCAGCATGCCGTATTCGGCGGTGATCCAGCCACGCCCGGTATTGCGCAAGAAGGGCGGCAGCCGGTCTTCGACGCTGGCGGTGCACAGCACATGGGTGTCTCCGAACCGCACCAGGCAAGAGCCTTCGGCATGCTTGCTGAAGTCCGGTTCCAGTGATACCGCGCGCAGCGCGTCGACCGCGCGCCCCGATGGTCGCGTCATTTTGATGCGATCCTTTCCTTGACGGCGGAAAGTTAGTAACGGACCTGGCCCGCGTCCAGCCCCCGAGGTTGACATCGGCACCGTCGCCCCTAAATCTTGGCGCCGTATTTCGGGCCTCATCACGAAGCGTCATGATCACCGAGCTGAACGAGCGCAGTCGCGAAATCTTCAGGATGATCGTCGAGTCCTATGTCGAGACCGGCGAGCCCGTGGGCTCGCGCACGCTGTCGCGCCTCGGCCGCTTCGAATTGTCGCCGGCCACCATTCGCAACGTGATGGCCGATCTCGAAGAGGCCGGGTTGCTGTTCGCCCCGCATACCTCGGCCGGGCGATTGCCGACCGAGGCCGGCCTTAAGCTATTTGTCAACGGCATCCTCGAAATCGGCGGCCTCAGCGAAGAGGAGCGGCGCGACCTTGAGGGCCGCCTCGCCCCCGGGAACCGCAGCCTGCCCGACGCCTTGGAGCAGGCGACCGAGACCTTGTCCGGTCTGGCGCGCGCCGCCGGCGTCGTGCTGGCGCCGAAAATCGACCGGCCGCTGAAACATATCGAGTTCGTGCCGCTGTCGCCGGGCCGCGCCCTCGTCGTGATGGTGACCGAGGACGGACTGGTCGAGAACCGGCTGATCGAGGTGCCGCTCGGCACCCCGCATTCGACCCTCATCCAGGCCGGCAATTTCCTGGGCGCCCGGCTGATCGGCCGCACTGCCGACGAGGCGCGTCACTTCATTGCCGCGGAGATCGAATCCAATCGCGCGGAGCTCGACGAGCTGACCAAAAGACTGGTGCAGGCGGGTCTCGCCTCCTGGGCCGGCGACAATGGCTCCCCGGCTCTGATCGTCCGCGGACAGGCGAAGCTGTTGCAGGACGTCACCGCGCTCGGTGATCTGGAGCGGCTGCGCGTGCTCTTTGATGCGCTCGAAACCAAGGAGGCGATGGTCAAGCTTCTGGAGGCGACGCGCGACGGCGAGGGCGTTCAAATCTTTTTCGGCGCCGACAATCCGCTCTTTGGTGCCACAGGATGCTCGATGATCGTGGCGCCTTACGGCAATAGTCGCGAACGCGTGGTCGGGGTGATCGGCGTGATCGGTCCGACCCGCATCAACTACGCCCGCATCATCCCGCTGGTGGACTACACCGCGAAGGTGATCGGGCGGCTGCTCGGATAGGATCATGCAAGACGATCAAGACGACAACGACATCCCTCAGGGTCCGCCGGAAGACGTCGCGACCGGTCTGGAGGAAAGGCTCGCGGAAGCCGAGGCCGAGCTGGCCGCGACACGGGACAAGCTGCTGCGTGCGCTGGCCGACAGCGAAAATTTGCGCAAGCGCGGCCAGCGCGAGCGCGAGGAAGCCGGAAAATACGCAACGTCGGCCTTCGCCAAGGACATGCTCAACGTCGCCGACAATTTGCATCGCGCGCTCGCGAGCGCACCCCCTGAAAGCGACCGGGACGAGTTGACGCGCAACCTGCTCGCCGGAGTGGCCGCAACCGAACGCGAGTTGCAGGCCGCCCTCGAGCGTCACGGCATCAGACGCATCGATCCGCAAGGCGAACGTTTCGATCATAATTTTCATCAAGCGATGTACGAGGTCGACGACACCGGCCAGCCTTCCGGCACCATCGTTCAGGTATTGCAGCCGGGCTATGTCATTCGCGACCGGCTGCTGCGCCCCGCCCTGGTGGCGGTCGCGAAGGGTTGACGCGGCCAGGGGCCCGCGGCCACCGCGGGCGGCCCGGCACCTCGATCCCCATAGCTGGCGCGCCCGCTTTATCGGGGCTCGGCCGGATGCGCGGCGGCGCTTCTGATCGCGCGTTCGAGGCAGGCGGGACAGAGACAGGCTGCGATGCGCGGGGGCAGCTCCCGGGGCATCGCCTCGCACCAGCAATCCTGACCCGGCCGGCATTCGAACCGGGCGCCGCAGCGCTCGCACCGCGCCGTCATCGCCGGCGGTGCCGCTCGATCGCTGCGACCAACGCGGCGCGGATCCCCGGCTCCATCGCCGAATGGCCGGCGTCCGGGACGACAATGTAATCGGCTTCCGGCCAGGCGCCGGCAAGCTCGTCCGCGCCGACGATCGGGCACACCATGTCGTAGCGGCCCTGGACGATGGTCGCCGGCACGTGGCGGATGCGGCCGACCCGCGCCACCAGGTCCTCCTCGGGCGGAATCAGATTGTTGCGGAAGTAATGCGTCTCGATGCGCGCCAGGCCCAGTGCCATCCGTTCCTCGCCGAACGCGGCGACCGTGTCGGGACTGGGCAACAGGGTCGAGCAAGCGCCTTCGTAGCTGCTCCAGGCGCGCGCGGCAGCGAGATGAACCGCCGGATCGGGATCGGCAAGACGGCGGTGATAGGCCGCAAGAATGTCGCCGCGCTCATCCTCCGCCAGATGGCCGACGAAGGCGCGCCATGCTTCCGGATAGATCGTGCGCATGCCGTGCAGAAACCAATCAATCTCCGAGCGCCGGCACAGGAAGATGCCGCGCAGGACAATCGCCGAGCACCGCTCGGGATAGGTCTCGGCGTAGGCCAGCGCCAGCGTCGAGCCCCAGGAACCGCCGAACAGGAGCCAGCGTTCGATGCCGAGATGCCCGCGCAGCAGCTCCGTGTCGGCGACGAGGTGGGCCAGTGTGTTGTCCGTGGTCGCGCCAAGCGGGGTCGAGCGGCCGGCGCCACGCTGATCGAAAATCACGATGCGGTAACCGTCGGGATCGAAGAAACGGCGATGGGTCGAGGTCGCTCCGGCACCCGGTCCGCCGTGGAGGAATACCGCAGGAATGCCGTGTGGATTGCCGGACTGCTCCCAATACATACAGTAGGTTCCGTCGAGCCGCAGCATGCCTGAGGCGTAGGGCTCGATCGGCGGAAACAAATCCTGACGGCTCATCGCCGCCGAAGTCTAAAGCGCCGTGGCGCCGGCGCCAAGAATGAAGCGCCCCGGCGGCGCCCGGAGATGCCGCCGGCGCGGCCGACGCCGGGTCACCCCGCCCCGTGCCGCCTGCAGCCGCCGCACCGGGCGCCGGTCGCTCGCCCGCCGCGATATCGCCCAATCGAGGCGTTTCTTGTCAGCCCGGCGATGCTGTGTTACCCGGGGTCAAGAATAAATTCTCGGGGGAACCCATGCCGAATTCCTCGGAAGACAGACCGACGGCGGGCCGGCGCCGGGGCAGCTGGAGCTTGTGGCTGCTGCTTATTCTTGTGCCATTGACGATGTGGGTGCCGCTTTATAACCGGGTCGAGCCGACCCTTGCCGGGTTTCCGTTTTTCTACTGGTTCCAGATGCTGACCATCGTCATCGGTGCGGCGCTGACGGCGTTGGCCTATTTCCTCACAAGAAGCGACTAAGCATGGCCGTCAACTGGAGCGCCCTCGTCGTCTTCGTGGTGTTCTTCGGTGCCGTCGCCATTCTGGGATTTGCCGCGGCACGCTGGCGCAAGGGCGATCTCGGTCTGCTCCGCGAGTGGGGCCTCGCGGGCAGCCGCTTCGGCACCGTCGTGACCTGGTTCCTTCTGGGCGGCGATCTCTACACCGCTTACACCTTCATTGCCGTCCCGGCCCTCGCTTTCGGCGCCGGTGCGATCGGTTTCTTCGCCATCCCATACGCCGTCCTCATCTTTCCCTTCCTCTTCGTGGTGTTTCCCCGCCTGTGGTCGGTGTCGCGCCGGCACCACTACATCACCGCGGCGGATTTCGTCCTCGGCCGTTTCGGCAACCGCAATCTTGCCCTCGCGGTCGCCGTCACCGGCATCGTCGCGACCATGCCCTATATCGCGCTGCAGCTGGTCGGCATCGAGGTGGTGATCGCGGCGATGGGCGTGCGGGCCAGCGGCATTGTCGGTGACGCGCCGCTTATCATCGCCTTCGTCGTTCTGGCCGCCTTCACCTATACCAGCGGGCTGCGTGCGCCGGCGGCGATCGCCATCGTCAAGGACGTGATGATCTATGTCACCGTTGTCGTTGCGATCGTCGTCATACCGGCCGAGCTCGGAGGTTTCGGCCGTATTTTCGCGGCCGTGCCGCCGGCGAAGCTGATCCTGCCGTCGCCCGGTCCGCGCACGTTCGGCAGCTACAGCGCCTTCGCGACGCTGGCGTTCGGCTCGGGGCTGGCGGTGTTTCTCTATCCCCATGCTGTGACCGGTGTCCTGAGCTCGTCGAGCCGCCGGGCCATCCGCCGCAATTCGGCGCTGCTGCCCGCCTATACCATTCTGCTGGCGTTCATTGTGCTGATGGGGTTCATGGCCCTCGCCGCTGGCGTCGCCAACGCACCCGAATACGCCCCTTTGTTCAGGCAATACGGCGCCAACTTCGCCGTGCCGGCGCTGATCCTTCGTGCCTTTCCCGGTTGGTTCGCCGGCTTCGCCTTCGCGGCCATTGCCATCGGCGCGCTGGTGCCGGCGGCGATCATGTCGATCGCGGCAGCCAATCTCTTCACCCGCAACATCTATCGCGCTTATTTCAGACCCGACTGCTCGCCGGGGGAGGAAGCGCGCATGGCGAAGCTGGTGTCACTGGTGGTGAAATTCGGCGCTCTGCTGTTCATTATTCTGCTGCCGCAGCAATACGCTATCCAGCTGCAGCTGCTTGGCGGCATCTGGATCGTGCAAACCTTGCCGGCGGTGATGCTTGGCCTCTATACGCGCTGGCTCGAGCCGAAGGCGTTGCTGCTCGGCTGGCTGGCCGGCATCGCAAGCGGCACCGGGATGACGGCGGCGCTTCAGTTCAAGAGCTCGACCTTTCCGCTTGCGGTGGGCGGCTTCACGATGCCCGGCTATGCCGCGTTTTTTTCGCTCATCCTCAATCTGGCCGTGGCCGTCGTGCTGACGATCCTGTTCCGCGGCGCCGGCGCCGGCGACGACGAAGACGAAACCACCGCCGCCGATTATCGCTAACCGGCATAGCGGCGCTCGGGCAGTCCCTTCACCGTGGTCTCGATCGCAAACAAGCCGCCCGCGTGGCGCTGTTGCCCGCGCTGCT
>Ga0123355_10011285_pt1 | contig 13759 bp, 10 predicted proteins | sample TergutEmb28metaG_3_FD_89872 | JGI IMG/M metagenome (GOLD analysis project Ga0123355, IMG submission 89872) | Embiratermes neotenicus P1 segment gut microbial communities from Petit-Saut dam, French Guiana - Emb289 P1 | ecosystem: Host-associated > Arthropoda: Insects > Digestive system > Gut ... | reverse complement strand
TGTACGGAATTAGCAGGAAGAGTGATTGGGGACCCGCAGAAAGGGGTCCGAATGAGTGACCAAAGCTTTGCAGTAACCTTTGAGAAGGTTGATTTAACCGAAGATGAGATGGAGAAATTCATCGATACCACCCTCACAAGCTTTGAGGATGGCGATCTGGTAAAGGGTACTGTAGTCAAAATTGAGCATGATGAAGTGCTTGTTGACATCGGCTACAAGTCCGAAGGTGTTATTCCTGTACGCGAACTCACGATTCGCAAAGATGCTAATCCAGCTGACCTTGTGTCTGCCGGTGACGAAATCGAAGCACTAGTCTTACAGAAAGAAGATAAAGAAGGTCGTCTTATCCTTTCTAAGAAGCGCGCCGAATACGAACGTGCTTGGTCTGACGTTGAACGCTACTTTGAATCAAGTGAAATCGTTGAAGGTGAAGTTATCGAGATCGTCAAGGGTGGTCTGATCGTAGATATTGGTCTGCGCGGATTCCTGCCTGCTTCACTAGTAGATTTGCGTCGTGTTAAAGATCTACAGTCTTTCCTAGGTGAAAAGATTGAGTCTCGCGTCATCGAAATGGACAGACACCGCAACAACGTTGTTCTTTCACGCCGCATCATCCTAGAAGAAGGTCGCAAGGCTGATCGTGGCGAAATCCTAAGCAAGCTACAAGAAGGCATGATCTTGCCAGGAACCATTTCAAGCATTGTTGACTTTGGTGCCTTTGTTGACTTGGGCGGTATTGATGGACTAGTTCACATCAGCGAACTTTCATGGGGACACATCACTCATCCAAATGAAGTCGTTAAAGTGGGCGATCCTGTCGAGGTAAAAGTCCTCGACGTTAACGTCAAGCGCGAACGCATTTCACTAGGTCTAAAGCAGACACAAGAAGATCCGTGGAAGGCCCTAGTAAGCAAGTTCCCTATTGACTCTATTGTCGAAGGCAAGGTTACGAAACTAGTACCCTTCGGTATTTTTGTCGATCTGGGTAACAGCGTAGAAGGCTTGGTTCACATTAGTGAACTTGCACGGGGACACGTGGACACACCCGACCAGGTAGTAGCTGTTGGCGATGAGATTCAAGTCAAGGTCATGAACATTGATGAAGAGCGCCGCCGTGTATCACTTTCAATGCGCGCTGCCGCTGAGGACCTAGGCTTTGAAATTGAAGTCAAGAAGAAAGAAAAGCCAGCAGAAGATGCTGCTGAAGCTGCAGTAGATGAGATCGCTGAAGAGGTCGCAGAAGTAGTAGATGCTATTGAAGAGGTGGCTGAAAAGGTCGAAGCAGAAGTTGCTGAAACTGCCGAAGTAGCTGCAGAGATCGCAGCAGACGAAACAAAGGCTGCCGATGCAGCAGAAGCAGAAGACGCTGCCGAACTTCAGGCACAGGCCGAAGAGGTAGAAGCAGACATTCTTGAAACAGCAACTGAAGAAAAATAAGCTTGCCGACACATAAGTCGCTTGCTTAAAACGAAGGCAAGCGATGGTAGAAAAACAGTAAACGCCACCGCGAACACAATAGCGGTGGTGTTTTTGGTGAATATGGAGTTAAATAATTACTATGAATAGGGAAATGGTGAGGTCAATAAACGCAAATGAAGGCTGGCTTACGCTGGCAAACTTCATTCGCGAAACAGGCATTCAGGCTGCATACTGGCTGGGGATCTTAGGTTATGCTGCCTACGGGTTTGGTGGTGACGCCCGAATCGTAATGACCGTCATGCTTGCAGTCAATGTCTCGCAGATGGTGGGCAACCTTGTTGGGGGAAATATTGTAGACAGAATAGGACCGCGAAGGACAGTCTTATATTCTTCGGTGGCTGTTGTTCTCATGGGTTTGTGCTCTGCTTTTGCAAGTGACGATGTGACAACCTTTGTTATCTTTGCAGGCTGCTTCAGCATTGCGATAACAATCCTCAATACGGGCTACACTTCATTTGCACCCTACTTAGAGCGCGGTAAGCAGGGGTTAAGGCGCGTGAATTCCTTCCTGACCATCGGCACCTTTATCGCAGCGGTCATAGGTCCAGCTGTGGGGGCAATCGCCACAGCTCGCTTTTCTATCACCAGTGTCTTTCTCTTTATGGCAGTTGTGACTACCATCGGTGCGGTAATCGTTTTGGCAGTAAAAGAGAGGTATTCGCCTAATGACGACGAAGACGGTTCAGATGAGCCAGATCTTAGTTTTGGCGAAACAGAACATAGCCGTGCCCTTCAAGAGGAGGCAGAGAAAGAAGCCCAAAAACGGGGCATCACCTTGACAGAGCCAGTACGTGCCACACAGACAAGTATTGCAGCGGGTACAGCCCTTGCAGGACGTACTGCACCAAAGCGCAGGGTGAAAGAAGCAAGCCCCTTCCATGAGGCCTTAGAGGGCTGGAGCATCATCAGAAAGTCACGCAGTCTGCGCTACTACCTGATGGTCTTTGTCGCAATGATTTTTGGCTTTGGTGCTTTTGACGCCCTAGAACCTGTTTACTTTAAGCAAATCTTACAAGTAGATATTTCTGCCTTTGGATGGGTAAACGCTGTGGGCGGAATAGGCCTCATTGTAGGGGTCGCCCTGTTAGCAGCCTTTCCCCTTAAATGGGTCAATTCGCGCCTGCTGATTGCGCTACTGGCTATCTGTGGAATCGGTGCCGTTGTCTATATTGGAACACTTCAGTTGGTGTGGGTTGCTGTTGGACAGCTCATCCTCGGCTTTGCCTTTGGTGTCTTTGATCCTCTTATGAGGACAATGGTTCAGGCAGACTCACCTCTCGAGGCAGTTGGGCGCGTACTGGGCACCATCAACATGATTGGTTTGGGGATACTCCTCATTCCACTGGTGGCAGCGCCCTGGCTGGCAGATTTGTTTGGAGTCCAGCAGGTACTCATATTAATGGGGGCACTCCCCTTAATCTTTGCAGCACTGCTCTATCCTAGTGGCAACAAACTGGATAAAGAGGCTGCAGTTGATGGAGGGCGTCGCCGCGTAGAGAGCATTGACATCATAGAGTAGGTCGAGCACCCTCAAACTCTGGGCACCGCGTACTTTCGATTTGGGGAAAAATTGCCGCTATGGTATGATGTATACACTTTTGTATACATTCGCAGTCCAGTCCTTGCCACTTGCAGTCAAAGATGATGAGGGGCAGGGACTTTTTGCGACCCTAACAAGGGATTACCGAAAGGGATTATCACATGACTGAACCACGTCAGTATGACGATGCTATCAATGCGCGCCTAGAAGATTTCGAGGCACGCTATCAAATGCTCAAGCATATCGATCGCTATTTCTACCTGCAGCCTGTGGTGGGCAAGGTCAATAATCGCGTAACCATGGTCGATGGACGCGAATTGATCATGCTTGCATCTTATTCTTATCTGGGCCTCATGGGGCATCCTGATATTGAGGCTGCTGCAAAGAAGGCCATAGACGAATACGGTACTGGCGCTGGTGGTGTGCGCTTGCTTACGGGGACTACTGATCTGCATGAACGCCTTGAGGCGCGCATAGCGCAATACTCAAAGCGTGAAGACGTTGCCGTGTATTCATCGGGCTTTTTGACTAACGTCGCAATCATTACTGCTTTGCTTACGCCAAAAGACATGGTAGTTATGGACAAACTTGACCATGCCTCTATTGTAGATGGATGCATGCTTTCTGGTGCACGTTGGCGTACTTTCCGCCACAACGACATGGATCACCTCGAAAGTATCTTGCGCCGCGCAAAGGGCAAATACGAATCAACCATGGTTGTTGTAGATTCGGTCTACTCTATGGACGGGGACATGTGTGATCTGCCGGCACTGCGCCGCATCTGCGACGAATATGGTGCGCGCTTGATGGTTGATGAGGCTCATTCAGTAGGTGCTCTAGGTGCAACCGGTCGCGGAATCGAAGAGCACTTTGACATGGAAGGTTCCATTGATATCAAGATGGGAACCTTGTCAAAGGCCATTCCTTCTGTAGGCGGTTACGTGGCAGGGGATCGCAAGATGATCAACTACCTCAAGCACAACTCACGCCCCTTCATCTTTAGCGCAGGCCTGCCACCAGCACAGTGCGCATCAGCAATTGCTGCCCTTGACGTCATTGAAAATGAACCAGAGCGCATACAAAGACTGCAGGCAGTACAAGGCGAATATGCTCGCGGCTTGATGGAGATAGGTTTTAACACCATGGAGACCAGTACAGCAATTGTGCCTGTTCACATAGGGGATGAAATGAAGACCCTTGACCTAACGCACAAGCTGTTTGAACGCGGAATCTTTGTCTGCCCCATTGTTCACCCGGCAGTACCAAAGGGCACAGAACGTCTGCGTACCTGCCTCATGGCGACACACACAGAAGAAGACCTAGCAACTATCTTTGAAATGTTTGAAAAAAGCGGCAAAGAGCTAGGAATCATATAAAATAGCACCTATGACTGGTGCACAGCAAAATACGAATCAGAAAACGATTCTACTGGGAATTACAGGCGGCATTGCTGCCTATAAGATATGTGACTTGGCGCGCCAGTTAGTGCGCGCTGGTCACAGGGTCAAGGTCGTTATGACTGAGGCCGCGACACAGTTCGTGGGTCCTGCGACCCTTCGCTCACTTACGGGCAATCCCGTAGCAACAGAACTTTTCGACGATCCGTCAGCGTCTATCAATCACATCAGCCTAGCGGAAGAGGCTGACCTTTTCCTCATTGCACCGACAACAGCAAACGTCATCGCTAAAATCGCCCACGGGCGCGCTGATGACCTGCTAACCACAACAGCACTCGCCTATCAGGGGCAGCTGCTCATAGCACCCGCCATGAATACGCAGATGTACCTTGACCCTGTGACACAGGAAAACCTTGCTGCACTAACTGCACGCGGAATCCAGCTCATTGGTCCTGCATCAGGTGAGCTAGCCTGCGGGGACAGTGGTCCTGGTCGCATGGTAGAGGCAGCAGACCTCTTTGAAGCCGTGGAGGAGTGTATCCACACCAGCAACCGTCTTGCAGGCAAAAGGGTTCTTATTAGTGCGGGTCCTACGAGGGAATACTTAGATCCTGTGCGCTATTTAACAAACCGTTCATCAGGCAAAATGGGTATTGCACTGGCACGTGAAGCCTTGCGCGCAGGTGCAGATGCAGTGGACTTAGTACTAGGTCCCATAACGGCAGCAGAAGCAGTGCCTGTCGATAAGCGCTTGCAGCGCATTGATGTTGAATCTGCACGTGATATGCAGGGTAGTATGTTAGACTTAGCACCCTTTGCAGACCTTATCATTTGTACTGCAGCAGTCGCAGACTATCGTCCAGCGCACAGATCTGACACTAAGATCAAAAAGCCGCAGGCGCAACAGAGTGAAGGCATCGCACAGTCGCAAGAGTCACTAGAATCAGTGGAGCTAATCCAAAACCCAGACATCCTTGCAGAGCTAGGACGCATGAAAGCAGAGAAAACCTTGAAGTCGGGCATCGTGCTAGTCGGCTTTGCCGCAGAAACTGACAATCTTGAAGCTAATGTTCGGGCAAAGTTAGAGCGCAAGGGAGCAGACTTCATAGTTGCAAATGATGTATCACGTACAGACATAGGTTTCGAATCCAGCGAAAACGAAGTGCGCATCTTTAACAAGGCAGCACCAGATACGGACATCTCCCTCCCCAAGGCTTCAAAAACCCAACTAGCTCGCCAAATCCTTCACATTGTTCATCCCTAGCTGAGGAGCTTAGGTGTGTGCACTAAATATGCTAAACTAGCATCCGCGTCGGGCTGTGGCGCAGCATGGTAGCGCACACGACTGGGGGTCGTGGGGTCGCTGGTTCAAATCCAGTCAGCCCGACCATTTTCAAGAATCGTGAGTCAGCACATTAGCTTCTCGGCGAAAGACTTACGTGCGCTTGCACGCTTCGTCTTTCGCCAAAAAACTACTGCACTTGACTCAAGACCCTTGAAGCAAGTTTTCAGGACTACCCCTGAAGTCTACTGTCTAATCGGGGCTTTAGAGAGGATCGACAAATAATGACTCAATCTTATAAGGCTCCCAAGGGCACTGTTGATCTGCTGGGTGCAAGTGCACGCGGTTGGGACTTCTTGCAAACGACAGCACGTGAGGTATTTTCTCGCTATGGCTATGAATCAATCTACACGCCTATCTTTGAGCAAACTGAGGTCTTCACGCGTGGTATCGGTGAAGCAACTGACGTTGTGGGCAAAGAGATGTATACCTTTGAGGATCGTGGTGAGCGCTCGCTTACCCTGCGACCTGAAAATACGGCAGGGGTTGTGCGTGCAGCTATCCAGGCAAACTTAACTGATAACGGAGCATCGGCAAAACTGTTCTATGCGGGTCCGATGTTTCGCTACGAACGTCCCCAAAAAGGCAGACAGCGTCAGTTCTACCAAATAGGCGCAGAAGCCTTAGGTCAGACCTCTCCTTTGGCAGATGCAGAAATGATTTTGATGCTCTGGGAGTACTTTACAAAGCTGGGCTTATCCCAACGTAGTATGCGCTTGCTGGTCAATTCAATGGGGGACGGTGCCTGTCGTCCTGCCTATCGTGATAGCGTGGCAAGCTTCATCCGAAGCCATAGTGCTGAACTTTGCGACGACTGCGTAGGTCGCGCAGATACCAATCCTCTGCGTGCTTTTGACTGCAAAAAAGAGGACTGCCGTGCAGTAATGGATCGCGCGCCACGCATCAGTGATGCGCTGTGTCCAGAGTGCCAACAGCACAATGATGCGGTGCTAAAGGTGCTTGATGCAGCAGGTCTAAAATATAAGCTTGACCCAAAGCTGGTGCGCGGACTAGACTACTACACCCGCACCGTGTTCGAGATCCAGGTCGATGGCGGACTAGGCTCACAAAACGCTATTGGGGGAGGCGGCCGCTATGATGGACTATTTCAGGATTTAGGTGGCAAAGAAACACCTGGGATCGGATTTGCCGTAGGAGCAGAGCGTATTTTGCTCGCACTAGAAGATCAGGGGGCAAACACGGCAGGCGATGACGCCCTTGTAGTGTATGTCGCTGCTGCAGCTGATGAACAGCGCGAAGCAGCTTTCGCTATGACCATGGAGTTGCGCGGACGCGGACTAACAGTGCTTAGTGATTTGCAGAATCGCTCACTCAAATCTCAGTTTAAACAAGCAGATAAAGCCGGTGCGCGTTATGTTCTTATCATAGGAGAAGAGGAGCAGCAGCGCGGAGGCGTTACAATAAGAAACATGCAAAGTAAGGAAGAGCGCTTTGTGACTCCGGGAAGCATCGTCAAGATGCTGACCAAATAGGCAAGGCGGAGCATCGTCAAGATGCTGACCAAATAGGAAACAGCAGGCAATAAGGAGAAATTAGAATCATGCTAGATTGCAAATACTCATCAGTTAGAACCCACGTAGCCAAACAGCTAAGCAGTTCCCTCGAAGGACAAGAAGTCACGCTGGCAGGCTGGGTAGGGAAGCGTCGCGACCACGGCGGACTGATCTTTATTGACTTGCGCGACCGCACGGGAATCGTGCAGCTGACCTTTGACCCCGAAGTCGGAACGGCCTTTGCGCTAGCAGAAGCAGTGCGCCCCGAATGGGTCATAGAAGTAAAAGGAATGGTCAGACTCCGCCCTGAAGATGCGATCAATCCTCATATTCCCACGGGAAAAATCGAGGTCGTAGTAAACGAACTTAGCGTACTGAATATTTCAAAGACGCCACCTTTTGAAATTGAAGACGGCATCGATACTGACGAGGCTGTCCGTATGAAATGGCGCTTTCTTGACATCCGCCGCCCTGAAGTAGCAAAGATATTTAAGTTGCGCTCGCGGGTAACAGCAGCCTTTAGAAATTCGCTCACCGAAAAAGGTTTCATCGAAGTCGAGACGCCCATTTTGACAAAGTCTACCCCAGAGGGTGCACGTGATTTCGTCGTCCCTGCGCGCCAAAACCCTGGGAAGTTCTACGCCCTGCCGCAGTCCCCGCAGCTTTTCAAGCAGTTGACTATGATTGGTGGCCTCGAGCGCTACTTCCAAATTGCGCGCTGTTTTCGTGATGAAGATCTGCGAGCAGATCGTCAGCCAGAATTTACCCAGGTCGACCTTGAAATGAGTTTTGTGACGCAAGATGATGTCATGAATCTAACAGAAGACGTACTGGCAGAAGTCATGAAAGTCGTTGACTATGAACTGCCACAGCCCCTGCGCCGCATGACCTATGCAGACGCGATGAACAACTATGGCTGCGACCGCCCAGACACACGCTTTGAACTACTGCTACAAGACATCAGTCAGTGGGCGGCCTCTACCAGCTTTAAAGTCTTTGCGCAGGCACCTGCAGACGGGGGAGTAGTAAAGGCCATCTGTGCGAAGGGCGCAGGTGACTGGTCACGCTCAAAATATGATGCACTTAACCAAAAAGCGATCGAGACAGGTGCTGCTGGCCTTGCTTGGATGGCTTTCCCGAGTGATGCGGCAGACGCTGCTGACATTACCGAACAGATCAAAAGTCCCATTGCTAAATTCTTCACTCCAGAAGAACTCGCTGAACTAAAGGCAGCAACAGGCGCGCAGGCGGGGGACGCACTCTTCTTTGCAGCTGGGCAGCGTGATCTAGCTAACGAAGTCCTAGGCGTCATTCGCCTTGAGCTAGCTGTCCTGCTAGAAATTCCACGTGAAGGCTTTGATCCGCTGTGGGTAATCGATTTCCCTCTGTTTATGCATGATGCAGAAAATGATCGCTGGGCAGCGAACCATCATCCCTTTACGCGCCCCTTTGACGAACATCTTAACCTAATTGAAAAAGATCCAGCAGCCGTGCTGAGCTATTCATATGACCTCATACTTAACGGCTTTGAAATAGGGGGCGGCACACTGCGCATCCACAATGAGGACCTTCAATTGCGTGTCCTGGCACAGCTAGGGCATCAGCTAGAAGATGCGCGTGAAGAATTTGGATTCCTGCTAGACGCACTGTCCTATGGCGCCCCACCGCACGGCGGCATTGCGCTCGGGCTTGATCGCCTGATCATGATTCTTGCAGGACGGGACTCCATTCGTGATGTCATAGCCTTTCCAAAGACCTCAAGTGGCGGGGACCTTATGACAGAAGCCCCTTCAGAGGTTACATCTAAACAACTAAAAGAAGTCCACTTGCGTGTCGTATAAGTAAGATCCCTCTTCGAGGGTGTATAATACCTAGGTAATAAATATATACCTGTCGATTGCATGCAATCGCGAAAGAACAACGGCTGCGATTTTGCAGCCGTAATTATTGTAAGGAGTGTTTTGTAATGTCGAGAAAGTCCATAATCTGGATCGCCGTACTCTGCTCGCTAACAGTAGCCCTTGTAGGCTTGTCTGGCTGCAGGGCAAAAGATCCTGTGATTGTTGCGCCTCCTGTAGAAGAGACAGCACCTGAGCCAGAGATTCCTCTAGTGTGGCCTCTGACAGGTCTTGTTGCCGACAATGCTGAAGAGGTGCTGCGTCGCAGCATGTCAGTAAAAATTGACAATCATCCTCAATCAGGCTCGAAAATAGGAATTAACGCTGCTGACGTGGTTTTTGAAACCTTAGCCGAAGGCGGCATTACTCGCTTTAATGCCATCTACCAAAGTGATATCCCCGACACGGTTATGCCGGTGCGTAGTGCGCGCGAATCAGATGTTGTCTTGGTTCCGCAGTTTGGCAACGCACTGTTTTTCTATTCTGGCAGCAATGCAAGCGTGCGCAACAGCATTAGAAGTTCAGACATTGCCAATATGGAGCACGGGATTATTGGAAATGACCTGTATAGCCGTTCGTCAGATAGGCGTGCCCCGCATAACTTGATGGTTGATCTGGCTAATGCTTACGATGTTGCCAATGCCCGCGGCTTTGAAATAGCAACGACAGAGCCTATCAAGGGCTTCAATTTCCAAAACGATTACATCGAAGGGGCGACTGCTCCTACAGGGGGCACGAACACCACACAGGTGAACATACCCTTCTCGCCCCTTGCAAATACTGCTTGGACCTGGGATACAGTGAACGAACTGTGGACGCGAACACAGGGCGGATCTGCTCAGTACAGTGGAAATGATGAACAAATCAGCGCACAGAACGTAATTGTTATGTGGGCGAATCATTCCCCTGCTGCCTACGAAACATATTCCATTGATCTTGTAAGTGGCGGGGAAGCCTCTATCTTTATGGATGGACAGCGCTTTGATGGCAGGTGGGAAGGCTCAGTAGATGCGCCCCCTGTATTCAAAGATGCACTGGGCAACGAAATCCTTCTTTCCTCTGGTCGTACTTGGATTAGCGTTATGAAGCCTGGCTACACTATTGAAAGTAGCTATCATGGTGCTACTTTTGCTGCTCCTGACGCAGCGTCTGATAACGCCGAATAAAATTTATGACCCCTCGGGTAATAGCGATACATGATATTTCAGGAATAGGGCGCTGCTCACTAACAGTCGCCCTGCCTGTCTTGTCTGCCGCAGGTATCGAGTGCGCAGTGTTGCCCACGGCAGTACTCTCAACGCATACGGGCGAATTTGAAGGTTACACTTTCCGCGACCTTACCGAAGACATCCTACCTGTGGCGCAACACTGGAAGAGTCTCGACCTGAAATTTGACGCCATCTACACAGGTTACCTTGGCTCCTATGAACAGGTGGAACTAGTCAAGCAGGTCATAGCCTTGCTTGCAGACGAGGACACTCTTGTTGTCGTAGATCCCGTGATGGCTGACGAGGGCAAACTCTACCCAGGATTTTCAGAAGATTACCCGGCTCAAATGCGAACTCTTTGTGCGCTTGCTGATCTTGTTGTGCCCAATTTGACAGAGGCGGCCTTGTTGCTAGGGTGTGACTACAATCCAAAGCCTGACACAGATCAGGTCAAAGATATCCTGAAACAACTTTGCGAAAAAACAGGGTCCCAGTCTGCAGTGCTTACGGGGGTAAGCCTCAGTCCCAATACCTTAGGCGCGGCAACGCGCAATGCTGCAAAACCAGCAAGCTCATATGCAGGGGCAGCAAAGATAGAGGGCATGTACCATGGCAGCGGGGATATTTTTTGCAGCGCCTTGCTCGCAGCTATCATGAATGGCTACACTTTGGAAGACTCAACAAAGTGTGCAGTAGATTTCGTGGCAGAGTGTATTCAGCGCACATACGATGCCGGTGCAGAGACTCGCTACGGTCTGCATTTTGAAGCAGGTCTCGCAAACTTTGGCAGTCAATTCAATAAGGTATACTAAAATAGTCCCTAGCGAACAATCATTTGCCAGACTACGATAGCTGGCTACTCTTCGCTATGAGACTCTATCTGAAGGGAGCATAAAACTGTGGCGGGACATAGTAAGTGGGCAACAACGAAGCGTCATAAGGCAGCACAGGACAAAAAACGCTCCGCACTTTTTGGCAAACTTTCACGTGCCATCTTTGTTGCCGCAAAGAATGGCGACCCAAACCCAGATAATAACGCAGCGCTTGCAGCAGCAATTGCTAAGGCAAAAAGCTATTCACTGCCCAAAGATAATATAGCGACAGCAATTGCTAAGGCCAGTGGTGCAACAGGTGATGGTGCCAGTTGGGATGACATCATTTACGAAGGCTACGGCCCTGCTGGTATCGCTGTGTACGTCGAATGCCTGACAGACAACCGCAATAGGACAGCTGCTGATGTGCGTGCTGCCTTTACAAAGGCAGACGGCAATCTGGGCACCTCTGGTTCAGTGGCCTTTCAATTTGAGCGCAGAGGTGAAATCCTCATAGATATTCCTGCAGAGGGCAAAGGCGATGACTTCGAAGATGAACTCATGCTTGCTGTCGCAGAAGCCGGCGGGGACGACTTTGAACTAGATGATGACATCGCCGTTGTCATAACAGAGGCTACCGCGCTTATGGCAGTCAAAGCCGCGCTTGAAACAGAGGGCTATCTTGTACGCGGTGCAGAACTTACGATGTCACCGGTTAACCCGCAGGCAGTCGAGACACGCGATGTCAAAAAATTCATGATGCTCATAGATCGCCTTGAAGATCTTGATGATGTCCAAAATGTCTATCACAGCGCAGAACTAAGCAGTGAACAGCTCGAACAGTTGGATGACTAAATGGAACTAATACTGGGCATAGATCCCGGTTTGCGAGATACAGGCTGGGCTATAGTAAGCGCGCACCAGGGCATAAATAATCCCCAGGCAGTGGCCTATGGTGTCATAAGCACAAAGGCGTCTGACCCACTGAACACGCGCCTTGCGACTATCTATGACGGCCTTGATGCGGTGATTGATCGCTACCAGCCAACAAGTTGCGCCCTTGAAGGTGTGTACTTTGGGCTTAATGCAAAAACAGCGCTTAGCTTGGGGCAGGCACGCGGGGTTGCCATTCTTGCAACCTCAAAGCGAGGGCTATGTCTAGGGGAATATCCGCCAGCGACTATCAAGCACAGCATTGTGGGCAATGGTAATGCAGAGAAGGACCAGATCACCTACATGGTGCGTCAGCTTCTAGGGCTTGACCACGACCCTAAGCCAGATCATTGCGCAGATGCGCTGGCAGCTGCCCTAACCCATTTGGCGCATCTGTCACACCAAAATGTAGCGCAGGCGCAGGCAAGAACATAAGAGGAGCACAGAGCAATGATTGCATTTCTAGCAGGAACACTTGCACATAAAGCGACTGACAAACTGTATCTAGAGGTCGGCGGTGTTGGTTATGAACTTGCGGCAAGTACGCGTACCTTAGCGTCACTTGGCTCACGTGGCGAGGATGTTTTGCTCTACACCTACATGCACGTGCGTGAAAATGATGTTGCCCTCTTTGGATTTTGTGACGAAGAGGAAAAACGCGTATTTCTGGCTTTGATTGACATCTCTGGCATTGGTCCAAAGGTTGCGCTGGCAGTACTGTCAAGCCTGCAGCCGCGTATGCTTGCAGGTGCTGTAGCCACTGAAGATATCGCATTGATTTCCAGTGTTCCGGGGATTGGAAAAAAGACAGCCCAGCGCCTTATAATCGAACTAAAAGGCAAGCTCGAAGCAGTCTTTCCTGCAAGCATTGGCGAGACAAGTACTGATGCCGCAGCAGCTCCAAGTGCTGCAACACAGCAGCAAAGTGCCCTTGCAGATGCCCAGGCTGCTCTCTTTTCGATGGGCTTTTCCGCAGCAGAAATTGCCGAAGCTTTCACCGGGGCACCTGCTGATGCCAATAGCGAAGCCCTCTTAAAGCATGCTCTGGCAAAAATGGGAGGAGGACAATCATGACAGACAGATTGACCCCCACCTGGGAGGCAGATAGTGGGGCTGCACAAGACTCTGTTCTCTTAGAGCAGCAACGCCTTGTTGATGCCACTCCTCAAGAAGGAGAGCTCGAAATAAACCTGCGCCCCCTAGTTCTTGCAGACTATCAAGGCCAACAGCGCGTCAAAGACAATTTGGAAGTCCTCATCACAGCAGCAAAGCAGCGTGGGGACACCCTCGATCACCTCTTGTTGTCAGGGCCTCCGGGCCTCGGTAAAACAACTCTTGCTACGGTGGTAGCAAACGAACTAGGCGTAAACATGAAGCAGACTTCAGGTCCTGCGATTGAACGTGCTGGTGATCTTGCAGCGATCCTTTCCAACCTTGAAGCTGGCGACGTACTTTTCATAGATGAGATCCACAGGCTCTCAAAAGTTGTAGAGGAAATTCTGTATTCTGCAATGGAAGACTTCACGCTTGACATTATTATCGGAAAAGGACCAGCGGCACGCTCAATTACTCTTGATCTGGCACGCTTTACCCTCATTGGTGCAACCACACGAACAGGACTTCTCTCAGGTCCTCT